>Ga0123334_1007015_pt1 | contig 10215 bp, 10 predicted proteins | sample BiotimSIPDNA_FD_89706 | JGI IMG/M metagenome (GOLD analysis project Ga0123334, IMG submission 89706) | Anaerobic biogas reactor microbial communites from Washington, USA - Biogas_R1 time_0 SIP DNA | ecosystem: Engineered > Bioreactor > Anaerobic > Unclassified | place: Washington, USA... | reverse complement strand
AATTTAGTTTTTCTTATCGATTCACGTATAGTTTTTAATTGTAATGTATGTTCAAAACCATATTTTTCAAAACATGTTTTTTTTCTTTGTGGTATATTATTGAAATTAGCGTTTCCATATCTTTCTAATTTAGTTTGTTTATTTTTTTCAATATTATTAAAATTAGGATTATTATATTTTTCTAATTTAGTTTTTCTCATTAATTCCAAATTAATATAATTTTCATCTCCATATCTTTCTAATTTAGTTTGTTTAACTTTTTGTTTTATTTTTTCTTTTTCTTCTTCTGTTTTATTTTTTTTAGCATTTGAAATTTTTAAACCTTTCATCAAAATATTATTTTTTCTTTCTTCAGATAATTCATCGAAATGAATTTTTTCCCATTTATAAATACAAGTTCTTGAACAAAATTGTTTATATCCTTTTTCTAAAGAAATAAATTTAGTTTCTTTTTTACAAATAACACATTTTCCATCATCTTTTTTTAAAAAAATATCATAATATTCTTGTTTAGACATGTTATGAATATTTTTTAAATGAAGACCAAATTGATTTTTAAAAAATTCACAACCACATAATAAACATTTTTTCATTTCCATAAATATGTAACCTTTATTTACTTGATAAAATATAATAATTCTAATGTTAATATATAATTTACAAATATAATTGTCAAGTATAAATAAAAAACGTGACCGTAATTTATTACGGTCACGTTTCAAAAATTTATTTAACTATACTTTTATCTAATTCTCACTTCACTAAAATTTACTCCAGTTCTTGTAACAACAGTAGTAAAATATAAATATTCAACAGTTTTAGCAGGTTGAACATAAACATCAACATTTAACTCATTATTATCAATTACCTGAGAAGTATTATTCGTTTCATTACAAACTACTTCATAATTATACAACCCACCCTGACTTTTAATAACAGATAAAAATGAATCAACATTATTCCAAATTCTCAATCTTGTTCTTGCATTATTGTTTACATTTAACACATAAGACATTAAAGAACGTGAAATTGATTTTCTTATGTAAATCAATAATCTTCTTACGTTAATTCTGTCTAATGCACTCGCTTTAAGACTTGCAGTTTTCTGACCCCAAATAACAAATCCAGCTCCATTAAAAAATCTTGTAGTATTAATATTTCTATCATACAATTGACCGATTTGATCTTCATTCCAAACTACATTTTTACCAACTACTGAAAGTATTCCTCTTTCTAATCCTGCAGGTGCATCAAACACATTTGCATTTGCTTCAGTTCTGGCAATAACAGCAGCAGCAAATATACACTCTGGTAAATAGATATATTTCGAATTATACTTATCATAAACCTTATCCCATCCAGCATAAAGAGCAACATAGGTAGGCTCAGTATAACCGTATTTTTCAGCATTTAAAACGGATTGAACCGTAATATCATTTATTGTTCCAGACTGTGTTACCATTAAACAATCTTTTCTATATCCAACTAAATTTTGACAAACTAATTGTTTAACTGAAGTAGTTGGATCAGGAACAATAACTACACCTATATTATATAATTCTTTATCTCTAAAGTATTCCCATGCGGTTGAATAAGAACCTAAACCTGTTTTTGCTACTTGAGCACCACCAGACAACCTAAGTAATTTTGAATCCTGAATTCCTAATATTTCCCCTGCACTTGTAATAGCATAAGGATTGTTTCCTAAAGAAAAATCAGAATAATTATTATTTACATCAACATAAATATATTTTGAAACTCCATTTACAACATCTTTAATGAATAATTGAGTATTATTTCCATCAGTCATAGATTCAAGAGTTCCATAAAATGTCTCAACTGGATTAATTGAAAGTGCACTCGTTCCATCTTTTGTTTGAGTAAACGATTCCCAAGTTTCAGAAGATTCCTTTTTGAAAACACTTAATTTAAATACTTTACTTGCTATTGACATTCCTGAACTTGGAATAGCACTCGTTTCATAACCAACTGGAATATCATCATAAGAGAAAAACCAATCAGAAGCAGAAGATAAAGTCTCTATTGAAACTGCCAAATTATTTCCCCAATCACCAGGAGAATTAGCCGCAATTACCATATTTGCGCCAGATAAAACAGCATTATCTATTGCATAAATAGAATCTAATGTATCTGGTAAAGGTCCCGCCGAAGCGCCAATTGTTTGAATTGTATATGAAGAACAATCACTTCCAATCCCAACTCTTGAGAAATAATCTTGAGAAGGATTTGCAGTTCTAACAACATATAACGAACCAGATTCATTCAAATATTCCAAAGCAGCATGCGCTGAATATCCATAAACTAACGAAGAACCCGAAACAACAGGTTGACCAAAATTCTCAATAAAATCTTTATCATTTGTTACTAATACAGGTCTATTTATCGGTCCTTTTGGAAAGCAACCAACAATTGCTCCAGTTGATGTTCCAAGAGGATTAGTTACTTCAGATAAATTTATTTCTCTATCAATAACATTAGGTGTACTATTTTTCTTTCCAGCCATTCTAAACTCCTATATATTAAACTATAAATATTTAATTATCTTTTCCTTATATTTATAAATTAATAAAATTCGTTTTCTTCATCAGTATCCATTGCATAATAATCTTGATCGGTGAAAACAACAGGTGCATCATTATCCCATTGATTATCAATCTTAAATTTATCATCAATATTCTTCACACCTAAACTCTTACCATCAAAAAATTCAGTCGTTATGAAAAATAAAGCCCAAAGTAAACTCGTAACACAGTCATCATGACTATATTCTGGAGCTTGGAAAACATTAGGTTTAACTTCTTCATATAAAGATAATTCGTATTGTGTTTGTTTATCTCTTATTCCTAACCAACCATTTTCAGCATATCTTTTTAAAAGTAAATTAGCAGCAAGTTTACTTTTCTTTGTTGATCTTATTCCTAAACCTTTCTTATCACAATTAATGATATAATCATATTCATATTCATTCCAAATCATGTTTGCAATTAGAGCACCAACACCATTATTTTCTATCATCATATAAGCATTATTATAAAATTCAGAAATCGAAATACAAATTTGAGAAAATTTACTTACTTCAATTGTATTATGTCTAAATATAGCAACCTGATCAACATCATATTCAGAATTTAATTTCAATACTTGAACTACACCATAATCCATCCCAGTTCCTTCACAAGAATCAATTCCCAGAATATATAAAGCATCTGGAACTGGATGTTCATAAATTTGAAATACTCCATTCCATTTTGTGTCAATTGGATCTTGAGTTTCCATTCTTTCCAACACATCACTATCTATTAATGTATTTGAAGAACCTATAAATTTACAATTATGGCTTAATATATCATTCACATAATATCTATGAATATCTTTTACTTCTAATACATCAAAAACATCTTCTTTCTCTTTTAAAATTTCAATTTTGATAATTTTTTTGAATTCATTTCGTGATTCTAATACTTCACCTTCTATCAAATCACAGGCTTCAACTTTTATTCCATTAATCATAAATTCATGATGATAAGTTACTGAAATATTAGTTTTATCTTCAAATGTAAATTTAATTAAAAATTGATCACGAATCCTCGCTAATCCATCAAAATCCTTAAATCCCTGATCAGTCTCAATCTGTAAATTATCAAATTTTCTTATTTCAATCATAATTTATTCTTTAGGTGCGACACCAAAACTTACACCACATTTTGGGCATTTTCTCTACAATCATAATAATTCCAATTAGGTGTTGATTTTTTCTCTATTTGGTTGCTGTAATTCTCCACAATTTTTGCATTTACTTACAATCTCAAATTTCTTTTTCATATTATTGTCCTTCTGGCCATTTAAATGCTTCAGCTCTACATTGAAAAACTTCCCAAGCATGATATAACCTTTCCCAAAAAGTCATCATATACTTTTTAAAATTTTCTGGTCTTGATGGAACCCATCTTCCATTTATACAAGTCTGAGGTACTTCTCTTTCCCTTAATTGTTCTAATGTCCACATTCTAACTGATTTCATCTTAATTCCTTTCAACCATTTAATTTAATTTTCTCCAAACTTCCATCCTTTGATGAAAATTCTACTGAAAAAACATCTTGCTTCATTCCATTAAAATATCTTTTATCAAAATTTAATCTTTCTTTTATACCTTTCTTCAAATAAGCTATCGTACAATGAGGAATATATTCTGGGTAATTAGTTTGATAATCAATATTTTCCTTCAATAATGCATTTATATAATATAAATAACTCGAATGAACCTCAATCTTCATTACATCATATTCTTCTTGCTCAAAAAAAGAAATATCACCCAATTCTACTTCAAATGGAGTTAATTTATTAAGTAAAGATCTTACTTTATTTGAAGACGGACTTATTATTCCATATAATATTGTAGTGTGAATATCATTTTCCCTTCCACAACCACCATCTTCATCATAATATAAATCATCTTCTTTTAACAGAATTGAACTAAATCTCAACACTTCTCCAGCTATCTCATTATCATACTTAAATTGAACAGAAGAAAATGAATAAGTCTGATTCAAATTTTCATAAATTTCTCTAAATCTCATTTTAAACCTTTCATCTAAATAAAATTTTACATTTACATTTTTATTTAGATTCAATTACTTTTTTACTTTCTTATTTCCAATTTTTGAAATTGCATCAGATTTACAATTAGGACATTTCTTTTCATCTTCATTTCCAGAAAATGATCTATCACATGCATCACAAAACCATTTCTCAGCTTCATTTAAGTCTTCATTAATTAAATTCACTTTAATTGATTTTATATAATCATGTCCATCACCATCCCAATCAAAATTCTTTTTTGTAGAACTGTTCTCAGGATCAACTACAATACTAAATGAATGACCAACATTCCCAATATCCTTTATATAATTCAACAATTCTTCTAAATTATTTTCTCTATCTCTTACAATAATCTCAATCTTCTTAAATGAAGATGAAGAATTTTCTATTAAATATTCTCTTAAAGTTTTCATAGTGTTACTAAATCCTTATCTGTTAATTTACTTAATCTTAAAATTTCTTTAAAATCATCTTCACAAAGTGCATTCTTCTGACTGTTAGTTGATCTTGAACAAATACATAAATTGTTAATATTACCTATTATCTTTGGATCAATTTTATTTACAAAACCATAATGAACTGAAGTTTTATGATCTATTGTTGGTTGAAATTTATTACAATTTAAACTTTTCTTAGATTTATCAATTTTTCTATATTCTTCATTTGTTATCAATTTTTCATTCGTATAATAATCTAAACCATTCCAATCTTCAAATAAAATATCGACATATTTCTTAGTTTCAACAATCACATCATAATAATATTTTTCCTTTTCATTTAAATAATCCGGTTTAAAATTTAAAATGAATTTTTCCTTTCGAGTCTTTTTACTTTTATTTCTAACCCAATCCAATTTCATTACATTATCAACACCATATCTTTTCATTAAAGTATTGATTTTAGTCTTTTCAAGTTTGTCCTTTACCCAATCCAAACACATTACACTTGAAACACCATATTTCTTCAAAACATATTCTTCCCTTACCTTATTAACTTTATCTATGTTTTCCTTTGTCCAAAAAGCTTTTCTCTTTTCATTAATTTCATCCTTATTATCTTCCAAAGCTTTTATCCTCGCAGTCTTCACATGATCCAATTGTAAAGTTTGTTCAATACCATATCTTTCTAAATTAGTTTTCTTAATCTTTTCTTGACCAACTTTTGATCCTGAATAACTTATACTTCCATATTTCTTCAAAGATGTTTGATGCATCTTTTCAATTACATCTTTTCTTTTATCTTCATCAGCGTATCTTTCTAAAGCTTTTCTTCTTAATTTTTCTTTATATTCTTCAGTTTTACTCGCACATTTAGTTGAACAATGTTTTGAATATCCTTTGTTAAATCCATAAAATGTAGTTTCTTTTCCACAAACTGGACAAATTCCTTCATTTTCTTTCTTCACAAATTTATCATAATAATCTTTCATATGTAAAATTTCTGGATGCTTTACTTTTAAATGACATTTACTAAACACATCAATTGTATAATTAGTTTGTTCACCACAAATTAAACATTTCATTTTCTCTTTCATTTTACTTTACTCCTTTATTAATTTTATAAATATCCTTTGAGGGAAAGAACAGGAAATTTACTCGCCTGTTTGAATTTAAGATGATACAGGAAATCATACTTTAAAAAATTGGAAACGAATCATTGAGTTAAATACAGGAATTATTAAAGAATGATTAGATCTTCAAGACATATCTTAAAATATCAAAATCAAGGTAAAACTGATTGGCTTGATAAGTTATTTGAAGATTATCTTAAAGAATTAAGATATTATATAAATTCAATTCAAACTGTAAAATTACCTTTAGATAAAAATTTAAGTTCAAAACAATTAGAAGGTAAACATATTTTTCATTCTCAATGGAAACAAAATATTTATAAACAAGCTTCAGAAATTATTAGATCTTGTCGAAAGAAACATAAGAAAGTCAAGAAAATTCAAAATATTTCTATTATTCTTGATGAAAGATTATTCGATGTAGAATATCAAGAAATTGGTGAATTTGATGAATTTATCAGAATTAAATTACCTTATTTTGAAGAAAGTAAAAAAAGAGCTATAACTATAAATGTTCCTATTAAGCATCATAAACATTCTTTAAAATATTCATCTTGGATCAGAAAGAAATCTGTTAGATTAAAGAAAATAGATGGAAAATATTTCCTTGATATTATCTATGAAAAACAAGCACCAGATAAGAAAACACAAGGAAATCAAATAGGCATAGATCAAGGCTATAATAAACTTTATATTACCTCTGAAAATCAGCAATCCAAGACAGATTTTAAGTCACTTTATCTTGATATTTCAAAGAAAAAGCAAGGAAGTAAGAATTTTAAACAGATTTTAATTGAAAGAGATAAACTGATCAATCAAGAAGTAAATCAATTAATTAAAGAAAATGATATAAAGACCATAGTCATTGAAGATTTAAAGAATGTTAAGAAAAAATCAAAATTTAGTAAATCTCTGAATAATAAAATGCAGAGATGGTCTTATAGAAAATTTACCAGAAAATTACAAAGCATCTGTGAGGAACAAGGTATAGACCTGAAGAAGGTTTCTCCAGCCTATACCTCTCAGAGATGTAGTAAATGTGGAGAAATACATGAAGAATCTCGAAATGGAGAAAAGTTTATTTGTATTTCTTGTGGATATTCTGAAGACGCAGATTTAAATGCAGCTAAGAATATCTTACATAGAGGAGTTTATAATCCCTCTATCACCAGGAATCAAAAACAATGAGTTTATTAAAATTTATTGTTTTAGGTAATTTATGTCATTATTAAATTCTTACCTCTTTTATTTCTTATTTATCAAAAATTTTATTCCCATATTTCCATAATTCATCACAAGAAACTGATTTTATTAATCCATTTTCTTTATTTCTTATATTTATAATAGATTCGCCGGCGTTACAATTGTATTCCTGATTCCAGCTGGTGATGCCTTGATTTCTGATAATTTCTTTTTTAAAATTATCATCTCGACCAGGAACTTCCCACCAATTTATCTTAACAGGAAAATAACTATTTTTTCCTCTTATAGCGTCAATCCAAATATTATAGAAATGATTCATCCCATTAGGAGTAGAGACTATTATAATTTTAGAAGTTTTTCCAGATGAAACTGTAGGATAAACGGAATTCATAAATTCTTCAGCTATTTGCGGAGGAACAAATGCAAACTCGTCCAAAAAAAGGCTGTTGATTGTATAGCCCCTTATTGCTGAGGATGCAGTTGAAGTTGCTATAATTCTTGAACCATTACCCAAAGTAATAGATTGTTTATTCCATCCACCATCAACAATTCCGGGTTGTAACCAAAGAGGCAATCCTTCATAAATCATTTTAATTCTACTTAAGATTTCCAATGCAGTTTTTTCTTTATTTGCAAGAATAGCTATAGTTTTATGTTCATTAAAAATCGCATAATGTGTTAAATAAACAGCCGAAACCGTAGTTTTGCCCACCTGTCTTGGACTCAAAACAATCAAAAATTTCTTCTTCTCCATTTGACCTTCAACATTTCTATATTCAGGCGGATCATACATAGCTTTGATCATTCTCTTTTGAAAATCCCAAAACTTAATCTTTACTTTTCCTTCATCGATAGTTATAATATGACAATATTCTTCACCAAAATGAATTATGTCACTATAACATCTTATAAATTCCTTTTTCATTTCAGGAGTATAAACTATCTTTTCATTTGCACTTCTTAAATTTTGATTTCCTTGATAAGCCATTTTAAACCTTCTTTTAATTCTTTAATTTTGTATATAATTCAAGTCCATTCATATTTATATATGAAAGTATAGGCCCATCTGTTGATAGGTATTTACAAACAATTATAATTGAATTAGGAGTACGAATTGAGTGGTGACCAGATTTACTATTTGGAACGAAGATTAGATGATGACAATTAGGACAAAGATAAACAAGATTCCACTTATCATTAGAACCGTTTAATTCTCTTGGAACTATATGATGAGTTTGAATTTCATTTCGATATTTAGTTTTAAAATTACATAATTCACAATAAAATATCTTAGTTATATAAATGAATATAAAGTTATATTAGATTTTATATTCCTAAGACTGAAAACCTTAGAGAATTTACCTTCTTCTAAAGGAAATCGATATTTCAGTTTCGATTTTTTAAATATCTCAAATAATTCTTTCCAACTTGAATAAGTATGTGTAAACATTTGATCTGTTGTTTTCTTCCATTGATCATACAGATCTTCAATCTTAATTAAAGAAGGATAAAATTTATTTTTGATATATTTGAAATAACCTCTTCTTGAAATTTCTATTGAACTTGCAATAGGATCGGGTGTTTTATCATTAGAATACAATAAATTTCCTATAAAACTCGAATAAATAGGATTAACTTCTACAAATTGAATATTATTTAAAGTACATCTTTTTCTAAGATTTGAATAAATGATATTTCTATTCCATTTATTATTCACCAATCTATTGAAATTTTTACCTTTATTGTGTTGTTTTGATCGAATATTTAAATCTTCTATACAAATTTTCTTACATTTCCAATATAAAGCTAAATTCTGAATTTCTTTACAAATTTGATATAATTCAAATTTTCTCTTATTCTCTTGATATTTTTGTTCTTTAGAAGATGAAGATTTATTTAATTTTTGTGTTAATTTTGAAATATCAAAAATACAAGAATAAACAATATCTTGTTTTTCTCCATCAAATTCTGAAATGTTTAACCCTATATAATTTGGATTTAAATCGAGACCCAAAACTCTATTATCTTTTAGATTATTTTCTACTTTTTGATATAATAAATTTTCTTCAAAAGTAATAAAAATAAATTCTGAATTAAATTCTATAGAAATTGGTAATTTTTTATTTAAACCTAATTCTTGAAGTTCATAAAGTTCTTTTTTGAAATTTTTCTTTAGTTTTGGTAATTGAATTGAAATGTGGTTTTTCTTATTCAATTTAAATATAATCTGATTATCTTCAATAATTCTAAAATCAAACATTCTATTACCATTTTTAAGCATTTCTCCTTGAGAAATTATATTCAAAAGTCGATTATTTTGATAATCTTTTTTAGATATCTTATTTTGGGTTCTCTGTATGAAATTAAATTTTCCACCAAAAATAATGTTTTCTTGTTTAGTATCTATTAAATTCTTAGCTTTCATGATACAAGATTGTATCAACCATGAATTTAAATCATTTATATTTTTAAGATCTTTACAAAGTAATCTAATTTCTTTTTGATTTTTACCTTCTTTAAATCGATTATATGCATAACGAATAACAATAGAACATTGTCTTTGAAGATCTTTAATATCTGATTGTAATTTAATTGGAATCTTTATCGTTTTCATTTTTAAGCTGTTCTTCAATTTCTTTAAGCTTTTTACGTCTATTTGAATACATATTTAAAATAGAATCAATATCATATAAAAAATTTCTGTCATTTATTTTCTTAAATATAATCTTATTTTCTTTTCTCCAATTATATAGAGTCTGATTACATATTCCAAATTGTTTCTTAATTTGTTTTGAATTTAACCAAGTCATTATAATCCTTT
>Ga0123334_1007012_pt1 | contig 10219 bp, 7 predicted proteins | sample BiotimSIPDNA_FD_89706 | JGI IMG/M metagenome (GOLD analysis project Ga0123334, IMG submission 89706) | Anaerobic biogas reactor microbial communites from Washington, USA - Biogas_R1 time_0 SIP DNA | ecosystem: Engineered > Bioreactor > Anaerobic > Unclassified | place: Washington, USA | collected... | reverse complement strand
TCGCATCGATGTTTGCACCCAGGAACAAGAATTCCCATTTCTCCTGTTGCTTTGCCTTGATCAGGTTCTGTATCGAATCGCTGGTGTACTCCCTGCTTGCATTCTCCTGCCCGTCGGTGATGATGACCACCAGTACCTGCTGTGCCTGATATCCTGCCTCTAGATGCTTCTGGGCGTTCTCAATCTTATGCACTGTCCGCCCGATGGCATCCAGCAGTGCCGTACTGCCGCCCACGCAGTACTCGTTATCGGTAATCGGCTTCACCGCCTTGATCGGCAGTCGGTCATGCAGCAGCTCATACGTGTTGTCAAACAAGGCAGTGGTGATGAAGCACTCACCCTCAACACGCTTTTGCTTGTCCAGCATCGCATTGAATCCCCCGATGGTGTCGGACTCCAAGCCGCTCATCGAACCACTCTTGTCGAGAATAAAAACCAATTCGGTCATATCTGCGCCCTCCTTAGGCTAGGTAAGGAGTACCATGTCCTGTTTGGCTGAAGGTCACTTGGGAGGCGACATTTTCAACTGCCCAGAAGCGGCTGGTCGTAGCTGAACAGAATCTCGTTGATGGCGAAAATGTCGTAGATGTGCTCGGTTAGGCAGTATTCAACGATTACATCGAACTTGCTGGCATGGGATAAGGAGTACCCTGCCAAGCCCAAAAGCCATTGTGTCTCCCCAAGACTCAACTCCAATGCAACGGCAAGGGCAAGAATAGTCTTCTTGCCCGGCGTATAGCCGTTGCCGCTTCGGATCTTTGAGAAGTGCTTGCGGTCGAGGTTTGCCTTCTTGTACACCTGAACCTCTGTTTTCTTCTTCTGCCGGATAAGCCTGAGCAGTGAGTCGCAAAAGGGTTCATCCAGTGAGTGCAGCATATCATCGAGCGAGGGCTGCGGGCTGTAGACACAACCGTCCATTGCGACATCGAACAGCTGATGCTCCACAGCAGGGTCGTACACCGTATCAAGGTAACGATCCACATGCTCCCGCAGCGAACGTTCCGGTTGCAGCATTTCGAAGAGAACCAAATGGACCTCCATCTCATGGCTTTCAAGGAAAGCTCTGATCTCCTCGACGGCAATCCTGAGCGCCTCTTCTTTCGGATAGCCGTAGATGCCGCTGCTGATCAGGGGGAATGCGATGCTTTTGCACCGGTATTGCGCGGCAAGGGCGAGACTGTTTGTGTAACAGGCGCGAAGCTGTGCCTCTTCGCCGCTCTTGCCGTCCCGGTAGACCGGACCTGCAGTATGGATGACATACTTCGACCTCAGGTTGAAGGCTGGAGTAAGAACCGCATCTCCTGTTTTGATCGGGGCAAGCGGGGCGCAGGCCCTCTCCATCTCTTCCATCCCGGCTGCCTTGAATAACGCACCGCACACCCCGCCTCCCATCTTCAGGGATGTGTTGGCGGCATTGACGACGGCGTCGGTCGAAAGGGTGGTAATGTCACCTCTGATGAGAAAAAATGGCATGCTTATCGTCCTTGGCTGGGTTCAAACACCTGCTGAAACGGCTTGAAGTTCCCTTCAGGGTTGAACCACGTATAGGTGTTGTGATCATCGAGAATGGCAAATATGATGTGCTCAAAGGCACCTTGGTAGAGAGGCTCCCCAAGAACCTCCTTGAACAACAGTGCAATATGGTTGGGAGGGTTGGCAAAAGCGCCGCAACCAAAAGCCCCAAGCACAAGGTTTGTGTGGTGGTGGACAAGGGCGATATTGAACATGGTCCTGATTTTGCACTTGGTCGGCTCGATGAAAGAACCTTCAAGCCAGTAGCGGTCGTCATGGTCGCGCAGCAGGTTGGGTTCATGAATGGCAGCCACCGCCATGAAGGAGAGCTTCAGCGGCTCATCGAGCTTGGGATAGCCTTCCTGTTCGGCCCCTCGGAACACCGTTACCCCGGGAGAGTAGATGCCTCCATGGTTTCGATCCAGCGGATAGGACTCCGGCCGTCTGGGAACATCGAAGGAATGACCGATATCACTGAATTGGTAAAGCGACCGATAGTAGTTGGAAATGCGGAAAAGGTACTCTTCCTGGGAACCCGCGCCGCTGAGCACTCCACCTCCCGGTTGGTGGCGGTTGGCCATGTTCAGCACGACCGGGTTCTCCAAAAGCCTTGCAGCCTTGATGGTATCGATCTGTTTCACCTCTACCAAGGTAGTGCGTTTCTCTTTGGGCTTGCTTGATGCAAGCTGTTGCTGGTAGAGGACCGATCCTTCAAGCAAGGGCGCTTCATCATCAAAGGTAATCTTTCTTCCCCCTTTTGATGTATAGAAGCCCTTGCGTACATCCCCGATGGTATCGAGAAACACATCCCGCCTGAGCGCATGCAACTTGTCAAAGTCCTGTTCGCGAGAAGCCCGTTCGAATTGCTCATGCCATCTTCCAGCGTCCCACATACCTCTCTCCTACTGCAGTAATTCCTCCACATATGAAAGCATCACTTGTAGTGTATCACATAATTGGGCGATCAGCCTGATTTGGTTTTCGAAGGAAACAGGATGTTCAAACACTGTGCTGACAATGGCATCGACGCCCCGTCCCTTCTCGACCAACTGATACGGCTGCTGCACCCTGGGCCTGAGTTTCTCCCTCCAGATATCCTGCAGGCTGCGGTTCCTGGTAGCCAGCCAGAACTCGAAAGAGTTCTCCCTGTGCAGGTAGACGACGGCAAGCTTCAGTCCAAGAGGTTCAAATGCTTTGGGAACGAGGGCTATATAGCTCATATCCAGATACCCTTGATAGAGAGCGATTATCTTAGCTTGGACAAACCGCAACTGCAGTTCTGCATGCAACTCATTGAAAAGGGAGATGACCAGTCGATAGCCTCTTTGGGTCAAGTCAGACTGCAGACTCTGGGTATAGAGGCCCAAAAGGGCATCATTGCCAAGCTTTCGTTTTGCCACCACAAGCATCTCAAAATCATCGGAGGAGAGCTCCTTCTCCCTGCTGAACGAGCCCAAAGTTGCACCGAAGAACTCAACCGAAGAGAAGCCGAGCCTGCCGAGCATTGTTTGGATTTCACTGGGGACGTAGAAGCGTTCCGTGCTGTGTATGGTGTGTTTTTCCAAATCGTCGTCGATGAAGGTGGTCGTATTCTCATCACGCATCGATATCGCATCGAAGTGGTTTTGGGCGCAGACAGAGCCTGCATCCTCGACATTTTCGTAGAACTCTGCAAGCGGGTGGGTGAGAGCGAACAGCCCGTTGAGGGCAGTGAATATCAGAAGGGCGTCATCCTTGAGGGATCTTGCAATGCTGGTCAGTATCGCCTCGTTTTCCTCGTCGGTCTCCATCAGGCAGAATCCACCCTCACAGAGCATGATTGCAGCATCGAACCGGCTTTCAAAGTCCAGATTCCGGGCATCGGCTTGGAGAAACTGGATGTTCAGGTTCTCTTGTTCGGCTTTCTCTTTCGCACGCCTCAGTTGCGCCTCGCTCAGGTCGATTCCGGTGACCGAATAACCACGTTTGGAAAGCTCGATGGTGTGCCTGCCGGTCCCGCAGCCTACATCCAGGACCTTGAGGCTCTTGTCACAGCCAAGCTCCTGTTCGATGAAGTCGCACTCGCCAATCGTACCTTGGGTGAAGGACTCATTGTCGTAGTGATGTGCGTAGTTCTTGAAAAGAGAGACATACCAAGGATCTGCCATGTGAAGCCTCCTTGTCTCAGTCTCGCTCGATTCAGGGCATTGGTCTAGAGCAGATACAACTCGTTTTCGATGAAAACACTCACCAGGGCGGAATCAAACTGTGTTCCACTGAAGAACTTGAGCTCTTCGATTGCTATCTCGGTGGGAAGGGCTGCACGATAAGCTCGACTGCTTGTCATGGCATCATACGCATCGGCAAGGCTCACAATGCGTACTTCAAGGGGGATATCCTCTGCCTTCAGTCCATCGGGATATCCCAGCCCGTCGACTCGCTCATGATGGCTTCGTACGATGGGGATGTAGCGTTTGAGGTAGGGAAGGTGGGTGATGATGCGTTGTCCGGCCTCCGGATGCGTCTTGATGACCGCATACTCCTCTTCGGTGAGCGAACAGTCCTTGTTCAATATCTCCTCGGGAATGCTGATCTTGCCGATGTCGTGGAGCAAGGAGCCGCCTTCCAGAATGTCCAAGGTCTCTTTCGGAAGATTCAGGACCTTGCCCAAGGCGACTGCAAGATTGCGAACCCGGTTGCAGTGCCCCTTGGTGTACGCATCCTTCTGCTCGATGGTTTCGCTGAAGGCTTCCAATGTGGCCATCGTAGTGTCCTGCAGCGAGGCGAGCACCTCCTTGAGCTCGGTTTCGAGCAACGCCTGCTGATGTTGCGCCTGATGTTGCTTCTGCAGTAAAAGCTGTACTTTCTCAGATTCCTGCAGCACCCGTTGTACGGTGGCAAGCAAGGCTTCGCGATGTACCGGTTTTGCCAGGTAATCGGCAGCCCCGAGGCGGATGGCACGCATGCCGGTATCGAGGTCGTTGAACGCAGTGATCATGATGATGGGAATCTGGGGATAGCTTGCGCGAATCATCTCCAGCAGCTCGAGACCGGAGAATCCCGGCATCTTGATATCCAGCAGAATCAGGTCTATGGAGTTCTCGCTTATCTTGAGCAGGTTCAGAAGTGCGTTGCCTTCTTCACAGGCTGTCACCATATAGCCTTCTTTGCGAAGCATGATCTGAAGGATTTTTCGGATAGCAGGATCGTCATCGGTGGTCACAATATGTCTAGTCATTACGAGCTTCTCCGGTTTCGCCACCCCTAAAAAGGAATGAGGAAAGGTGTTGTCTTTTTGTAGGCCTCATATTCGGGAAACATTTTGGGAAACAGCACTACATCTTCGATCACGATGAGAACGAAGTTACAGATGATGTAACCAAGACACACCCAAACAATAGGAGCATACCAGAAATACAGGGCAGTCAACAAGGTAAAAAAAGAATACCACAGAAAGCCCGGATGCCTGCACAGGCTGTAGGTCCCCTTTGTATAGAGTGTTCCATCTCCATGCAAGGGGAGCTCAAGCAGGACCGAATAGAGGGTTAAAAGCAGAAATAGTCCCATCAGGACTAAAAGAAGCACCCGAAGCCCGACTGCATGGGGTGATTGGTAGAGGATGAAAAAGAAGATGAAAGGAATAAACGTCAGGAAGAATCCTGCAAAGAAAATCCTCACAAGCCAAGATTTTTTATACAACAAAGCAATATCGTATAGAGCTGCAAGCAAATAACCGCATGCTCCCAGCAGAAATAGTTTGATTAAGTCCATAAATTGACTCTATACTAATACAAATTTTACGCAAGTGAAAGAAAAAACGAGGAATCCTCATGATTATTGATGTCTCAACTATCATCCCTGCAGTTGCGTTCGTCTTATATGTGTCATTTGTCATATTCGGGTTTCTCCAATACAAGAAAGATCGCTTCTATTGGTCTTTCCAGCTCTACATGATTTTTGTGTCGATTTGGAGCTTCGGCTCGATGATGATGCACCTCAATAGTCCCATTCAGACTCCGCTGTTTTGGAACCGCATCATGCTCATAGGCCTGCTGTCGGTTCCGTATGCACTGTGCAGCTTTGTGGTTGATATCCTGGAAATACAAAAACGCATGATCTTTGTGGTCATCAAGCTCAGCTATCTCTTGATTATCCCCTTGATGTACCTCAATTTTTCCGGCAACATCGTCAGCGATGCGGGATTCACCGCACAGGGAGAATTCTATTACCAGCTCGCCCCCGGGGCGCTGTCGGCGTATTCTTTGAGTTATGTCTATCTCATCTTCACCTTGGTCATGCTCCTGTTCGGGGCGAAACGACGTTCGAGCCAAGGCTTTCAAAAGAATCTGGTACTTCCTCTGATTGGTGTCGCGATCATGCTTGTCGGTATTTTCATGAACGTCTTTCCCGAGTTCGGCCGGTATCCCATCGATATTTTTGCAGCCACCATCAATGCTGTGCTTCTCTTCTATACCATCTACAAGTACAAGCTGATCAACTACTCACGCCTGGGGCTTTCCATCATCTACTCCACCATCCTGGCAATCGCCGCCTCGGTCGTGTACCTGTTGATCTTCTCGTTCATCCAACACAACAACTCCAACTTTGATCCAGGCAATATTTTCCAGCTCTCCTTCATCCTCGGTGTTGCAACGGTCCTGATCATTCATCCGCTGCGCAACCTGCTCTCCTATCTTGTCGACACCGTCATAATTCCCAAACGCCACCCGTATCAAACGACGATCAAGAACCTGAGCAAGCGGCTCACGACGATTGTCAATCTTCATGACCTGGGCAACGAAGTGGTCAAGAGCTTGAGTACGGGTCTGAAAACAGAGTGGGTTGTGTTTGTGGCAAAACGCTATGACGAGAGCCAAAAGTTTTTTTTGGTAGCCAACAACAACTGTCCATCCACCTGTAAAATCGGCCAGGAAATTGTTTTTACCTTTTCCAGTGAAGTCGAGCAGAAGCTGGAGCTGTACAAGAAGGAGAACCAAAGTTCGGTCATCAGTGTGACTCCTGACGAACAGCGCATAGAGGTCAGCAGTTCCCTGCCTCCGGCCGATGTGCTGATTCCCCTGGTTTTCCGCAAGCAGATCGCCGGCTACATTCTCATCGGCTACGATCACACAAAGGCTTTGATCAGCGAAATAGAGCGCGAGGCGTTGGAAATACTGGCCGCCCAAAGCAGCCTTTCGCTTGAAAATGCACTTTCCTTTGAACAACTGCGCATCCAAGGTGATGAGTTGACTATGAGCAAGAACAAGCTCGAAGCCATTTTCAACGGCATCGCGTCGCCTGTATGCCTCATCGATATCGATTATACCATCCAGGAAGCCAATACTGCAGCGGTTAGCTTTTTCGGTCAGGATAGGGAAACGCTCATAGGCGGCAAGTGCTACCGTGCATTCTTCCACCGAAGCCGCCCCTGCCCGTTCTGCCAAGGGCTTGAATGCCTGCATACCGGGGTGCTGCAGGAAACCGAGGCCGATGTGGCCGAACAGGTATTCTCGTTCCAATTCCACTCGGTGCGTTCTCCTGACAAGAGCAAGAGCGTCTTCATTGAGATCATCAACGACATCACCGAGCAGAAGCACATGCAGGAGGAGCTGGTGCGGACCGAAAAAATGGCCGGCATCGGAACGCTTGCAGCAGGTATCGCCCATGAACTGAACAATCCGCTTGCAGGCATCGTGGGAACCGCAGAGATCATGCTCAGCGAGATGGATGAGCAGAGCCCGCATCATGAATATGTCCAGGATATTCTCACGTACTCAAAGACTGCCAGCGACGTCATCAAGGAGCTTTCCATCTACAGCCGCAAGGAAGAGGTGAAGCAGACCCAGCAGGTGGAGATTGTCAGGGTCTTGGAGTTCTCTTTGAGGCTTGCGCTTCGCGGTGTCGATTCCCAGAACATTCGTGTCGAGCGCAATTACCATGCACTTCCCTCCATCGAGGCCAATGAGGGTGAGCTTCAGCAGCTCTTCCTCAATCTCATCGTCAATGCCATCCAAGCGATGAACGGCAATGGTAAACTCACCCTCAGTTGCGTGGAGAAGGATGGCTTTGTCCAAGTGAAGGTCGGTGATACCGGCTGCGGGATTCCCGAAAAGCACATGAGCCAGATTTTCACCCCGTTCTTCACCACCAAGGCTCCTGGAAGCGGTACAGGTCTCGGGCTTTCCAACTGCTACAACATCGTAGAGAAGATGGGCGGGCGCATCAGGGTCAGGAGCGAGGAACAGGTGGGTTCGGAATTTACCACCATTTTCGCCCTCAACGAGGAGAACAAGGAGAACATCCGTTTCCAGCTCGTGAACGACCAGAACGGCATGAACGACGTGTTCTTCATCCAGCGTAAAGTGTTGGTGGGGGAGAAGGGCTATCTTGAGGAGTCAATCCATCGAAAGGTTGATGAGAAGGCGATGCATATTCTTGCCTTTAGGGGCCTGCATCCGGTGGGGACAGTCTCGCTGATGACCAGCGAGCATTTCTGGCCGCTTCCGATCTCCAAATACTTCGATATCCAGAAAGTGCTCAAGACTCGCAAGGCGGCTGAGATCATCCGCCTGGCCGTGCTGCCCGAGATGCGCAACACCTCAGCGTCCATCGGCTTGATCATCCTGGTATTCCTGCTTGCACGAGCAACCGGGGTGGAGGAGTTGATCATCGATGTGTTCGCCGACGATGAGAAGACGATCAAACTCTACAAGAAGTTCGGCTTCGTGGAAGTCGGCACCTACAACTCTCCTTCGGCTGTTACCGTGATGGTGCTGCAAAGCAAATCCACCCTTGAGAAGGATCGGAGCCAGCTCAGGCATTTTGTACGGCCTCTCTTTTCCCGACTCAGGGCGCTCTTTGATTTCGGTCCCTACACCCAGGCGGTCCATGACGAGATGGATCGCATCCTGAGCGTGGACAAGGATGAGGAGAGCGAGGTTCAAGTCATCTGAGTGGATGCTTCGGCAGGAAGGATCCGCTGGGTCGGGTAGGCGAATTCAATTCCTTCTGCTCGGAAGCCTTCCACCAACCTGAGATTGAACTCCTGTTGTACGTCCATGAAGGTGATGTAATCGGATGTCGGGATATAGTAGATGGTCTCAAAGACGAAAGCCGAGGCTCCGATGCTTTGGAAGTGCGACCTGTCGCAGACAACCCCTTCAACAACTTGAATTGATGCCAGTATGTCCTTGATGAGCTGTGGAATCCTTTTCAGCTTCTCCTCCGATGTATGGAAGGGGACCGAGATGGCAGAGACTACGCGCCTGCGTTGCATCTGCTTGTAATTGTGTATCCGGCTGGAGGTCAGATCGGAGTTGGAAATGATGAGCACCTCGCCGCTGAGGACCCTGATGCGGCTGCTCTTGATGCCGATCCGCTCGACTACACCCGACTTGTCCCCAAACACGATGAAGTCTCCGAGGGCGAAGGGATGGTCGAAGAAGATTACGAAGTAACTGAATAGGTCTCCCAGGATTCCCTGGGCGGCGATGGCAACGGCGATACCGCCGACTCCCAGTCCTGCAAGGGCTGTGGTGATGTTGAAGCCGAGGTTGCTGATCAAAATGAGAAAGCCGATTACCCACAACAACAATTTTACAAACGAGAGCAGCGGCTTGAGGTTCTTTTCATGCTCGCGGTTGGCATACTCCTTCTCGAAATACTTGGAGAAACTCAGTTCAAGTGCTTTGTTGACCGAACGTACAATGATGATGGTCATGATCACCGCAAATACTATCTGAACTATTCGTTGTATGCCCTCCCCGAACGAGACGCTGTCGAGAAAGAGGGAGAGGGAGGCCAAAAAGAGCAGGGGGATGGCGATGCGCTTGATGAAGCGCAAGGCGGGCAGTGCGCGTGCCTTTGCATGTTTCTCATCCCTCATCTTGAGCTCTTCAAGTCCTTTGATGCGCTTGCCAAGGATTGCGTTTGCCGCAAGCAGCACCATCAAGGTGCCGAGGAGTATGAAGAAGGAGATCATATACTGCTCTTGGAAGGTTTGGAAAACGTGGGCGATGTTTGTCATGCAGTCACTATACTATATTTTTTGTCTGCCATCCATCAGCTTGGAGGCCTCGCTGAACTCCAATCCGGCATGACTGCTGTCGCCTTCGAAGAGCAGGTCCCCTTGCAGCGTCTCCACCCTGAGATGGAGCATCCCATCGATACTCTCATAGATGGTCCGCTTCATATCACCTTGTTCTGGAGCGGCGAGGCCGCTTGCGCTGCCCAATGTGCCGGTGAGCGTAATCCGGTGTTCCTTGGTGGTGATCATCACCTCTGTGCGGTCATCCGAAATGTGAAGGATTGCATACCGTGCGCGCGTATAGGTGCCGAAACGGACCAAGGAGTCCTTGAGCTGCAAAAATCCTAGAAAACCGGTGAAGGAGAGCCCGTGGAAAGGAATGTGGGCGATGCTGAGCATGACTGATACATCGGGTAATTGGAATGAGTTTGCCTGCATCCACAAGTAAGCTTTCGGAAACGAGGAGCCCCAATCTTTTTCCATGTATCCGCTTGCCTGGTCGATGACGATACTGCGGCCGTTGAGCACAAACCTGCCGGTGACCGAGCAAGTGGTGGCTACAACGGCATGGAGGCACTCCATCTTCGGTACATAGGCATACCAACCCATGATGCCCGGGCTGGAAAGTGTTACCGGATACTCCTTCACATCCGAGAACGTGAAAGCGCAGTCCAAAGCAAGGCTTGCTTCCTGGAGCCGAAG
>Ga0123334_1007010_pt1 | contig 10220 bp, 7 predicted proteins | sample BiotimSIPDNA_FD_89706 | JGI IMG/M metagenome (GOLD analysis project Ga0123334, IMG submission 89706) | Anaerobic biogas reactor microbial communites from Washington, USA - Biogas_R1 time_0 SIP DNA | ecosystem: Engineered > Bioreactor > Anaerobic > Unclassified | place: Washington, USA | collected... | reverse complement strand
TCCTTGACTTTCAGCGTTATAATGATTTGGACAGTTTGTTCTGTCATTTGAGAGTTCCTCCTTATTGTTTTTTAGGCAAATCCAATTATGACAGGAACTCTCTCTTTTTTGTATGTCCTTTTCAAGATAGGGAAATTTGAAACTGAAACAACGTTATGTTTTTCCCCCTTGACTCGGCAAAAATATGATATACTCTATCCGGCTCTGGGAAAGTCCCCGGAGACTATTTATTACACACGCCTCGGTACAGACCCTCCCGCGTGCCCAAAACGGGTTCGGAGTGATCGCAAAACGAGGCGGAGGCATAACGCAAAGGAGAAATAATGCCCCCTGTATCAATGAAAGCTCTGCTCGAGAGCGGTGTCCACTTTGGACACAGAACAAACAAATGGAATCCCAAGATGCGCCCATACATCTTCACCGAGCGCAATGGTATCCACATCATCGACCTTCAGCAAACCGTTAAATTGCTTGAAGAAGCCGCCGAAAAAGTAACCCAAGTAGTTGCCAACGGCGGAACCGTGCTTTTTGTTGGCACCAAACGCCAGGCCCAGGAAACCATCCAGGAAGAAGCCGAACGCTGTGGCATGCCCTACGTCAATCAACGCTGGTTGGGTGGCACCCTGACCAACTGGGTCACCATACAGGAACGTATCGTTGAACTCGCCCGCCTCGAAAAAATGTTTGAAACCGGCGAAGTTCAGGCGCTCACCAAAAAAGAACGTCTTCTTTTGGAACGCGACATCAACCGTCTCGACACCCGCCTAAGCGGTCTGCGCACCATGAAAGCCCTGCCCAACCTGCTCTTCGTGGTTGACATCGAACGCGACGATACTGCTGTGAAAGAAGCCGTTTCCAAGGATATCCCTGTACTGGCAATGGTTGACACCAACTGTGACCCCCGTTACGTTGATTATGTTATCCCCAGCAACGACGACGCCATCCGCGCCATCAAATTGCTCGTGGGACGCATCGCTGATGCCGTTATCGAAGGCAAGATGATGCGCAAAGACGTTGAGGAAGAAGAAGTTCCCGTACTCGAAACCCGTTCACGCATCGCCCGCCGTCTGGATGAAGACGAAGAACTGGACGACGAGGATCTCTTGGGTGAAGCTACCCGAGCAAAAATTGTCATCGAACGACCTCAGGAAAGCGATGACGAACAAGAAGAAAACGAAGAATAGTATCGCGGTTGCCCCGCAAGAAAAGGAGCAAAATGGAAATTACAATTGATATGATCAAAGATCTGCGCGAAAAAACCGGCTGTGGAATCATGGACTGCAAAAATGCCCTGATCAATTCCAACGGCGATTTTGATGCCGCGCTCGAAGTTCTGCGCGCCCAGGGTTTGAAAAAAGCTGAAAAACGCGTCAACCGCGAAGCCTCCGAAGGCCGCGTTGAAGTTTATGTCCACTCCGAAGGCCGCCTTGTTGTGGTTGTGGAAGTCAACAGCGAAACTGACTTCGTTGCCAAATCAGACCTCTTCCTTGAGCTCTGCCACGAAGTTGCCCTGCAAATCGCTGCCAACAGCCCCAAATTCGTCTCAGAAGAAGAGATTCCCGCTGAAGTCATCGAAGCTGAAAAAGAAGCTGTTGCCAATCGCGTACGTGAAGAAGGCAAACCCGAAGCCATCATTCCCAAGATCGTGGAAGGCTACATGAAGAAGTACATGGATGAGAACGTTCTGCTCAACCAAAAGTACATCCGCGACGAAAGCAAAACCATTGCTGACCTGGTCAACGACAAAGTTGCCGCCCTTGGCGAACGCATCGTTATCCGTCGCTTCATCCGCTACGCGTTGGGCGAAACCACCAAGCACCTCGAAGAAGAAGAGGACGCTGAATAGTCCAAACCCAGAGCCGACCCACAAAGTCGGCTCTTTTTTAAATATTTATGCGTCATCACAGGTAACCGTGTTATGATAATTGCTAAACAATTTCAGGAGATTTCATGACCCAAACTGAATCACCCAATAAATACAATCGCATTCTACTCAAACTTTCCGGCGAGGCATTAGCTGGACCAAGTGGCATGGGCATTGACCCAAAACAGGCTTACGAAATTGCCAAAGTCATCAAAGAAGTCCGGCAATCTGGCGTTGATGTGGGTGTGGTGATCGGCGCCGGCAACCTTTGGCGCGGACTGAGTGGCGAAAACGTGGGCATGGACCGCGCCACCGCGGACTATATGGGCATGCTCGCCACCGTCATGAACGCCCTGGCACTGATGGACGCGCTCGAACAAAACGAGGTTATCACGCGTGTCATGTCTGCCATCGAGATGCGCACCGTCGCTGAGCCTTATATCCGACGCCGCGCCTTGAGGCACCTTGAAAAAGGACGCGTGGTCATCTTTGGCGGTGGTACGGGCAACCCTTACTTCTCTACTGATACCGCCGCGGCTCTGCGTGCCACCGAAATTGGCGCGGATGTGGTCATCAAAGCCACAAAAGTGGACGGCGTTTACGACCGCGACCCCAAGAAGTACCCGGACGCAAAACGCTTTGAGGACATCAGTCATATGGAAGCGCTCAGTTTGCGCCTTAACGTGATGGACAGCACCGCCATCTCGCTGTGCATGGATAACAACTTACCCATCCTCGTGCTAAACTTTTTCGAGCCGGGTGTCCTCATGCGCGCCATTAAAGGCGAAGACGTAGGCACACTGGTAAGCTAAACAAGCTAAAGCTTTAATTAAAAAACCGTCTGGGGTCAATCCAGACGGTTTAGCGTTTTTACAAAGCGCATTTAAGGTGCTATTAAGGGATACGCCCCACTACAATTGAAGCCGACTGGCGTTAAAAGCTCTTCATAGCTAAATCTGTCAATGTATAATCTCACTTCTTTTCCATCCAGGGTAAGAGTGTAAGCATCCAGAGTCATACCGGCATGATCAACCGAACCAGCATGCACATATGCCAACCACTTGCCTTGGCTATCCTGTAAATTATCCAGGTAAGCACGCGCGCGGGCAGAACCTGTCATCTCCTCACCACCCACACGAATGGGGTTATCCATGCTGAAGCCGTAGGTTTCATCCTCAGACATTGGACATCCCTTATGATCCACCAAAGCGTCATCGTTCAAAATGTGTATGGCGTTTAGGATAGAATCAAAGAATTCGATGCCATAGGTCATCCATTGATCCCCACTCGGGTCAGCAGGATCGCCCATTCCCACCACGGCAACGTAACGCTTTTCGCTTGGTTTCACAACCACAAGGCGACCTTTAGCCACCATTTGATTAATACGCGATATATAGTTCATGGCGATACCCTCAACACCATCCAGCTCAAAGGGCTCAACATCTTCCTGAGTCACCTGAGCGTCGGAGCCGAAAAGGTTGTCGAATATCTGTTGGGGTAAATCTTCGACCCCAACGACTTCGTACTTGCTTACATTACCCATGACTAAGGTGTTAACCGGGTGCGATCGCGAGCCGATGAGCGCCAGGTTAGAACGCACACTTATATGGGCATCAAAATCTATAGTCAAAGAATAACCACCCTGATAAACCATATAATGTTGTTCGCCAATGAGTACTGTTCCGGGCAGTGTGGCGGTTGGAGTCCTGTTCGCGAGTGCTTCCTGGGTCAGGATAGCGCTTTGTGTCCAGGTCGGGATGGGATCATCAGGCAAGTCACCTCCCAACACAACCTGCGTCACGCCACGTCTATCCCGTGTTGCGGTTGCTTCGGGTTCCGGTGTTTCGTTTGGCAAAGGCTCGCCTTGAGTGTACGTCAAAAGCGTCCCTTCCGTGGGTGTTTCAATGGGTTTCTTACAGGCAGTCAAGCCAAGGCTCAACACAAGAAGAACTAAGATTGTCTTTACTAAAATATTTCCGGAGTTTTGCATTTTTCCACTTTCTTCTCACCTTATCGTGCTGACGGTGGGACTAAGGTATCTATTTCTTTATTCAATGTATCAAGCTTTTCTAAAACATCCGCTAACGCGGCTTGATCTTTCAATGCCTGTTCGTTTTCAGCATGCACATAAGCTGTGTATGGAGAAATGTTCTCTCGCAATCGCGCGACCGAGTTGTTGAATTCGGACTTAAACGTTTTATTCAGCGACTCACGCAAGGCTGTTCGCATCTCACTCATACGTTCCGCGAAATTATCTTTGGCTTGTTTACGCTTGTAGGGTATCACAAAAAGGCCTAAAAGGGCTAAAGTTCCCGCGGAAACGATACCGGTGATATCCAGCGCCCTGGCGGTAATCACAGTTGCCACTAAAACACCAATGCCAGCCGCGCCAACGCCAAAGAGCGCGGTTTTTGCCACTGAATCTTGCACCAAATCACCGAGTTCCTCGATTTGCTTTTTGCGGTCAAAACCACCGACTACAGTCTGAATCGTTTTCGACACATTCGCAATCAACTCATGACGGCGTTCTGTTTGCTCGGTCAATTTTGGATTACCACTGAGCTTTTGGCTTTCTGCTTCACGTCTCTCCAGCGCGTTAGCAACACGATACCAAACATCGAGGTCTTTATCAACCATCCAATCAATCAGTTCGCGCACCTTTTTCTCAATCTCAATCGCCACATCCGCCTGAACCTCTTCCTGGAACTGCAGTTTGATCAGATCCGTTTTGGCAAGATTGAAGATGTTGGCAAGTTTCAGTTTGCTGTCAAAAAAGGCCTGTCCACGCTTTTCAAAGTCATAAAGGATATTATCCACCTCTGCCAACCTGGGAGGAAGCTCATCACGCAGCTCTTTTTCATGTTTGCTGATCATCACTTCAAGCGAATCAGCCAGAGCAATATCAGTGCTAAGCTCCTTTTGTTGTAGTTCATTAAGATAGCGCGCGCCTTCATGGAGTTTGCGTGCCACGCCCAACGGATTGAGCAGCTTTTGGCGCAATCGACTGCTGTCATCCAAAGTGTTTTTCAAAAAATGGTCCAGGGCGTTGATGCCGCTCGCATCCCGCAGGCTTCGTTTTTCCTGCGCATCTTCCGTTCTGTTCGATTTTTGCGCCAGGCGCGCGGACACCAAAAAGACTTCCGGTTCATGGCCCAGGATGTGTTTGGCACTTTCTTTGCTGAAATTGAGCACCTCTTCCACAGATTCGGTGGTTTCCAATATATCGGCTTTGTTGATGACAATGCTGATTTTCTTACCCCAACTGATAATGCGTTCCAGAAACTGGCGCTCGCTTTCGGTCATTGGCCTGTCCGCCGAGCTGATGAAAAACACATGGTCACTACGTGGCACATAATCCATCGTCAGGCGCTCGTGTTCACGGTTGAGCGCGTTGGTGCCGGGCGAATCGACAAAGTTGATTTCTTTCAATAACTCCATGGGATAATTGATAATCGAGAAACCATCATCCACTTTCTGCTCACCGAAGGTATCGCCATAGCGTAAAAGATTGACCGTAGCAGTGGTTGGCGTAACGCCTTCTTCAAGAACTTCCGCTCCAAGCAGGGCGTTTATCAAAGAGCTTTTTCCAGAGTTGAACTCGCCCACCACAACGATTAAGAAGAGCTCATCCAGTTGCGCGATGGCCTGTTTGAGCTTGTTCAAGCTGAGATCTTCCAGCGGAAAACGCCCTAAAACATTCTGGACTTCAGCCAGAACAGTTTTTTCTTTTTGCAGTAATAATAATTGGTCGTTTGTTAAAACACTTTGCACCATGGCAAACACCTCACACGGATAGTCGCATTGTTGAATTATACCTTCGCAAAGAGAATGTGACTATCCTATCGCTTTAGACAATAAAAAAGAGACCAGCTCGTCAGCCAGTCTCTGTGATTGCTCAAGTTCAAGCTATTTGAAGACCGTGGGAATATACAAGCGAAATGGCAAGTCCGGCATATTGAATAAACCAAATTCGGTTAAATGGCAAACGGGAAGACGCACCCAGTTTTCATCAAAGTTACGCGTGTATACCCCATTCGGACAAGTGTTAACAGCATCATGCCAAACCTTATAGTCTTCGTCAAGCATTTCTACAACAAGTTGATCTTCCGGCAAGGGCCCGATGCCACCATCAGAGTAGTAAAGCGTAAAGGTTAAGGGCTTCTGGAACTGCGTTACCTCACCATGTTCGTTCCATGCGTTCAGCTCAAAACTGTTCCGTGCCCAGAACATCGCTCCAAATGCATGACTTGGTTTCTTAATTGGCGCCAGTAGAATATCTATTTCGCCATCACAGGCGCCATTAGGAACAGAAACCATTACCCGACCATTGCGCGAAATGATTTCGCTATCTGAATCGCAAGAGGTAGTTACTTGAACAGCTTGAGTCAGATACCAGTCAGGATCTTTTTCGTTCAGGAAGCTCTGCACCGGTTCCTCCTGGGGCACGTTCAGACGGTTGTAACCAAAGTCCACACCCCAACTATATAAATCAAGATTTGTGATGTACTCTGGCACAGCCCCTTCAAGCTTGTTGTTGGCAAGGTTCAAGTAATACAGATATCTTATCGCGCCTAAATCTTCAGGAATAGTCCCCGAGAGTTGGTTTGATGAAAGATCCAAGTCCGATAATTGTTTCAAATTACCAAGGGTGCTCGGTATCGTGCCGGAGAGTTGATTATCAGATAAGTATAAATCCCACAGATTATAGGCTTGACCCAATGTCGCTGGTATTTCGCCCGATAGCTGATTGCGCGATAAGTCTAAGAGTCGCAGTCTCTCCGCTTGGCCAAATGTATCCGGTATTTGGCCAGTAAACTGATTACCGTTTAACAAAATGGTAATGTACTTTTCAGAACCTAATTCGGAAGGAAGAGTCCCTGACAATAAATTGTCGTTTAATTCGATAACACCAAGATATTCCAATTGAAAAAGTTCAGATGGGATACCCCCCCTAAGATAATTTTCAGATAGATTAATAAATCTCAATTCAGGAAGGTTTCCGATTTCAGGTGGGATTATACCTACAAGATTATTCCCTGATAATGTCAAATTGCTCGGGCCCTCATAAAACGTTATGCCAACCCCATACCAATCCCCAACAGTTGTGCTTTGGAGCCAATTGGTATTATTTGTCCATGCCGAACCATTTGTACTGGCATAGAGCGCCACGAGAGCCTCGCATTCAGGTACGGAAACATCCTCGACCAAACCGCAATCGAAGGTTTGCACCTGTTCCTGGGTCAGCTTCAAGCTTTCTTCGCTGGGTTGGGGAAAAACACGTGGTTCTGGCATGACATCGTCTTCGCTCTGCTCATCAGGTACACCAAAAGTGATGATATTGTCAGGATAATTCGCGTTAATTTTCTCCATCGCGTTCACACCAAACGTTGAGGTAGATGTGACAGACAAAACAGCTAACAACAAAAACCCGCTAACACCTATGCTAAGAAGTTTCTTTTTCATATAAGTCCTTTCAATCGTCTCAAACTAAACCCATGGCCAGTATAATCATGGCATTTCCTCTATTTTTGGCTGTCAGGTTATTTAAATCCCATCGGAATATACAAACGGAATGGCATTTCCGGAATATTAAATAGGCCAAATTCTGTCAAATGGCAAACTGGCAAACTCAGCCAGTTTGCATCAAGATTTCGCGTGTATTCGCCATCCACGCATGTACTGACCGCGTTGCGCCAAACCATGTAGTTTTTATCGAGCAATTCAACCATAAGTTGATCTTCCGGCAAAGGACCAACTTCATCCTCAGCGTAATAGAACGTAAAGTTTAAAGGCTTTTGGAACTGTGTTACCGCGCCTTGATCGTTCCACGCGCTTAAATCAAAACTGTTTCGCATCCAAAGCATTGGTAAATAAGCATGACCTGGCATCGAAAGTGGCGCCAGCATGATATCCATTTCGCCCTCGCATGCCTCTGCTGGTATTTGAACCTTTACCCGTCCATCACGCGAGATGAGTTCACCGCCTACATCGCAAGGAACTGTTGCTTGAATGGCTTGGGTCAGGTGCCAGTCAGGGTCTTTTTCATTTAAAAAGCTCTGCACTGGTTCCTCCTGGGGCACGTTCAGGCGGTTGTATCCAAGGTCTGTGTATTCAAGATCAACAAGCTCTGTAAAAGCGGTTGAGATTGCACCTTCAATCTTATTGTTGGAAAAATCCAGGGTGACCAATTTCTTTAAAAAGCTCATGTCGAAAGGAATTCTTCCAGATATATGATTGTTGGCAAGGTTTAAATAAACCAAGTTATTCTTTGCCCTAATTCCCACAGGGATTGAACCAGTCAACTTATTGTTACTTAGGTCCAAACTTATTAATGGAGAGTAGGAGAGAGGGTCTGGTACCTCACCACTAAGCTGATTATTAGAAAGTCCAATTCTTCTCAGGTTCCTGCCATCTAAAAGCGCGGAGGGGATTTCGCCTGATAGTTGGTTGTTAGAAAGCATGAGATTTTCCAAGGCAGTCATTTTTGCAAATTCAGGAGGAATTTCACCAGAAATCTGATTATTCGTCAGATTTAGATCCCGAAGCTTACTGTCCTTCATTTCAAGTGGTAAGGAGCCAGAAAGCAAGTTGTTTTCCAGACTAAGAACTTCAAGGGTTTTCAAGCGCCATATTTCTGGTGGAATGTTGCCAGATATTCGATTGTTTCCCAACCAAAGTTGTTTGATATAGCGCAAGTTAATGAACTCGGCTGGAATGGTTCCTGTAAGAAAGTTATCGTCAATCGCCAATGTTTTGAGATTGGTTAACTGACCCAATTCCGGTGGAATAGTCCCGCTTAATTGATTCGATGAAAGCTCTAAACTTGACAATTCTTTCAAATCACCAAGTTCGCTTGGCACCGGACCCGATAGTTGATTTCCGGACAAATTTAACCCCCACAAGCTAAGGGCTTGTCCTAATGTGGTTGGTATTCTTCCTGAAAGCTGATTACCAGATAAATTTAAATATCTCAAAGTTTCAACTTGATGAAAAAATGCAGGCACTTCTCCAGAATAAAGGTTGTCGTTCAAATACAGCCTTTCTATCTTTGGCATCTGTAGAATATCTTGTGGAATAGGCCCTGACAATTGATTTTCGCCTAAATTAAGCAAAGTTAGTCTTTCCATCTGGAACAATTCAGTTGGGATGCTGCCACTGATAAAATTCTTAGATAGATTAATTCTTGACACTTTTTCGAGCTTAGCTATTTCCGCGGGAAGCGTGCCAACGAGATTGTTGTCTGCCAATGCCAAACCAAGCGGTCCTGCATAGAGTGATTCAACGCCGTACCAATCTCCAACGGTCTTTGTCTGAAGCCAGTTGGTGTTATTCGTCCATGCCGCGCCATTTGTACTTTCATACAGTGCCACAAGACCTTCACATTCAGATACAGTTGCATCTTCAATCGTCTGGCAATCAAAAGCCTGTACCTGTTCCTGGGTTAACCTTAAACTTTCTTCGCTGGGTGGGGTAAAAACGCGTGGCTCGGGCTTAACGTAGCCCTTGCTTCGCTCCTCGGGGCCATCACTTTGTGTACGGTCCTCGAAATCAATGATGTTGTCAGGATAGTTCTCGTTGATTTTCTGCATGGCGCTCACACCAAGATTTGAGTTAGACGCAAAATGCATAACACCAATCAACAAAAGCACGATGATACCAACACTAAGAATTTTCTTTTTCATAAAGGTCAGATCCTTTCGATTTCCAAAAAAATTACTTTCGACCAAAAGTATATCATGGCATTTTTTGTCATTTTGATTCAAGAAATGATTTCAAGAAAATTGTTTTAAGAAAATCGATTCCTTGACTATTTTTTTCTAAAACACGTATTGAGATAAAGAACCCTTTCCTGATGGCGTGTGTTATCTACATGCTTTTCTTTGCGCATGGCGAGACGCCATGCGCCAGTTGGTTAAACAATCGGATGGGAATCTAAGCGCTCTAAGCTTTTATAAAAAATGCGCGGTCATAAGACCACGCTAAATTACATAGTAAGGTATAACCCTTGGAATATGAAAACCCCAATGTAAAAAAGATAGATTTCTTGAATTAATACTTCGGTTTTTGATAATTGCTTTATTTTCTTTGTGTCAAAAGATTCTTCTTTGATATTACATTAAGGGCTGTCGGTTTTACCCTTGATTCATAAACTGGAAACGCTGTATCTACCTGTTTACAGGAAAAAATACAAAACACCTTGACAAATATCCATGTAGTTGTTAGCATTATCTAAATTGTATACAATATACAGTATACTGTATATAGTCCTCAAGTCTCACCAAATCCAATAGCTTCAAGGAGGAAGCACTCATGAAAAAGACAATCCTAACAATTATTGCTTTTCTAATGGTAATTG
>Ga0123334_1007007_pt1 | contig 10224 bp, 7 predicted proteins | sample BiotimSIPDNA_FD_89706 | JGI IMG/M metagenome (GOLD analysis project Ga0123334, IMG submission 89706) | Anaerobic biogas reactor microbial communites from Washington, USA - Biogas_R1 time_0 SIP DNA | ecosystem: Engineered > Bioreactor > Anaerobic > Unclassified | place: Washington, USA | collected... | reverse complement strand
CGCCGCATCCGGCGATAAGCCGGACTGAATGCGCTTTCAGCTGTGTTGGCGTTGGATTCAGGCATGAGGCGACTGTCAACAAGGAGGGGGACTGGGAAGGAGGCGCAACCGCAGTGGCTGCGCGTGGACGCAAATCATTTAATATATGATTGGCGTTCGGCTTATTCAAGGACGCGCCGGACGTGTCGCCCCGCTCCTTTCGGGCAATCGGTCAGCTATTGATTACGGAAATTTTTGTGTATGGTTGTTGTTGCGTATTGCATACCAATGACTTGAAGATTGGTTTTCCTAAAAATCTTTCCCGAAAGACAGGAAGTTGGCTGATAGTAGTACGGAAAATTGCAATCGGTCAGACGTTGTCAATGGCTGATCGATTGCATGTTCTTTTTGAGCTTACTGCAGTTCAGCGAGCGCTTGCAGGATTTCGACCCGTACTTGATCCATCAAGCTGCGGTTCTTGGGCCTCTTCCAATCCAGGCTGCCGGGGAGGGTGCTTGCCAGGGCGCGTCCAGGTGCCTCGGCAAGCAACAGCTCGGCCTTGGCCAAGGCTGCCCCGCCCTTGCCGGCCTGCTTCAACTGGGCAATCCGGTCTTGCAGCATGACCAGGTACTCGTAGTCTTGGACTCCTTCGCGGATAGCTTCGCTGTGTTTGCCGTCCATCACCGTCGTCTGCGATACGAAATATGGCGAGTATTCTGTGCCCGGCTGGATATATGCGTTCCAGGAGTCGCCCTGGCCGCCGCCGCAGCCCAAAGCCCAGTAGAATGACCCCTTGGCGCCAATCTCGAAAGCGCGCCATTTCTGGGCGCGGTGATATGTGATCGGGTCGAGCTGCTTGGCCGGGCCGCTGCATGAATACAGCCACAATTCGCGGCCGGCCTCACGCTGTTTCAGATAAAACAGCTTGAACGGCTCGCCACACTCCAGCAGCATCAGCGTCTGCGGGCAGAGGACATCGCACAGCTCATACATTTCCGGCAGGCCTTCCTCAGGCTTGCGATAGTGCGGGTCCTCAAAAATCACGATGCCGGGATTAGCGGCGCGAATGGCCTTGGCCCAGGCGATGACGACGCGGTCCTGCTCGTTGCGGAGCGGTTCGTCCAACAGCAGCACCACCAGCTGGCTCGGCTGCATGCCAGTCTTCTTCAAATATTCCGCCCAGGCAGTCATGTAGTCGCCGACCATCCGGTTGAAACGGTCAGTGCCCATCGCCTCATTATGGAATTTTTCCTTGGCACACATGAACACGCAGTAGTTGCGGGTTCCGTTCCAGCGTTCCACCCATTCATCCCAGTTGGTGAAATCCAGCTTGTCGGCGTTGGTCAGCCTTCCGTCTGCGTCAAAGGCGGCACCTTGCGGCATCACGGCGTTGGTGGCCCACGGGCTGTCCACATACAGATCGCGCATCATCGCCATGTTGTCAACCAAGTTGCCGGGCGCCCTGTGATAGCCGCCATCGCCGTTGACATAATCCCAGCCGCCGACATGCAAGGTTGGCGTCGCCGGGAATTGCCCGGCAATGCGTAACGTCACCGCGACCGTCAGTTCCGGCTGGCCATCGGCTGTTGCCTTCAGGCGTCCCTTGTAGACGCCATCGGCCAGGTTCGGCCGCCGGAAGGACAACCAGGCCTGGCGCGTGCATCCGGCTGGCACCCGCAGTTTCAGGCTGCCGTCCGCCAATTCGGTCGGCTTCAACGCCGCCGTGATCGGCTCGCCCTGCTTAGTGTCGGTCGGTAGCGCTTCGTACAGCCGCAGGGCCGCTCCAGCTGGGAAGCCATTGACTGCAATCGTGTAGTCCACGGCGGTCGATGTCGGATTGCACAAGTTCACGGTTTCGCCGCGCACTTCGCCGCGCATCATCTCGACCAGTAACGGCGTCACTTCGGTGGCAGCAGTCGGCGGAATGGCGGTCAAGGACAAATTGTCCCAGCGATTATTGCGCCACAGGAACGGTTGCGTGAACCCAGCGGCCTGCAAGTTGACCGCATTCAGACTCAAAATGGCCTCGTGAACGGCGTCCAAAGGCAGAATCGTGGTGAAATCGGTCGAGTCGACCGTCGGCAACTGAACCAGGTTGGCCTTCAAGGCCGGAATCTGCGCCACAGCCTCTGCCAGGCCAGGCGTCGTCTTGGGCAGGCCGGACAGATTCTCCTCAGCGGTAAGCAAGTCGACCTGCAGACGCCTGCGAACGCCGCTTAACAGCTGCTTTTCCCAGAAATGATTTTTTGGTGATTCGGAGGTCGGCACGCCGCCGGCGGCTTGGTCCAGCCAGGCGTCCTGACCGCGGTACACTTCGATTTCGTCGCAAAATGCGTAGGGGAGTTGGTTGGCCAGGATTTGCACCCACCGGCCCTTGGTCTGCAATGCGCTGGCAACATACCGGAAAACGCTGTATTCCCCCATCGGCGGCGGCATGTGTTCCTGCGTGCCTAGCACCGCCAGGTCGCCCTGATAAAACCAGGTTTTCTGGTCACTGCTGACAAAGGCGTGCAGCCCGATCGGCCACTTGACACCGGCCACGCCGCCCGCAGTGTTCCACGACACGCCGCTGATCGGCTCCTCCCTGCCCAGGTCGATGGTGACGATATTCGGCACGCTTTGGAACCACCCTACCGTGCCCTTCTGCATCCAGAAATAGCCTTCGGAGTACACGCCGTCCGTCAGCTGGACCTTGTCATCAGGGTCTGTGCAAAGCGAGTAGTTTGGCATCGGCGACAGGGTATAGGGCTTGTTCAGGGCGATGTTTTCGCCAGGTGCCGCGAACGGCTTAGGGGTTTTCTCGTCGTCCGCAGCCAAGGCCGCTGTCGCCGGCAGCACGCTGACCCGGTCGATGCCAGATTTGTCGGCAGCCGTGGTGACGTTGCCAGTCAGGCGCACGGTCAACTTGCTGTTTTTGCCGCTGGCGAATTTGCGTTTGAAATGCTTCCAGAGGCCATGCCGGTCAGCGTCGCCGAACAGGCTGGCCAAAATCTTGCCGTCTGCGCCGACGACTTCCACCATGGGTACGCAGCCATTGGCCTTCAGAGAGGCGCGAAGGACATAGTCGGTGTCGGGCTGGCACGCGGTCTGCTGGAGCAGTCGGCCAGCTCCGGGACCAGCCGTGAAGACGGCCGCATTAGCCAATGCGTCGCCCCCGAGGACGCCGTCGTCATTGACTTGCATCCAGCCGCCGCTGCCAGCCGGGTCAGCCGTCCACTCCAGGGGCGGTTCGCCGGGCTTGGGGCTGCTTTGACTGAACCCGCCATTCCGCACCAATTCCTGGCCCATCACCATGAAGCTCAGGCTAAATACCGCCAGCAAAAACATTTTTCGCATAATTTCTCCTAAGTTTTGGATCATGTGCGAAGTTCTGTGATAGAAAGTAAGATTTGCCATAAGTCGCAGAGCGACAAGGGTTCCAACGGGGCGAGACATACCAGCCCAGGGCAAGCCGACCCGCCAGTGTCGGTGCCGCCCTGGGTGAGATGGGATATCATTTGGAACCCTGAAAGGGCGAGACATAATTCTGAACCACGTACGGCAGGCTCAAGCCTGCCGTACGTGGTTCAGGCGCTCCCGCGTCTTTGCTCTCGCAGCGGCTTAGGGACTGTTTCCGTCATAGGTCGAGCACCAAAGAATGCTGTTCGTCGACCGCTCGGGGATGGACGGACCCGGACGGCTGCCGACATGGCCGTCGCCGTATGCGATATTGGGCGTGTTGTTGTGTCGATCCACTTCGCGAACGTACTTGGTTCTGCGCAGGTCGTATGAGTTGGCGTCTACGCCGCCAGAGGCCGGGTAGGGATTGGCATCTGCGAAGACCATCAGCTCTGAGGGGCGGCGATATTGGCTGATGTGTTTTCCATAGATGGAGGCGTAGCTATTGTAGCCGATGGCTGGTGAGCCGAGGTATTGTCCAGTGTAGACGCAAGCAGCCACGGAGTTGGAGGGGCAGTTGTAGACTTTGAATTCCGACTGCCAGGGGTGAAGAGTGGTTTGCCAGAGTATGAAGTTGCTTTGGGTGGCGCCGTTCGGCAGGGTGTAGGTCGGAACGCCAGGGCCGATGAGGCATACCAGCACCGTGCCGTCGTGGTCATCAGCATACATCAGCCAGCTGAGGGCCATTTGTTTCAGGTTGGATGTGCAGGCAATGGTGCGGGCTTTTTCCCGGGCCTTGCTCAAAGCTGGCAGCAGCATCGCAGCCAGAATCGCGATGATCGCAATGACTACCAGCAGTTCAATGAGAGTAAACGGGCGGCAACGCTCCAACGTGGACAATGACGCCCCCAAAGAACGGCCAGCACACGAATCGATGGAACGGTTTTGTTTCATTGCACTTTTCCTTTGATGATTGAGCGTTTATAGTCCCTTGAAGCCTGCCTGTTATCCATGGCTTGCATTCCCCTTCATGCAGGACAAAGGAAGAAATTGTTCGGCAGTTCACTTCATGAATTTTCCCGGGATAGGCCCGATGTATTGATAGCCGGTATGATCGAAATCCGGGGAATTGGGATAGAACCCGACGACTTGGATGGATTCTGTCTTGTGGGTATTGAGCATCCAGTGCGAGACGCCCTTTGGTAGATAATAGGCGCAGCCCGGGCGCAGTTCATAGACTTGTTCCGCCACCCCTTTCAGGCCATGTCCGGAGATGATATAGACGAATTCATCGCAGGCGGCATGCAGGTGCGTGGCATGAAAGCCGCCGGGTTGGAAGGTTGCGCGGAACAGGCATCCAGTCGAGGGGATCGATCCGGCGCCGATCAGGATGCGAGCGGTATTACGGGCAAAGTCTTCGCGCTCAACCAGGGGCAGTTCGCTGATTTGATCGTCATTGACCATATATTTGTCCATGTTCGCTCCTTGATGAACTCCACCTGGAATTTGACAATTGTGAAAGGTTTCATCCTGCGTAGTGAATGTCTTTCAGGGTTTTCAGCAGGTATTCCCGGCTTTCGCGGATTAGCTTTTCGCCTTCATCAAGGCTGAATTCTCCTTCTGTTTCGAGGGAAAGCGGCCCTTGGTATCCGGCGTCACGCAAAATTTCCAGACAGCCCTTGATATCGACTTCGCCCTGACCCAGTGCGACGCAGTCTTGGCCTTTCAGGTCTTTCAAATGGACGTGCACAACCCGATGGGCGACCGCCTGCAAAACTGCCTTTTCATCATTCTTGCTGCCAGTCGTTTTCCATAGGTACTTGCCGTCCTGCGTTTCCACCCAGGATGCCCGATGGACATTGGCTGTGTCGTAATTGATGCCCAGCCAGCGTGAGGGGGATAGTGACATCAGCTTCAAAAGACCTTCCGAAGTCATTGAGAACGTGCCATGTGGTTCGAGAGCGACGTATGCCTGGCATTGTTCCGCCGTTTCGAGAATTTCGCCCAGGCGATCCTGGATGCGCTTGATGGCGTCTTCATCGCTCATGCCTTGCGGCTTGAAGCCATCGCCCAGGTTGATGCCAGGCAAACCCGCCGCAGCCACCCAATGCAGGCATTTTTTGGCGTATTCGACACAACGGTCTTGGACGAGCAATGCCCCGTGGGTGGCCCATAGGGCGGTGCCCCCCTTGAAACCCATGTCCCGCAGCAGCGCACGGAATTGCAGCGGATCATCATGATCGACATCGATATGCGGGCAGAATGGAGGCGTGGCCTGAGGCTCCACATATTCGTAACCGGCATTTTTGATCCTCTGCAAGGCCTCTCGCAACGGGTATTGGCGAAAAGTCACAGTTCCACAGGCGATCTTCATGCTCTCAATCCTCCTTTGTTAATGCCCTTTGACAGCAATTCCTCCAAAAGCTCATCCGTATGACTGAACTTGCCGGCATATTGTTTGAATTCATCAAGGGTGACCGCTGTTTTCCCCCGCGCCTCGGACAGGTAGGCGCTTTGAGCTATTGCCAGGGATTCGGCGGCCTTGCGGATATCGCACAGCGGAACTGCGTTTTTCCTGACCAGGCGGATCATGTTCAGCAGCTGTTGCGGATGCCCGCCATATCCCGGCGGGGGTTCAGAATTCAGAAAGCCGCCATGGGAGATGTTTCTCGGGTGACTGTTGCCATAAGCATCCTCGACCATGATTTTACCGTCTTTGATGCTGATCTCGCCTTTGTTGCCGGTGGCTTTGAAAGCCGTCATATCCCCAAATGACCAGGAGGCCTCCAAAATGGCGCTGACCCAGTGCCCGGTTTGCGGATGCACAAACAGCACCGCAAAATTGGCGTAGTCCTCGACCGTGAATTCTTGAGCCTCCCCATCAATCAGGCGCTTTCCAATACGTGTGGCGATGCCGTCAGGGTGCAATGCCTTGACGGTTTGCGGGACATAATCAAAGCCGATGATATGCCAGGCCAGAGTAATGGCATGGATTCCATTGTCCAGCAAAGCCCCGACTCTCCCATTTGCATAATTGTAATTGCCCGGTTTACTGATGCTGAAAGGAATGCGCACTGTGTCAAGCTCGCCAATTTCCCCTTTTGCAATCAGTTTGCGCACATCGTGAAAGGGGTCTGCATAAATCAGATTCTCACCGTACAAAAAGATGCAGTCGGAGTTGCTGACGCAGTCGGCAAGCGCTTGCGCCTCAAGCCAGGTGCGCACCAATGGCTTCTCACAGAGAATATGGCAACCAGCAGCAAGAATTTTACGGATCGCTTCCGCATGATGCTCGCAAGGGGTGATGATCACCGTGAAATCTAACTTTTCGCTTTGCAGCATTTCCTCGAGGCTGCTGTAGAGCTTGAGGGAGTTGCAGTCGTTTTCCAGCAGCTGCGCCAGGTCTTCACGCCCGGCGGCGCGATGCTGGGCGGCCTTGTCAAGGTAAAGCCTACGGGTTGCGGAGGCGGCCTTGTTCAGGTTGTCGCGGTTGATGTCGCAGATGGCGGCGAGACGGCCCTCCTCGATGACCCAAGGGCATCCCGGCAAATGTCCGCTGCCGTTGCCCCATCCGAAAAAGATGTTGCCTGCGCCAAGGATTCCGTAGTGAAGTCTACCCATAAATGACCCCCTTGATGGATAATAGTAGAACAAATTCTGTGTTTTTTATGTTATATCAATATGACATATAGTTAGAATACTCGTCTTTCAATGAATGTCAAGCTGAGAAAAATAATTTTTTTCGTGTTTCGGTAATGACCAGTAATGGGTCAGTCTTCTGTAGCGCCTACGAGGCACTACCAGACGTCTGACAAGCACAGCCACTGTGCCAAGTGTTTTCCCTCGCGTCTCGGGCAGATAAGCGCTTTGAGCTCTTGCCAGGGATTCGGCTGCCTTGCGGATGTTTTTCGCATATCTTTCGGTAAAACGCTCCCGGGCAGTCCTGGTTTGATATATTGAGCCGACGGATTGGCCGGATCAGTTGGCGCCAAGCATGGAGCGGGAAGGCTGGGGAGTTTTTTAGCCGAGGGAGTGGCCGCCTGATATTATTTGGCGGCGGCCAAGCTGCTTTTCCTGCCTGGGTTCTGTGCGGGGGGAGTCGCCAGGGATGCGCCGCAGGATTTTCGAACAATCAGCTCGGGAGCGAGGATCAGTTTTTGCAGGGGAGCGTTTTTATTCTGGATTTTATTCATCAGGATTTCGACAGCTTTTTCGCCGATTTCGCGGAAAGGCTGGGCGACGGTGGTCAGGGGCACCTCCAGCAGAGAAGCATATTTTAAATTATCAAATCCGACGACAGCCACATCCTGGGGAATTCGCAGTCCCAGTTCCCGTATGGCACTCATGGCGCCCAGGGCAAAACCATCGCTGGCAGCAAAAATGGCAGTCGGAGGTTTTTTGATATTCATCAGCTTCCTGACTTCCTCATAACCGCCGTGCTCTGGTTCGATCAGGGGGAAAGAATAGCTATCCTTGTCAAGAGTGGTAATCAGGCTCTGCTCAAGAACAATGCCATGTTCGCTCAAGGCCCGGATATATCCCTCTTTACGGTCGTTCGCGGCGCTGTTGTCCAGCCCCCCGATAAAGCCGATACGGCGGTGGCCAAGAGCGATCAGGTGGGAGACCACCTTGAAAGCGCCGGCGATGTTATCGGTGACCACGTAGTCGGTTTCCAGGTCATGGAAGTAGCGGTCAATCAGTACAAAGGGGAAATTCCTGCGTTTCAGTTCGAAGATTTGTGCGACATTGGTATTGCCCCAGTTGGGAAAGATGATCGCTCCGGCGCTGTTGGATTGCAACAGGTGGCTGAGGTTGGTGTTCTCCTTGTCAATCCGTCGCCCGGAACTGTATATGATCACCTCATGCTCGTAGTCGTGCAACCTCGTCTGAATGCCGGAAAAAATCGCGGAGATAGCCAGGTCCTCAATGTCCGGAACAACCAGGGCGACCTGACGATCTTTCTCCGAGAGCAGAAAATCTCCATCCTGTACCTCGTCAACAAAGGTGCCTACACCGGAAATCCGGTACAATACCTTCTCGGAAACCAATTCTGAGATCGCTCGCCGGATGGTGATGCGACTGACATCGTATGTGGCGCACATGTCAATCTCTTTCGGAATCCGGTCTCCCTTTTGCAGATTCTTGCGCAGAATCTCATTGATGATCTTTTTTTTGACCTGGTAATATAGCGGAAGCGGGCTGCTTGCATCAATTGTCGCTCTGTTCTTCATTGGCAAAGGAACCTCAATGAATTTATGGAAATGTTATGATTCTATAACATAAGATGACAAAGAAAAATGTCAATAGCCGGAAAAATAGTTAGGGTGCGAAAGGCAATCATCCCGGTAGGTCAGCCGTTGACAATGGCCATCCCAGCCTTTTGCCGCTTCGCGGCTGTGGACATGGTGGACATGGTGGACGGTGTGGACAGCGTAGTCCAAGCTCACTCTCGCCCTTCGCCCCTTTCCTGAGGCCGCTGCTCGCCGGAACTCCGAGTATCAATCGGTGACCGATTACTCAGCCCAAATCCGCTGGCGGTCGATTCCGGCTGCGCCCTGGGGAAATATTGAAAAATTTCTTGAACGCTTTGGAAAATTGATAGCGGTCTGTAAACCCGGTCTCCAAGGCAATGGCGGCAATGTCCGCGTCAGGTTCGGCCAGCCGCGATTGCGCGTACTCCATGCGTCTGCACATCAAATAACGCTGCGGAGTCATGCCGAACTCTTTTTTGAACAGGCGCAGAAAATTGTCCAGCGACATGTTGCAGTTTTGTGCCAGCTCACGATTGGAAATTTTGTATTTTCGGTTCATTATGGCAATGGCTTTGAGAATGCGGCTGTCCAGCGCTGTCCCTGGACGGTCTTCGGCAAACTCTTGCGCCGCAACCCACATGACACTCATAAGCAAACCGTAAATTTTGACGTTCAATAACGGCGTCCAGTGCGCAAAATCGTTGCGGAGCGTTTTCAACACGGGCATAAAATCCCGGGCGTTCAACGTCAGCGGCCGCCGGGGAATACGCTCAAAAAACTTTCCCGGGTGAAAATGTATGAAGAATTGATCGAACGCCTTGGTCATGGCCGATGCATAACTTGTATATGCCGGAATCAGCGTCAGCGAATCGGGCGACAACGGCATGCAGCGGCCTTCCCAATGCAGTTCGGCGCCTTCGGTGGCATTCCAGTACAGCCGCCAAAAGGGCGCGGCGCGGTTGGGATTTCCCCAGTTGGCGACGCCGAGGATGAAACTGTAACAGCTGATGCGAAGTCTCGGCAGTTCCGGTTCAATGACCGCAATGTTGAATTTGCCGTTATTTGACATTTTTTTTCATTTTTTTAACATTGCGAACCAGTTGATGCCAAGTATAATATACGTAAATCAAGGAATATTGCCAGCAAAAATAAAATCGTTTTTTTACATGCGCTGCAATCTGTCGGCGATTGATATTTGGAGTTCCGGTAATCTGCGGCACCAAGCACCCAGGGAAGGTGCTTGAGTGGACAGTGGACAATGGACGGAAGTGGACTTTAGTGGACGTTAGTAGACGATGGACTGTGGACGGAAGTGGACTTTAGTGGAGAGTGGACGTAGACGGAAGTGGACTTAAGTGGACTGTGGAACGAAGATACGTGTCTTGCAAGGTGTTCTGCCAGATCAGGGTACATTAGGGGGCAATCTTATGAAAAAAATGTTGTTGGCGATGATGATGGCGCTGGCGATTGTGTCGGCGGTGCATGCGGAAACATTAGCGGATTACCTGCCCGGTCATTCCCCGGACGCGAAAAATGTGCGTTTCGCCTTGACCGACGGGGTGTTATCAATGGAATTCGGCCCTGGCAACGGCTTTGCGTCGCGGGCGTGGATGCG
>Ga0123334_1007006_pt1 | contig 10225 bp, 9 predicted proteins | sample BiotimSIPDNA_FD_89706 | JGI IMG/M metagenome (GOLD analysis project Ga0123334, IMG submission 89706) | Anaerobic biogas reactor microbial communites from Washington, USA - Biogas_R1 time_0 SIP DNA | ecosystem: Engineered > Bioreactor > Anaerobic > Unclassified | place: Washington, USA | collected... | reverse complement strand
CCGTGTCGGGGCGCCTCCTGTGTCTGGATGTCGAAAAGGGGGTAGGGTTTCCAGGAGGGGGGCGCCATCTCGTCACGGCGACGAGCCGCGAACGGAGGGGCGCGCCCTGTTCAGCCGTTCTAGTTTCGGCCGAGGTCCTTCAGCATCCTCCGGTATTCGCGCATCGCCTTGCCGTAGCTTGCCATGGCGTCCAGCATGCGGTCGTCCTGTCGCCCGGAGGCGTCGGTGTAGGTCGAGTAGGCGGTTCGTAGTATCGCTCTGACCTCCGAGTGGTCGCGGAACTTGACGAAACTGTCGTAGTCCTTGGCCGTCTTGTTCAGCTCCGTGGCGACATGTTTTTGCAGCAGCTGATCGAATGCGGCGGCGTCGAGCATGGCCTGTCTCAGGCCGAAGGCCAGACTGTTCTCCGAGTTGTAGTCCCCTTCGATGCCCTTCTGAAGGTTCGACCCCAAGGAGGCGCATGTTTTATGCTGCTCGTTGATCTTGACCATGGCGGCGCGGAACATGTCCATCCTCTTCTGCAGTTTTTCAAGAGATTTGCTCACGTAGGCATCCCAGGTTTCGAGGGTTTTTCTCGCGTTGGACTCCAGCTCCATGGAGCTGAGGAACCACGGAAGGTTGTATATTCTGTTCAGCACCAGTCCCTCCATCTGGTCTTTTCTTGGTGGCCACTTCAGAGTCTTGTTCGTGAAGAGGTTCTTCAGCGTGTTGTTCGAGCTGAGCGCCTGGGGCCCGGGAGAGGAGATGCGGCTCCGCAGGTCGTCGTAGTCCTTTTTGAGCTGCTTCAGCGCTTCGGCCGATTTTTGGCGGTTGCTGACTATCTTTCGAAGGTCCGGATTGTTTTTGTCCCAGAGCTCTATGGTCCTGCGGATGGCGTACTGCTCCTTCTGGAAGCCGCTGCCCGTCGCCTCGGCCATCTTGATGAAGAACTCCATGCGCTTGACCACCATGTTGTCGTAGTTGCGGACGTGCTGCTCAAGCCCCGTCTCCTTGGACCCCCTGAGGTTTTTGTAGGACGAGAGATTGGCGAGCAGGGTGGGCTTGGAGCTCTTGCAGGCGGCGAGGAAAGGCTCTGTGGGGAAGAGGGCTCCCATGACGAAGGCCAGGTCGTCCCGGAACATATCCGTGTTCCTGTCCACAGCGGCATTGGCCTCCTCGCAGAATTTGCCGAAGGCCCCCTCGGAGAAGGGGTCGCTGGCCAAGGCGGATGCCGGGAGCAGAAGAACGAACGCGAAAGCGCAGAACAGCACGGTCGAGAGGATCTTTTTCATACGGTGCATAGGGGTACCTCCTTGTGCTCGCAAAATGTCACCGCCAAATGACGGTGGAGCGGTTCAAAAGCCCTTCTTGAGGTCGCATCCCACGAAGGAGTAGAAGAGCTCCGTCCCTTCGAAGACGAACTGCTCCTCAGCGACCACCACTATGATTCGGTCCTCGAAGGGGCTGAGGGTGTGGGCGCAGACATAGACGTTTCTCGACGCCGTGTCGTCCACGAAGGCGATCTTCTTCGTCTTCCCGTTGCTCCTCGCAAGGGACACGGTGTAGGAGGCGATATCGTCGTAGAACTGGGGCTCCTTTTCCTTGACGACGGAGACCTTGGGAGTGTAGGTCCACTCGTTCCACTCCATGGGGAAGGGGAGGAAGGGATTCGTCTCCGCCTGGATGGCATAGCGCTTCAACGCCTCGTCCACAGCCGTCCTGTGCCGCTCGTAGGAGAGGGCGGCGATGCGGTCTGGCTCGAAGCCCTCCACGTCGGCCCCCTCGTTCCCCCAGTTGAAGGTGTCGTCCTCTAGGGTCCAGAGGATCTTGTCGGAGACCATATCCTGCACCACATAGTACACCACGGTCCCCCCGCGTCCATTGACCTCACTGGTGACGGACAGCGCCGCCTTGCCGTCCTCGGACCACCCCCACAGCCGGACGGTGGGGAAGCCGTATATGGCGCCCCAGGGTTTCGTGTACTCCGTCCCCTCCGGGATGGTGAGCCTGAAAGGGTCGTCCCCCTCGGGGAGATCCCGGGCTGAGGCCACCGCCGGGATGGCAGCGAGGACCACTACGGCGAGTAGAAGGAGCCAGCGTCCCCTTTGTCCGAAACGTCTCATGGCCATATCCTCCCGTCCCGGCCTATGCGGCGCCCGTCACTTCTAGCTTCTTGCTGGCCCTGCTCCTCTTGTAGAGCAGGGCGAGAAGGGCGGCCACCACGGCAAGCAGGCCGCCGGCGAGAAGGGGCCTGAAACGGATCCACGCGATGGCGATGACCACAAGGCTCCAGGCGAGGCCGAGGAGGAAGGCCACGATGCCCGCTCCCGCTCCCACAATGGTGCCGAAGAGGGGGACAACGTCGGCCAGGACGGAGAGGGGCGCCAGGATCATCCGCAGGCCCGCTATGACGAGGAAGGTCCCAACGACGCGAAGGATCCACGCCATGACGGTGTTCTCCGTCTTCGCGCCCTCGAACATGGTCTCGGCGCTCACGGTGCCCATGTTGAGGCGGCTGAAGGTGTAGCCGTTGGACGCCGTGAATTGGTCAAAGGTGGAGCCGACGACCTTCGCGACGATGGAGACGTCCGCCGGAGGGGTCTGGGTGAAGGTGACCCGGACATCCCCCACATGGGGCGAGTTGGCGTCGGCGCCTATGTAGACCACGTTGCCCTGGGAGTGGACGTAGGTTGCCACATCCACGTCGTTCTCCCCGAGCACGGCGCCCGATACGGACCGTGCCACCGTATCGGCCACGACGCCGATGGCTCCCGGCCGAACGGCACCCGGCTGCCGGAGGTACCGCCTGGACAGGGAGATGAGCTTGGCGATCTCCTGTCTGTTCTGGTCCTGGAGTACCACCTGGAGGGGCTGCGCCCCGCTGATTCCGTTCTTCAGAAAACCGGGGAGCGTGTAGGCACCGAATGAGACCGTGGGGGCCACCCACTGTTCATCCTGTATCCTGGCGAGGACCTCGTTGATCCCTATGTAGTCCGGGTCCTTGAAGGAGTTCGAATCGATGGGTGAGCTCGTCCACACCTTCTCATACGTGTACGTGGTCACCGTCTCCTCGCCGCCGCCGAGCTTCTTCCTCTTCTCGGATCGGGAGTTCTCACGCCACTGATAGTACTCCACGTCACGGTCCAGCTTGACGGCGATCTTCCCGACGCCGAAGACGGGGTCCTGGAGCATGTCCTTCGTGTCGGCCCGGCCGGTGGCGTAGATGACCTTGCCGTTGAAGGACGGGTCCACCTTTGAAATGTCCCCCATCTGGACGGTCTGCATCTGGGCCTCGCCGATGGCCCCTCCCGTCTTCACCGTCCGTCCCTCGTTCCAGTACAGGAGCCCCGTCGCGGCGACAATGAGCACGAGTCCGGTGACCATGCCCCCGAAAGACTTGCCAATCCTGCTGAACCAACCGGTGTGCGTCACTTCCTGAGATGCCATGTGTGCTACCCCCTCCAATGAAGATATAGTGAAGATATAGTGAAGATATAGTATCGAACATGATCATCAAGACGAGTTTATTACACCATATTTCAGTTTTTTTTCAACCACCCTCAGGGGTGGGGCAGGGTAGTTTTGTTCGTTCCGTCCGGAATTAAAAGCTATAAAGGGGCATGATAACTGATTTAACGAAGATATCTCATTGACGGTTGCGCCAGGCCCCCGTTCTGGACTTTTATCCGCTTTCATTGTACTTTATCTGGTAGAGTCACGTTTCTCGCCCCTTGGGGCAAGAACGGGGCCGTGCACGACACACAGCAGGGAGGGTCCACCATGAGGCACAAGAGCGTGCTCCCGATCTTCGTCTTTCTGATCCTGTTGCTCCTCGTCCCCATCCAGGGCTGGGCCGGTGGAACGGTGAACCTGTTCGACGCCACGGCCACGGTGCAACGCGACGGGGCCGTGACCGTCGAGGAGCGCATCGAGGTGACGGTCCCGGAGGGGGAGGCGGAGAGGATCGTCCGCCCCGGGGAGACGGGCGCCTCGATAGTGGATCAGAGGGCACAGGCTGTACAGGAGGTCCGGGAAGCGGAACGGGAGAAGAGGGAAGAGCCGCCGGCGGCGCCCCGTGAGGAGGTCATCCATCTCTTCGACGTCACGGCCACGGTGGAAAGCGATGGCTTCGTGACGGTGAGAGAGCGCATCGAGCTGACGGCCCTCGGCCGGGAGATACAGCGGGGCATCATCCGGGTCTTCCCGACGGACTACAGGGGCAGCGACGGGACGGTGGCGCGAACCGGCTTCGAACTGCTCTCCGCCACCCTGGACGGCGAGACGGTGCGCTCCGCGGTGGAGCGGGTGGGCAGGGATCTGGAGATCCGCCTCGGCAGGGCGGACAGATTGCTCGAGACGGGGCGGCACGTCTACGAGATCACCTACAGGACCAAGGGCTGGATCGCCTTTCGGAAGGACTTCGACGAGCTCTACTGGAACGTCACGGGGAACGACTGGGTTTTCCCCATCGAACGAGCCGTCTACCGGGTGGTCCTCCCCGAGGGAGGGGCTGTGACGAAGTGGGAGGCCTTCACCGGCGCCAGAGGCGACACGGGGAAGGACTTCGTCCAAGCCTCGGACGGCTCCTTCGGGACCACGCGCACCTTGCGCCCCGGTGAGGGGCTCACCGTGGCGGCCGCCTGGGACAAGGGGCTCGTGAGCCCGCCGTCCGTCTCCTCTACGGAGCGCCTGAGAGGGTGGGTCTCGGGCAACCGCGGGCCCGTCGTGGCTTTTCTGACGGCGCTGGTCCTCCTGTACTACTCCGCCGTCTGGCTGCTCAAGGGGAGAGACCCGTCCGGTGGGACGATAATCCCCCTGTTCGAACCGCCCAAGGGCATCGAACCGGGGTACGTCCGGTTCTTCAAGGACATGGAGTACTCCCCCGAGGTCCTCGCCGCGGACATCCTGCACCTCGCGGTGAAGGGGGCGCTCCGCTTCGAGGGCAGCGGCCGCGACCTCACCATACACGCCACAAACCGGCCCCGGGACGCCATGGGCTTCACGGAACCCCAGCAGAGTCTCTGCAACTCCCTGACCAACTGGAGCCAGGATGGCGGTATGAACCTCCGGCACGAAACCAGCGGACGACGTCTCTACAACGCGTCCACCGCTCTCGAGGAGTCGTATGCAGCGAAGGGGGAGGGGCATTTTTCGCAGAACCGGGGGTGGGCTCTCGGAGGACTCCTCCTCTTCATCCCCATGGCCGTGATGATCCCCTGGCTCGGCAGCCCCGTCGCCGACCTGTTCGATGAGTGGGCCGGCACCATTACGGCGTTCCTCTTTCTGTTCCCCTCGGTGCTTCTCGGGCTCGCAATTTTCGAGGGTGTGACCGTCCTTCGGGGAAAGAAGAGATGGTCGACGAGGCCCGACAGGGTTCAGGGGGTCGCGCGGCTCGTCCTGGGCGCTCTGAGCGCGGCGGCCATGGTCTTCCTGTTCCGCATGGACCCGGTGCTCACGACGGGGTTTGTGTCCGCCGCGCTGATTGCCGCGCTGTTTGGCTCCGTCATGCCGGCGAAGACCAGGGCGGGCGCCGACCTCGCCGCGCAGATCGACGGCCTCGCCATGTACATAGGGACCGCGGAGCGTCATCGCCTCTCCATGCTGAACCCTCCCGAGGAGACCCCGGAGCTTTTCGAACGACTGCTTCCCTACGCCTTCGCCCTGGGGCTGGCCAAGACCTGGGCGGACAGCTTCAGCTCGATCCTCGAGAGGGTCAAGTACGTGCCGGCTTGGAGCGACAGCATCGACCGGGTCTACGTCATCTCGAATTTTGCGGACAGGCTCTCCGGCAACCTCGCGGCCTCCGTGGCGAGCTACGAGCCCCCCTCTGCCCCGTCGTCCTACAGCGGGAGCAGCGGTTTCGGCGGCGGCGGGTCCTCCGGTGGCGGAGGCGGCGGAGGCGGTGGCCGGGGGTGGTGACGTTCCGGGCGTGACGACGAGGTGTCGCTGCGGTGTCGGAATTCCGTCCTCCCTCTGTATGGGGGAAGAGACGGTGAAAAAGGGTCCACGGCCCCAGTGACGTGCCGAATCATGGAGGGAGAGAATACTATGACGATAGTGAAACGAGTTCTTGCGATTCTGGTAGTCCTTTTTGCCCTGTCCGCGGTCTTCGTCGCGGAGGCCGCCATGAGCGACGGGGACTTCCTCAAACTCTGCGCGACCGGGACGTCCGAGGAGATCACGAAGGCTCTCGGGGAGGGGGCGAACATCGGAGCGACGAGCGAGGACGGCGATTCAGCCCTCGTGATCGCCGCCATGTACAATGAGGACCCCAAGGCCCATGAGGCGCTGGTCAAGGGGGGCGCTGACCTGGCGGAGACCTCGGACTCCGGGCGGACTCTGCTGATGTACGCGGCGGAGAACGAGAACCCCGATGTAGCGGCCTACTTCCTGAACCAGGGGCTCGACCTGAACGCCAAGGACGAGGACGGGTGGACCGCCGCCTTTTACGCTTCGTTCAACAAGAACCCCGCCGTCATGGAGTTCTTCCTGAGATCCGGGGCCGACGCGAAGGCACGGGACAACGACGACGCCTCCCTGTTCATGACAGCGGCGTCCTACGGGGAGAACCCCGAGGTCCTGAAGGTCCTCCTGAACGCCGGAGCGGAGCTGAACGCCAAGGACTCCGACGGTCTGACGGCCTTCATGACCGCCGCGCGGGACAACGAGGACGCTCCGGAGGTCCTGAAGGTTTTCCTGGAGGCCGGTGTGAAGGTCGATGAAAGAGACAGAGACGGCGCCACCGCCATGATGTTCGCGGCGGCCAACGCGAACCCGGAGGCCGTGAAGATTCTTGCCGCGGCGGGAGGGGACGTTAACGTGCGGGACAAGTGGCAGGTGACCCCCCTCATGATAGCCGCCCAGCACAACAGCGGAACCGATACGCCAGCGGCGCTCATGGAGCTTGGGGCCGAAGTGAACGCCAAGGACGAGGACGGTGAGACCCCTCTCGTCTATGCGGAGAGGAACGAGGAAAACGCAGATATGGTGGACTTCCTCGTGAAAGCCGGGGCCAAAAAGTAACTGAAGAGAGAACGGTGCGGGACCGGAGGACAAAGTCCTCCGGTCCCGCACGAATGAAGGAGGCATCTGTCCATGACGCGGAAAGGATTGTGGATCACCCTGTGTGCGCTGTTCCTCTGCGGCTCCGCTGCGGCGGAACAAAGAGTATCGTCGTCAGAGCTGGCATGATGAAAATGGGATTCACGGGAAGGCCTCCTTTTTGTAGTTTTGTTATCTCGCGACTACAATTTTACAAAATAGGGGCCTTCCTGTCATTTTTATCCAGTCATTTCAACGGTTTTTCGGCTGTCAAGGTTCTGCGAAAGTTGAGATGGAATTTAAGGGTCTTCGGAGTTCGGAGGCCCTTTTTTGATGTGCGATTGCCCCTCTTTCCAAAATAAGGTACTCTGGTAAAGATCGTAACAACACGTATCCTGCGTGTAAGGAATTGGAGGGAATATACATGAAGATCGTACGTTCGGATAAGAATATCTATGCTTTTACCACTGACATGCAGCCTGTTCTGGAGGCAGCCCCCGGAGAGAAGATACTGTTTGAGACGAACGACTGTTTCGCCGGCCAGATAGGATCTGAAAAAGACCTGTGCACAGAGATCGACTTCAATTACATCAATCCTGCCACAGGCCCGGTGGCCGTTGTGGGAGCAGAGAAGGGAGATCTCCTCGGAGTATTTATTGAGAACATCGAGGTGGGAAAACAGGCCGTTTCCGTGGTTATTCCAGGTGAGGGTATTCTTCCGGACAAGGTCGGATCATCAGTCACGAGGACGGTCATGACGGACGAGGAGAAAGGAACCTGCACTTTCGCCGGGATAACGCTGCCCCTGAAACCAATGGTCGGTGTCATTGGTGTCGCTCCAGGTGAAGGAAGCTTCCCCACGGGCACACCTGCCGCCCACGGAGGAAACATGGACACGAATGATATCCGCAAGGGAACCACCGTATGGTTTCCAGTTCGTCAGAAGGGTGCCATGCTTGCACTCGGAGACTGTCATGCGGTAATGGGAGACGGAGAAGTCTGCTGCTCGGGTGCAGAGGTTCCGGCAAAAGTTACTGTAAGACTGGAACTGGTCAAAGGCGCTTTTGCTCCATGGCCCATTGCGGTGACTGAAAAGGAAATTGTGATCATTGCGTCGGACGACACGATGGAACAGGCTGCTGCTGCTGCCGGCGAGGCGATGACTGAACTGGTGCAGAAGTGCCTGGGATTGACTTTCGAAGATGCCCTCATACTGTGCTCACTTGCCATGGACCTGAGGATCAGCCAGGTAGTGGACCCGAAAAAAACAGTCCGTGCGGTGATGCCGCTGGAAATTCTGCCCTGGGAAAAAGCGAAGGCTGCACTCTCGGGGTGTTGAAAAACAGGTACGATACCGGATCTCTCTTTGCCCGGGGATGATTATGGGGATATTTTCTTCATTCGGGATGACGAAAGAAAGAGCTTGACAAAACGCGTCTTTTTTCTAGAATCGAAAATGCAGTGTACATAAAATGCCCTGAAAAGATTTTCCTGCGGCGTATGGTTCGCAGGAAATTTTTTGCTGTTTCTAATGACCGGATTGTGAAGAGGAGGAATTGGTTTGTTGAAAGATCTGCTGGCCTTGTTCATTTCTTTTGCGAAGACCGGGTCCGTGGCATACGGAGGAGGGCCTTCCATGGTGCCCCTCCTGAAGGCGGAGGTCGTGGAACGGAGGAAATGGATAGATATTGATGATTTCATGGATGCCCTTGCGATTGGGAACGCCCTTCCCGGACCTATTATCACGAAGATGGCTTCAGCCATCGGTTACCGGAAGGCAGGCTGGCCGGGAGTCATTGTATCTTTGATAGGGATCATAATGCCGAGTGCGATCGCCCTTTTGATCCTTATGGGCTTCGTGTCCCTCGTGAAGGATAATCCCCTGGTGACAAGCATGCTTCGCGGCCTTCGCCCCGTTGTGGTGGCCATGCTGGCTTACGCATCCTGGGATATGGCCCCGAATGCGCTGAAAAATCCCACCACGTGGGGTATCTGCATTGTATCCATGGCGCTTATGCTTTTTACCCCTATCCATCCGGCACTGATCATTGTCGCCGGAGCAGCTGCCGGGATCTTGCTGAAGCTCTAGCCCGGCGGAAGAAAGCCGGCTGATGATGGAGCATGAAGAGAAAGGATTGAAAAAATGAGCGCTGTTTTAGCCCTTTTCTGGTCGTTTTTAAAGATAGGCTGTGTGGGATACGGCGGAGGCCCTTCCATGGTTCCTCTTATCAAGGAGGAAGTGGTGAACATCCAGCAGTGGATGACCGTTACCGACTTTGTTGATGTTTTGGCGATAGGGAATGCTCTCCCGGGGCCCATAGCGACGAAACTGTCGGTTTTCATCGGGTATGACGTTGCAGGTCCGCTGGGTTCCATTGCAGCCCTTGCTGGGACAGTTCTGCCGAGCGTGATCGTCCTGGTTCTCCTGCTCAGGTTTGTGGCGAAGGTCAGCGGAAATCCGAAGGTCACAAGCATGCTGAAGGGGCTCCGCCCCGTAGTGGTGGCGCTGCTTGCCTATGCGGCTTACGATATGTCTTTTGGTTCCCTGACCGGCATCCTGACATGGATAATAGGCGGAGTGACGCTTCTCCTGATGATCTTTACGAAGATACACCCGGCTCTTTTTGTAGTGGCCGGAGCGATTGCCGGAGCTCTTCTGCAGCTTTAGGGCAAAAAAAGAAACGAAAAAACGGCAGGCTTTCAAGCCTGCCGTTTTTGTATCTTCCCGTTCCCCGGCAGTTAATTTAGCCCCCGCCTATAATCGGAAAAATGGCTACGGTGTCTCCTTCAGTCACCCGGGTGTCCGGTCCCCCCGTGTGGGCGATGTGCCTGCCGTTCACGAGGACGATTACCCTGTCAGATACCGTATCGCCGTCGAAGGCTTCGTTCCTGAAATCTTCTCCATAATGGCCTGAAAGCAGAACAAGCAGGTCCTTCACGGTAGAGGGCCCGCTGACTTCTGTTTCTTTTTCGTTTGTAATATCCCGTATGTTGGCGAAAAATAATACTTTTATCATGGAAATATTGTAGCGGAAATTTTTGCCCTTTACCAGGCTTTAGCAGTGGAAGGGGATGACGGTCTGAAAAATGCTGCCCCTCCGGAAACTGAAGGGGCAGCAAATGAACGATGGAACTATAACTGCGGCAGGGAATCTTTTTACTTGAGCCCGAGCTCCTGGAGCTTGGCTTCGGTAGGAATTCCCTT
>Ga0123334_1007004_pt1 | contig 10225 bp, 6 predicted proteins | sample BiotimSIPDNA_FD_89706 | JGI IMG/M metagenome (GOLD analysis project Ga0123334, IMG submission 89706) | Anaerobic biogas reactor microbial communites from Washington, USA - Biogas_R1 time_0 SIP DNA | ecosystem: Engineered > Bioreactor > Anaerobic > Unclassified | place: Washington, USA | collected... | reverse complement strand
GCCCCGGGTACATACGCTTCCGGTTGATAATAATCATAATAGGAGATAAAATATTCCACACGGTTATTCGGGAAAAAGTTCTTGAATTCACTGTATAACTGACCGGCCAGAGTTTTGTTATGAGCCAAAACCAAAACCGGCCGCTGGCAGGCTTCGATGACTTTGCTGATGGTAAACGTCTTGCCGGTGCCGGTCGCTCCTAACAAGACTTGCTCAGTCATTCCCGTATTCAAATTTTGGACCAATTCGGCAATGGCGCGTGGTTGATCGCCCGTCGGTTGGTAATCGGAAACAAGTTCAAATCGATTCATCATTTTTTCACCAGAAATAGTATATCATAATTCGTTAACCCTTTGTCGAAAAGTCGATTATCTGGTACAATAAAGGGTGGTGAGGACAATGAAAATACTGCTTGTGTCCATCGATTCCAAATATATCCATACCAACCTCGCAGTTCGTTATTTAAAAGCCAACTGTGATTTTCCTGTGGAAGTTTTAGAGTTTACGATCAAAGACCCCTTAGACAAAATCGTGAGTGCAATCAAAAAAGCAGCACCTGACCTCATTGGCTTTGGTGTCTATATTTGGAATCTATTGCTGATTAAACAGCTCACTCGCGCTATCAAACAAGCCCTTCCGGCCCGAATTCTCTGGGGTGGACCTGAAGTCAGCTATGACGCGGAATCATTTCTTAAAGACGACCCGGTGGATTTTATTCTTGTCGAGGAAGCCGAATTGGCTTTCAACCGCTTGATACATGCGTTGATTGAGAATTCTTCGTTAGCGGAAGTTTCGAATCTTGTCTATCGTGACAAAGGTGTCATCCGACAGAACCCTGTTGACACGATCGACATTCTTGATTCGCTAAAAAATCCGTATCTGAATCCCGATGATGATCAGAAAATCCCAAATCGGATCCAGTATGTGGAATCTTCCCGCGGGTGTCCATTCGCTTGTACTTACTGTTTGGCGTCGCTCAAACGTCAAGTCCGGCTTTTCCCGCTTGAGAGGGTTAAAGCGGATCTGGACAGGCTTCAAGCAAAAGGAGCCAAAACGTTCAAGTTTCTGGACCGCACGTTCAATTTGGATCCGAACCGCGTCATCGAACTCTTGAAGCATATTGCCTCCAATCATCATCCGGGCACCAGTTTTCAATTTGAGATTTGCGGGGATTTATTGACCGATCAATTGATTGATGATCTCCACGAATTTGCGCCTCCTGGGTTGTTCCGTTTTGAAATCGGGATCCAAACCACGAATTCGCACAGTATTATTGCCGTAAAACGAAAACAGAACTTAGAGAAGCTATTGACTAATATCAAACGCCTTCAACGCGCGAACATCATTGATCTTCACTTGGATTTAATCGCCGGACTTCCAGGAGAAACTTGGGATAGTTTTCGTTTGACCTTTGATCAAGTTTTTCGCTTGCATGCCAAGGAACTTCAATTAGGATTCTTGAAGTTTCTAAGAGGCACACCGCTTCGGCGGGATGCTGAAACCTTGGGATACCTTTACGACCCCTTTCCTCCTTATGAAATTCGCCATAGCCCCACACTGTCCGAAGACGATCTAGACCGAATCCGCCAAGTGGAAGCCATGCATTCCATCTATTGGAACAAAGGGTTCCTAAACGCCACCCTTCGTTGGATCACCGAACGGATTGCATCTCCCACAGATTTCTTTTTGAATCTCGCCAATTTCTATCAAACACATCACTATGATGCCACCCGCTATCAATTGGCGGATGTCTTCTATCGATTTGATGCGTTTATGAAAGAAAAATACCCGGAAATTCAAGTCTATGCCCATCACTTGCTCAAGCAAGACTATCTGGCGTATCATACCCTCAAGCCAAAGATCTGGTGGGAACAGAAAGCCATTCATAAAAACGATATTTTAAGACGCTATTATGAATATGATAAAACTTTTTCCTTGGACATATTGTACAAATACGCCTTGGTCACGACGGCCGAAACGGGTTATTTGATTGCTTTGTATCTTCCTGAGGGGTTACGGTTGCTCTATCTAAAATAACGTGACAAACAAACAGCCTAGTGGATTTTCCCCCAGGCTGTTCTTCTTTTTTTAATTCAATTTGGGAAGATACTCGTAGAGATCGCTCGGCTTTTGTTCGACAGCGAGCGCTTCCTGAAGTGGACAATGTCCCAAATCCAAGCTTTTGGTGAACACGGCTTGATTCACAATGCCTTGACGACATAGTTCCACGGCATAGGTGCCCATTTTGCTGGCCAAGATTCGGTCATAGGTGCTCGGATTTCCACCCCGTTGAATGTAGCCAAGCACGGTTGCCCGGGCCTCATAGGGCGAGTGTGTTTCAATGTCATGCGCCAACTTTTGAACATCGATGATGTGTTCCGCGACAATGATGACCAAATGGCGCTTTCCTAATTGTTTTGCGTGAAGCGCCTCTTCATACACCATTTCCCAACTATATCCTGTATCTTTGGTAATGACGATTTCTGCCCCGCAAGCGATTCCGGCATAGACTGCCAAATCGCCGCAGTTTCTGCCCATCACTTCCACCACGGTGCATCGTTGATGCGAAAAGGACGTGTCCCGCAATTTATCGATCGCATCGATTGCCGTATCTAGCGCTGTAAAAAATCCGATCGTGTATTCCGTCGAGGGAATGTCATTGTCGATCGTTCCCGGAAGCGCGATACATGGATAATCCAGTTTCGATAAGGCGATGGCGCCGCGGTAGGTCCCGTCGCCCCCAATTACGACCAAGGCATCGATTTCCAACTCTTTTAAATTGGCAATCGCCTTTTTTTGGATAGCGATTTTGTAGAAATCATCGAGCCTTGATGATCCAAGGATCGTGCCCCCACGATTCAGAATCTGACTGACATCGTTTCTTTCCAACCGTTTGATCCGGCCTTCGACAAGTCCTTTATATCCATCCATCACTCCGTAAGCTTCGATACCATAGTGGATTGCGGTCCGAACAACTGCCCGAATGGCTGCGTTCATTCCCGGTGCGTCTCCGCCAGAGGTCAATACTGCTATTTTCATCTTTTTTCCTCCTATAGTGACCGGAGGCGTCTCACGACGACCTGCCAGTCTTGATTTCTTTTTTCTAATTTTCCTTCAACTATCCAAAGCGAATGATTGTCTAGATCATTTTTGTATAACTGATATTTTTCTGGGAAAAGAACCCCGGATACACGATCCACCATATCGCCAAATTCCAAGAAAGCCATTTCTTCCTGTTTTTTTGTTTTGATTTTCCTCTTTCCGATCAGCGCCGCAGCGAACACAACATCCCTTTCGCTTTTTTCAGCCAGTTCAGAGAGAAGAGGAATTGCTTTTTCTTGAAGCCATTCTTTTTTTGCTTGAATCGGATGGTAGCGCAAATTGAAACCAATCAGTTCCTTTTCCTGTTCACATAAGAACTCCGAGTTGTATTCCGGATAGTCGATGAAAACGAAGCCGATATCATCCAAGCGGTTTCCCATATCGGATAACAAACGGATCTGTTTCAAGTTTTCGATCATTGTCTGCTTCGTTTCGGGAAAACTGTCAAACGCTCCCACTAAAATTAGACTTTCAATCACCCGAACATTCACATCTTTCGCCCGAAACACAAAATCGACGAAACTGGAAAATGGTCGATCCGAACGGATCAGTTCCAACTGATCCGCAACCGAGGGACCTATATAGCGGATCCCAAGGAACGGATAGCGAAGATCGTCCTTTTCGGTTTGGTAAGTTTTTCCGGATTTATTGATATCGGGGGGAAGAATCTCGATTCCCAGTGTTTGACATTCGCGAAGATAGAGTTCCGTGGCTGTTTGCGACCCAATCGCGTTATCCATCAACGCAGTCATGAACTGGGCGGGGTAATTCGCCTTCAAGTAGGCCATCCAGTAGGCGACCATACTGTATGCGACCGAATGACTTTTGTTGAAGCCATAATTGGCGAATTTGACGATGTAATCATAGATCTGATTGCTCGTAGCGTCCGGATGGTGTCTTTCCCGGCATTTTTCCACAAACCGTTTTCTTTCTTCCAACAAGACTTTTTCAATCTTTTTGCTGACGGCGCGGCGAAGGACATCCGCCTCGCCAAGTGTATAGCCAGCATACAAATGGGCGATTTGCATGATTTGCTCCTGAAAGACGATGATGCCGGCGGTATCTTCCAGAATCGGCTTCAAATCGGGATGAAGATAAGTGATTTTTTCCTTGCCGGACCGTCGGCGCAAGAACGATGGGATATTTTCCATCGGTCCCGGCCGGAACAAAGCAATACAGGTTGAAATGTCGGTAAAGTTTCGGATCTGCATTTGCCGAATCAAATTCATCATCCCGCGCGACTCCAATTGAAAGATGCCGAGAGTCCGTACGTCTCGCAACAATCGATACGTGGGCTCATCATCCAAGGGCAGCCGGTAGATGTCGATGTCGATGTCGATGGATTTTTTGATCTTTTTTAGGATTCGGTCAATAATCGTCAGATTGCTTAACCCAAGAAAGTCGATTTTGAGATATCCCAGTTTTTCCAAATCTGTCGCTTCATACTGGGTTTGAGCCATATCGAGCAGTCCTGGCTGAATCGGGACCATCTCCGTGATTTCTTGATCTGTGATGATGATCCCCGCCGCATGCGTTGAGATATGCCGCGGAAGATTGGCTATTTTTTCAGCAATCTGAAACAATTCCTTGACTTCGGGTATTTGAATGAGTTTCTGATATTTTTCCGGTGATCGCTTTTGAAACTCGGCAATAGAATTCGCGCTTTCACCGACATATTTGGTGACTTCACTGACAATATAATCTTTCACTTTTAAGATTCTTGCGACATCACGCAAAGCGCTTTTCCCTTGAAAAGTGCCAAAGGCGACGATGCTTGATACATGTTTTTCCCCGTATTTTTCCGCAACATAACGAATGACCTCATCCCGTTTGTCATCGGGAAAGTCCATGTCGATATCCGGCATTGTGATTCGTTCCGGATTTAAAAACCGCTCAAAAAAGAGATCGTGTTCCAAGGGGTCGACATCAACGATTCCAAGCACATATGCCACAAGACTGCCCGCGGACGAACCTCGTCCCGGGCCTACGAGGATACCGTTTTTTTTTGCATGAAGAACGAAGTCCCACACAATCAAAAAATAATCCGCGTATCCCATCGAAAAGATGATCGCTAATTCGTGCTCAAGGCGAGCATCATATTGCGCTGACGATTGTGTCGATTTCTGTTTGTTTCGCAACCGCTTCTCGAGCCCTTTTTTAGCAAGCGCTCGGAGATAATCGTTGGGATGATGAGGCGTGGGAACAGGATATTTGGGTAAAAAAAACTGATCAAAAGGAATTTCGATCTGGATTTGATCAATCAGATCCCGTGTCCGTTGGATCGCTTCCGAATAACCTCGATACCGCTCCTGAAGTTCCTCCGGCATCAACCACTCATAACTCACGTCTTCTTCCTGCAGAAATCCGGTCTCGTCCTCGTCCAATGATTCATCCAAAAGAATCGCCCGCAAAACGGCCGATGCTTTTCGATCGGCTTTGGTCCAAACCATGACTTTATGCGTCACAATCGTTTTCCCTAGATCATTAAGAATAGGTGCGATCTTGGCTTCAAATGCAAAATCATTGAATTCAAGGCCAAGATAAAAGTCGGGAAACATAGCGGAAAATTCGCGGACGATTTGATGGGACTCCACGAGATCTTCCCGATCGATCGCTTGATAGAAACGCCCTTCATTCGCTCTTAAGACCACGACGAGATCGGTTTTCTCCCGTTTCAAATCATCAAGCGTCATTCCTTGTTCTTTCAGAGAACGTTCGGAGCTGAGTTTGACAAGCGATTGATAGCCTCGAAGTGATTTCGCATACAGCAAAAACGGCAGTCTGCCGTATACCCCACAATCCAGTGATATCTCCAATCCGATGATTGGTTTGATCCCTTGAGCGATGCATGCACGATAAAACTTGATCGCCCCATACAAATGGTCGCGGTCGGCTAAAGCCAAGGTCCGAAAGCCTTTTTCTTTTGCTTGTCGGACGAAATGATCGATGTCAATCAAAGAGCCGTTGAACGAATATCCCGATTGAATATACAAGTCAAAATCGTGCACATTATCACCGGATTGATTATATCACGCTTAAGAGCGAGATAAAAGGTCTTAATGTTTTTTCAGAAGCAGCACGAGTCCAATAACAGCACAGATTCCAAAGAGAATCATCCCTATCGGAAAGGGTGTTTTTTCCCCCTGTTCTTCCTCGGGCATGACGAGAGAAAATCGGATCGTTTCAAATACCTGATCAGCACAAAACAGGTTTAATTCATAATTCCCCGCCTCCGATATTTCTACTGCTCCGGACACCTTTATCCCATTCAATTCCCCTTCTCCATTCACGAAGAATTCAAACGGGGTATGATATTCTCGCTCGGATTGAACACCCATCACTTCCGGCGTAATGTGAAACTGGAATTGTTGAAGGTACCCGTTCACGCCCAAAACTCTCAACTGATATGTTCCCGCTTTTGTCAACGCTTGATTGCCATAAGGATAATCATTGATGAATACTGTTGTTCCGTTTGTAAATATCCGAATTGGACCCGTTACAAACGCTCCTTCTGCCACGTTATCGATCGTGGCGTGAAGAATAAACGATATCGTCTCTTGATAGCCCCCTTCTCCGTCGATTCGCAAACAATAGTTGCCGGGTGTCAGAATGGGTGTCATTGACACATAAGGCTCGTCATTTAAGAATAGATCCCCGGATGAATCAATGAGGATTGCTTCCGTATATTCTCCCCCATCCACGACCCCTTCAACCTGGGCCTCAATCGTCACATTGAACACTTGGGAAAAGCTTTTTTCTTGTATGGCTATCTGATAGAATCCCGGCTTTATAAGATCGATAGAATCGACTGGCTGATGATTCACCGTTGCTTCGCCTTGATATTGATAAGTAAATCTTTCAACTGTCAAGACGTCTTCAATACTTCCCGTCACTTCCGATAAGGTCACGTCATAATGGCAAATCACGTCATTTTCTTTTCTAAGAATCAGTCGATATCCCTGATTGTACCAACCCGAGTATTGAAAGCCAAGGTTTTTCGAATTGATCATCTCTCCCTCTTCATTACAAAGCACGAGAGTCGTATCTATAAATATTGGGACTTCCCCGCCTTGTGAATGATCAAATCTTTCCATCACCAATACGATTCGATCTTCGCTTAAGATCGCTAGATAGCGAATAGAATCCGAATCGCCGCTGTCATAGACAAGTAAGGTCCATTGGAGATCGTCATTGGCTTTATATTTTAAATACGCGTCATAGCGATTTTCATCTCCTCGTTTGAGGCTGCCGTATTGATATGTCTTGTCGTGGAAAACCAATTGTCCCTTTTCAATGAACCGATCTTGCTCATTGAGCTCTTCATCGATCACTTGGATTTTCCCCGAAAAACCAATCAGAGTCCAAAGAAGAAGCCGGATCCACCACATAAAAAAACCTCCCTCGCGTTTTCTTAAGTATACGCGAGAGAGGTGGCGTTTTAGTTATTTTTATAAATGACAGAGTTGATACGTGTCCCGAGCAATCATGACTTCTTCGTTCGTGGGAATCACATAGACTTTGATTTTGGACTCCGGCGTGGAGATCAGTTGCTCTTTGCCGTGGACTTCATTTTTTTTCAAATCGATTTCAGCTCCAAGCACCCGAATCCGTTCAATGATATTTTGTCTTGTCGACGGCGCATTTTCACCGATCCCGGCGGTGAACACGATTGCATCGGCTCCGCCCATATAGACATAGTAACTGGCAATGTAGTCGGCAATCCGCTTTGCCTGAATCTCAATCGCGAGCTTGGCTCGATGATTGCCTGCTTCGCTTTCGCGAACCAAATCGCGCGAATCAGAGGAGATGCCTGATACGCCAATGTATCCGGATTGCTTGTTCAGGATATTCGTGATTTCTTTCGCGGATTTTCCTTTTTTCTCCATCATGTATTCAATGATTGCCGGATCAATATTGCCGGAACGCGTTCCCATAGGGATTCCTTCAAGCGGAGTGAACCCCATGGTCGTGTCGACGGATTTACCTTGTTTGACAGCACAGATGGATGCCCCATTGCCGATATGGCAAACAATGACATTCACTTCTATAGGTTTTTTACCCATCAAGCTGGCTACGCGTTCGGAAACGTATTGATGTGAAGTTCCGTGGAACCCGTATTTTCGGACTTGGAAGCGTTCATACCAATCGTAGGGGACGGCGTACATAAACGCTTCCTCCGGCATGGTTTGGTGAAAGGCGGTGTCAAATATGCCGATGTGTTTGATGTTTGGAAGTACTTTTTTGAAGGCTTTGATGCCGGTCAAGTTTGGTCCTAAATGCAACGGTCCGAGGTCGATGATGCTTTCGAGAAGTGCGATTTCTTTCTCATTGATGATACAAGACTTGGTCAAGACGCTTGCGCCATGGACAATGCGATGGCCAACGCCTTCGATTTCATCAAATGATTGGATGATTCCTAAATTGATCAGTTTGTCAAGAAGCATGCGAACAGCGACCGCATGGTCGGCAATATCGACGGTCTCCTCTTGTTTTTCACCATTCAATTTGATCATGAAATTCGAATCTTTGAGACCGATCCGTTCAACGATTCCGCTCGTGATCACTTTTTCTTCTGGCATTTCCAGTAATTGAAACTTTAACGAGGAACTCCCGGCGTTCACCGCCATTATTTTAGCCATTGTCTGTTATCCTTTCTGCAATGTGGATTCTCTGAACCACTGATTGATTTTTTCGAGTACGGGTTGAAATGCGTCTTGATCGGCAAAAGAGGGGATATCCGCCATCAGGAATGCGGGTTTTTCTTCTCTGATATTCGGACCTTTTTTCAAAATTAGGATGCTTTTATGTCGGCGAGAGAACAAATCCTGTGGCAATCGGATCAAGCCGATTGCCCGATAAGCGCCGAGTAATTCTTTTTTGAAACGTTCTTGGTGCTCTGGATCAAAAAACGCATCCGGAATCACCGCGATGACAAGCGCGTCATCTCGAAGATTTTCTTTGTGATGATCGAAGACCTGATAAGGAAACATTGTCTCTTCTGTGGTTTTTGGAAAAGAAAAGTCCGTGATCATGATGTCCGCTTCAATATGTTTGAATGTCAAGGTATCTTGACAATAGATATCATCATTATATTCAAGCATTGCCAAGAATACCCGGGCAATTTTGGCGATTTGCTCATCCGCTTCAACAAGAATGGCCGTCAGACTTTGAGCCAACTGGTTCATGACGGTTACAAGAAGATTCCCCGTTCCCGCCAAGGGATCGAACAATACCAACGGTCGATTCTCTGGAATCAATTTCTGAACCAAATAGGCAATGAAAATGCCCAAGGTGTCGGGTGTGATCTGTTCATTCGATCTTCCGGAGGCTCTCAGTCCTTTTAGAATCGCGAGTTGCATGGCTTTCCGGATCTCTTCTTTTTGATAGTTGATAGCGGAGCATTCTTTGATTAAGCGGTTGATTTGTTGGGACTTTTCGAAATCAAGACCAAGAGCGGCCTCCTGATTTAAGATCCCCTCACAGATCAACGCAATTCCATCCATATAGGAGACTTCCTTCGCTATCGAATAGATCGAAGCGCCGGTATCAATCACTTTGAAAAGCTGTTCGATATTTTCTTGCTTTATCATCATCTCACCATTTTGATATTTTACCACAAAAATCAATTCTTCACAACCAAAACCACTGGTAAATAAGCAAGTCTGGATTTCGACTGCTTGTCATTCGGATCGCTTCTTGGTACAATGAATCTGGTGAATTATCATGCGAAAATTAATCATCCGGTGGATCCGCGCTTATCAGCAAGGAACCTCCGGTAAAAATCCGACCTGCAAGTATCAGCCAACTTGTTCAAACTATGCGATCGATGCCTATGAAAACTATAATTTTTTCTCTGCGACCATTCTGACGATTTGGCGGCTTTTGCGTTGTAATCCGTTTTCAAGAGGGGGATTCGATCCAATTCCCAAATTCAAAAAGGACCTGAACAATCCACTTCGAATAAACAAATCAAGGGAAGAAAAGAAGAAATAACCATTTCTGGAAAATATCTTGTTCATCCCTTCTTTTTTTTGTTAATATCCGGCTTGTCTTGATATTGGCTTTTCTATATTCGTCACTCCAATCTTGTTTTCTCTTTAGAACCTTGTCACGATCGCCATTT
>Ga0123334_1007003_pt1 | contig 10226 bp, 8 predicted proteins | sample BiotimSIPDNA_FD_89706 | JGI IMG/M metagenome (GOLD analysis project Ga0123334, IMG submission 89706) | Anaerobic biogas reactor microbial communites from Washington, USA - Biogas_R1 time_0 SIP DNA | ecosystem: Engineered > Bioreactor > Anaerobic > Unclassified | place: Washington, USA | collected... | reverse complement strand
TCGTAGTGCCGAGCGCTGGCGTCGTAGAGTCTGTAGTCCTTCTCGTTACACGGCGCAAGGGGCATAGGTGCCCACCTTTCTTTGCAGGAGCTGTTCGTACAAGGCAATCATCCGGGTGGCTGAAATGCGAATGGAGAATTGCTGAGCCTTCTCCCTCGCAGCGGCGGAAAGCCGATTTCGCAGCGGTGGATCAGCTATCGCCCGCTCGAGCGCTGCGGCAATATCTCCAGGCGAGAAGCCCCCGGCAAGAAGACCCGTCTGACCGCCGGCGAGTAGATCCGGGCAGCCACCGACAGGCGTCGATACGATGCATTTGCCCATGGCCATCGCTTCAAGGACGACCATGGGATAATCGGAAGGACCTCGCGTGGTCTTCCAGGGAATGATCAACACATCGGACTCGGCGTAGAGATCAGCAATCGAATCGACCAGGCCGAGAAAACGCACCTGTTTGTCAAGACCACAACGCCGGACGGAATCGAGGGCACGATCATGGCCAATGGAATACTCCTGGATCGAGCTTTGGTTCTCAATCGCAGCGACCAGTGAGAAAGGGACCTTTCTATCGCGCAGGATCGCTGCGGCCGCCAGCAAATCGAGCAGCCCCTTCTCCTGGGAGGCGTTGCCGACGAACAGGACGCGCGGCGCATCGCCAGGTCCTGGAAAGTACTTCGCCTCCTCAGGACGCCTGCGCGGGCGGAAACGCTCTGTATCGACCCCCATCGGATTCAGTCCGATCTTGTGCGCAGGAATGCCGCTTCGCTCCAGGGAGCGATGAACGTTCTCGGTAGCGGCTACCACCCGATCCAGGCGCCCCAAAGCGAGCCTGGCCACGCGCGCTCTTTCCCACCAGGTCCCATAGGCTCCCCCCTTGGCACCGAGAGGACAATAGAGCGAGTGTACCCGTGCAGAGGTTTCCCGATCAGCAACCAGAGGCACAATTCCGTACGGATAGGTGCCCGAGTGGGAGTGAACGACATCGAAATGCGTCCTTCGCAGGCGTTCCTTGAGGCCGTGCCGCAAGGCACGAACCGTGCCGAGGCCCTTGCCCAGCAGCCCGCCGTCAGAATCATGCGGCAGCGGCGTGAGAATCTCGGAGAGGGGACTGTCGGCCATGTGGGCCAAGGCATCCTGGGGCACGCAGGCGAGCAGTTCCACTTCAACGTCTCGCCGATACAACTCCAGGGCCAGGGCAGCACAGTTGACTGCCGCCCCGCCGACCACGGCTCCGGCGGGCGTCGGCAATAGACGCGGCATGAGATAGCAGACCTTTAGGCTCATCGGCAAGAAGGTTCGACGATCAATTAAAGGCGTCGCCTTGATCTCGATTGTGGGCAACCTTTTGGAGTTCTTCGATGGTTTTCTCGCAACATGCGTCCCACGAGAATTTCGCCGCCGTGGCAATCGCCTCGTGTCTGGCTTCCTCTTGCTGGGCCACCGACAAATGCAGTGCAGCCGTGAGCTGTTCGACTAGTTCAGCACTATCGCCAGCAGCGTAATACCGAGCGGCATCGCCAAAGATCTCAGGCATCGGCGGGTTCAGGGTGGAAATGCACACACAACCGTGGGCCATGGCCTCCAAAGCAATGTTTGGGCAGGCCTCTACACGGCTTGACATAACAAAAGCCGCACAATTCTGGTAACACCAGCCCATTTCCTCTCTGGTAAGCGCTCCGACGAAACGAATCTGAGAACTCAAGCGCGTCGTCTGCACAAGCTCCTTCAGACGGTCATGGTATTTGCCCATGCGATGACCAACAAACCCCGCTATGACCACATACGGTGGAGATTTCATGCGGGCACAGGCAAGAATAACATCCTCGATACCTCGGTATGGGTAGATACTGCCAGCCATGAAAACAAACCTGCGCCGCCATTCATCGGAGACCAGGACAGGCCTTTTCGCGCGCCGGCCGCAGGGCTGCGGCGTCCCATGGTAGACAATCCCGATATTCTCGCTCGCCACGCCAAGATCTTCACATAAGTAGCGACCAACAAATTTCGAAACCGCAATCACCCGCCGTGCTTTATGCACAGCTTGCCGCATCTGGATAAGTCGGGCCCAATTTTTTGCATACTCGATGTAATCGCGCGAGTACGCGCGCGTTGCGGGCATCATGTTTCGTACCATGTTCACGACTGGGATACCATTCAGCCTCCAGTGCCGCGCCGTTGGGATGAAGATGACGTCAGGTGAGAACCGCTCGATCTTCCTCTTCTCAGGCCGGTTTACCTCGCGGCCTCGCGCCGCGAGAGTGCACCGAAGGGATATCAACTCGACAGTGTCGCCCAGATGGTCTCGGTGAGACACATCAACTGATTGCGGCATCCCAACCAGCACAGCATCCACGCTGGGGTGAGATGCAACCCGAGGCACCAGTTCTGTCAGATAATTCCTGTATCCCCAGCACATGTTGCCAGACGTCAGATTGAGTATGCAAATACGCATGCTTTACAGCCCGTCCCTGCACGTTGCCGTCCTGGCACGTACAAATACCCAGCGGGGCAAGACCCGCAGACGCAGAGCCAGAATCACCAGTGACAGCAGGATGAGTCGGATGAACAACCCGCCCACCTGCGACTGCAATTCACCGAACAGCAGGCTGCCACCGATACTTGCCACGTAAGTATAGACCAGTACAACCCACACGCGCGAAAGCGGGCCCGATTTATCGAGGGCAGTACGGAGTCTGTCATAGAGCCTTGTAAGTAGGATAATCACAAGCGTCAGAAGCAAGAAACCCCAAAAGATACCAAAGGGATAGCCGAAATTCAGAATGCTCTCCGTCACAATACCGGTGCTCATGTGACTCAACCCCAGGTAATGGCGGCCCCGAAGGAACTTGGTCAGAACCACGCCGCCGGACTCGAACTTCTTCGCCCACATCCTACGCGGGACGAAGTTCGTCATGGGTGTAAGAAACGTCTTTCCGTACTGATAGTCTGTAAATTCCCGTTCAAAAACGACATTCAGGGGATTGACGCCGTAGGAGAAGATTTTCAGGTTCAGCGTATCCCCCTGCATGTCTGAAAGACTGTCCAACTCATGAAGGCGACTGAGATTGTTACGGACTGTCCCGAGTAGCGCCGCAATAATGAGCAGTGTCGCCCCGCCCGCGACGGCATACCTGAGCTTGATAGGGCTCTTAAGGTAATGATAGACAACCGTCATGAAGACGAATTGCAGCAATATGAAGCCACGCGACCCTTGTAGCGCAGCAACTGCGAGAAAGAGAGCCAAGTGGGCGAAATACAGCAACCACCAAGTTCGACGCCACCGCTTCATATATGCCAAGCCAACTGCAAAGTAGACCAAGTTGATGGGGGCAATGAGCTTGATCAGCATAACAAGCGGTCCGAGGCCACGCCATTCTGCCACGCGGTGGGCAATCGTCAGAGTAAGAGCCGAAAGGCCACCGGTGATGTCTATGAGGTAGCATTGCGCCAAGACCGGGACGATTGAGAACCCCCACAGCACGACAACAAAGCGTGTGGGAAGTCGACGAGATGGTTCCGGTCTGCGGGGAGATTTGCCGCGTTTGACCAGGGTGTAGGCCTCTAGAAGCGAGATGGCCATACCAAGGAAAATGAAGCCCGTGTAAACGGCATAGACATAGCCATTCTGCTCGGATAGAAAGACATCTGCGAAGAACACCGTCAAGGACATATGGTAGAACTTACCTGGCGAGAAGATGTCCCTGTTGCTCATAAAACACAGGGCCAGCGCACAAAGAAGCAGGATGAACAAGACCAGCGGAATCACGGGCCGACCCCTTCAAGCACCTTCTGCGCTCTCTTGTCCCAGGTATAATGTTCCCGCAAAACGTTATAAGCATTCTGCGCCAGAGTCTGACGGTATACTTCGTCTTGACACCGTCTCAGTGCCCTCAGCCATGCGCCGAGATCGGCTGGCGGCACAAGTACTGCCATCTTCTCGTTCAACACCTCACGCAAAACGGGCAGGTCCGATGCAACAATGGCCTTACCGGACGCCATATACTCGAACAGCTTCATCGGAGACATCCAACCACTCGTATTCGCGTGGCTGTAGGGCAAAGCAAGGTTCGTCTGGTAGGGCATCATCAGCACATCACAACGCCTGCAGACAGAGGAAATCAGGCCCGGCTCAACGAATCCGTGGAAGTGGAGATTTGTCGACGCCTGCGACTTCCAATACAGGATGTCCTTATCGTCTCCCCCGATGATGTGGAAGTCGTACTGAGGCAGCCGTTTCGCACATTCGATGATGATCTCAATCCCCCGGCCCTGATGCAGGTGCCCGGTATAGCCGATCTGCAATGTATTCCGGCAAGAAGGCCAGGGCAGATCGCCAATCAACAAGCCATTTGGCACGCAGGCCGCATCGTGGCAGACAACGATCTTGTCCGCAACATCACCCCTAGAAACGTATAGCCTTTTGAGCGCCTTGGAGATGACCACCAACCGCAGCAAACGACGATTCGCCAAAAGGCGTGCCTCCAGGTAACGGATCAACCTGTTATAGGGCAGCCCGTGAGCTTCGTAGATCACGCGGAAACCCATCCTGATCGCGATGGATGCACCGTAGATGTCGCGGGCGTAGACCAAGACCTCGTTCGGATCGTACTGCCGAAGACGGGCGTAGAGGTTAGGCAACACGAAGATACTTACGCCCTTGGAGCGCCGGCAGCAAATCAGGGACAGTTGAAAGCTCCTGTCGACACCATAGTAATCATAGATGTCTTTGAGCAAGCCACCGTCAAACTGCTTGCCAATCAAGGTCGTCTCGTGGCCGTTCTGTGCGAACGCTTCACACATCCGCATGACGTGGATGCTGTTGGCGCTGCGCGAAGGAATACTGGAAGCTGAGAGGTAGACGATTCTCATTGAAAGATTCTTACTGCGAGGGTCATGGCAGGTGCTCTGCTATTGGAGGCAAGGCTGGAGATCCTGTCGCAGATCGTCGGCCGTATCGCCGCATGTGCCGAAGGCATATGCGATCGTACCGGCCATTCGAGCAACCTGCACATGGTTTTCGGCGAGCGCAACCAGTCTGTCCGCAGAACATGAGACGACCTCTTGCTCACGAAGGATTGCCGCATAGTACTGTAGCCGGTCACGACCAGTTGAACTTCGGAAAAAGACCCGGTCCTTCGCATAGTTCCTGTCGACGCTGTCCGGAGCAAGGTTAATTGCCCGCAGAAGAAGGCCGCGCGCCCTTGCAGCGCGGAGCGCAAACTCGGATCTTGTCAGCCCCTTATCCGAAACCAGAGATCGCCCCTGCAATCTCTTCGTAGGCAGGCTGAACAAAGCCGCAAATCGATGCGCAAGCATCTCCTTGTAGGCTGCCTGATGCAGTTTCTGAGAGAAACACAGCGATGCCATCTGTTCGAAATACTCCCCGCTCAGATGCGGACATCGCCACGATTCGGTATCGAAGGGGAGAACCCCAATAAGTTCCATCCGGCCCCGGACAAAGATGTCCCAGGCATCCAGGAACTGCCAGGATTCGTCATATGCAGGAAGGCCTGACCTCTCGAGCAAGACGGCAACCATAGCCTCAATCTCGCCAGGCTCAATCCCGACAATCTCCGACACGACTGCTACAGGAATGTACAATCTGCTGGTCAACAACTTCGCACGAGCCGCAGAATCAACACATGGAGGCAAATTGTCGTCACCGTCATGAAGATGGGAGCCGCTGATCGCATCTCCGCCAACGCCCCAGAGCGAAGCGTCATACGTTCCTTCCTGTTCAGAGAGAAACCGGATCATGCGAGCTGGCTGCGTGGCAAATGCAGAGTAGGTATGGCTGTAGTCTGTGGATCGTTGCCGTAAAAAGGCATCGTCGAAGTAGTTATCCAATATGGGGAAAGCCGTATGTTGAATCCCTGCCGCGTCCGAGACACACTTGCCGATCTTGAAATCACTCGTATCGGGTCCCCCAAACGTAATCGCACGGATGCGCTCGACATCGACGCATTCCATCAGGCCGCCCAAAACGGCCCGCGAATCAAATCCACCGCTGAGGCCCACAAGTACGTTCGTGGCATCGTCAACAGCATTGCGCACCGCACTGACACACAATTCGCCTAACTGATCTACGGTAATCATCGGTTTCTCATTGTACCGATGTTCTTTCTTCCAAAGGATCGTCTGGGCAATCCTCCCATCCGATCCGATCACTACGGTGTGGCCCCCGTTGCATCGCTTGATCGTCTCATACACGGTTTCATTGGCGAGATGGTGCCCGAACAGAAGGAGCGAGACGACTCCTTCCTTGCACGGCGAAGGTGCTGTCGATGCAGCATCTCGGATACTCCCGATAACAGGTGCAACATGAACGGCCTGCCCTTCAATGCGATAGAACAATGGATAGACTCCAAGGCGGTCGCAAAACAGATGTACCCGGCCGCCGGCCCGGTAGACTCCGGCAAAGAAACCAGAAATCTCAGCAAGATCGGCCCACCGACCTGACTCGACCGCCTCCAGGACGCGCTCCACGCTAACTTCGCTGTTCCTCCAGAGATATAGACTGGGTGTGTCATCAGCGTCCCCCCCCAGCTCAACACAATCTCGAAAGGCTCGTTCGACCACAAGGGTTGTTCTCATGATGTTCTCCTTTGCTTCAGACAGCTTATGGTAAACTCCGTTGAGCTGGGGACTTCGATTATTGCGGCAGAGTTCTCAGAAGCGTGATGGTACGATCTGTGACAACTTCGAATGGTTTCTTGAGCGAAGCGGCGGCAATCTTGCGCATCGCCGAGGCTCTGATCGGCTTGTCATATCGAGGGCTCAGCGCATCAAACGTGTTGAGAATGCCGTGTTCGATGATAGCCTGTGAAGTCATGTTTCGGTATCGGGGCAAGTGACCGTAATTCAAGAAAGGGACGAAAAACCAGTTGAACGCCCGGCCCACTTTGAAACGATTGGTGAGATTGGTGAAATGAAAGAGGGGTTTCGCGCATCGGGCAATGATCCCGTAGAGCGTCGTGGGACGCACCCTGCGGGTTATCGGCAGCAGAACATACTTCCAGCGGCAACACTGAAAGAACGTCCGCGCATACGAATGGACGAACACCGCGCCGTCATCCTTGACGAACTGGAGGATATGAGACAGGGTCTGTTCCGGATTGGGAGTGTGCTGCAACACGCGATGACAGTAGACGACATCGAAACTCTTCTTCTTGAGCGGCAAATCAGTTATGCTCGCCTGCACGAACTGAACGTTCGGGTTGTCCTTGTTGTTCTGCTTTGCAATGTCAACGGCCGCCAAGTCAACGCTTATCACCTTGCAGCCCAACTGCAAGAGGACCTCAGTGTCAGGTCCCACACCACAGCCACACTCCAATACGGTCTTGCCCTGGAAGAACTCAGGGGGCCACCCCGTGCGCGAAAGGATCGTGTCATATCGATCATCGCTTCCAGTCTCCGAATCCAGTTGAAGTGATGAATGCCGTTGCCACTGGAGTGCAAAATTCTCTGCATACCTCACGTCAGGTGTAAAACGCGGAACACCCCGGACAATCGGGATACGATCTCGGCCGCTAACCAAGCAACTGCCCTGGACCGTGAACGGCTCGCCATTCCTTTCGAAGTAAGCGAGGAAGTCTTCGTTTATCCCACTCCCCGGATAGGCAATGGCGTTTTCAGAAAGCTGCATGGAAACCTCCGTCTGTCTGTTACCCGTAACTGGATAGGCGGCGCACGAAAGCATAAGACCGGGAGAACCAGCGGGAGCCAATCCACCGGCCCGCCTCGCAAATCGGGTGATATGTTGGCAATCGCCTTTTCCATTTGTCCGCCTCACGCGAAGCGATAAATAGCAGATACACGGCCGCGTGTTTGTGAGGACTCTCGGCCTCAAGAATGACCTCCATGCCATTCTGATGAAAAAGTTCCCGAACACATGAAGGTGTGAACCGCCAGTAATCCTTCCAGTCTTTGGACTCGTGCTGAACCTGGGCAAATGGCACAATGAGGACTACCGCATCCTTCGATAACTCGCACAGATTGGCGAAGGCCTTGCGTACATCGAAGATATGTTCGAGTGTCGTGTGATTGAAGACCACGTCAAATCGACCTTTTAGGTTTTCCGGCACCTCTCCTGTCAGATCGAGTGCATACTCGTTCGCTAGGCCCTGGACACCCCGATAGCCTCCGTAGTTGGTGTACGAGTAGCTACTGGCATTTGAGAAGTAATCTCTGTAATGTTGCCCCTCCTTGTCACGGTCGTCCCATGCGGAGACGTTGACAACATCTCCCGTGAAGTGAGGAGCCACCTTGGCCAACTCACAATTCGACCAATGCCGCGCGATTCGAAACTGTCTGTCAGTAAACATGTCAGAAGCCGCAATGAACGTAACGAATTATTGACTGCAATTTGTGCTCCTGCGCAAACCTGAGTGTAAGAACAGCAACATCACAAGCAGCCAAATCAGAGCGAAAATCACATAAGCAATGGCAGCCCCGGTAATGCCCCACCAGCTAATCAATGGAACTAGGGCCATGAAGTAGGCGGCCGTGGCAGCGCAAACCGCCCCCAATGATCTTCTTGGAAATCCAAGGGATAGCATGGCCGGTGCCAGTGCAAAACCACCTAAGAGAATAATCAGAGCCAGCATGTACACGGCTGCCACAACATAGGTTTGCGAGTAGTCAGTCCCAGCGGTCAAGGCAACAAACCATCGCCCCAACAGAAGGAATGATAACCAACCTCCCGCAGCCAAAACACTCACAAGGAGCGTCGCGCGTTTAAGCAAAGCCACAAATGCGCATTTGTTGCCCGCCGCCGCAAAGCGCGTGAATTCCGGGTATATCGAATGATAAAGCGGATCAAGGAGTGTCGGCAATATCCGTGAGAACTGCTTAGCCAGCTTGAACAGGCCAAGCGTCGCCGGTGTGGTTAAGCCGGCGACGACGAACTCGTCACCTTCGCGGGATAGCGTGCGGATGGTAGAGTTCACGTTTGTCGTCCAGACATAATCCACGATCCCAGGGAATCGCGCGCGAATGCCGTGCCAGGGCTGAGCGATAATGCGGGTGATATTCTGCGTCTTGAGGACCCAGAGCGAGGCGAAGACCAGATACAACTGGCCGATGACAGTGGTAACCAGATATGCCAGCACGAAGCCGAACAGGGCCTGCCTTGTCAGGAGGCACCAGACTATCCCCATCAGCCGGACAATGCTGCTGACGATCGCCGTGTAGCTGAGCAGGTCGAAACGGTCGAAAAGTCGCAGGATGCCAATGGGTGTGCCGCTGAGGCTGAAAAGGATCACCACGCTGTATAAAACCAAGAGAGAACGGACCGATACATCCCAGCCAAGCAAATGGACCACCGGGCCGGCAAGCATCATTGCAAGGGCCGTCCCGACGATCGCACTGGCGATATCGAGAGTAAAGCCAAACTTGATGAGCTGCCGCAGCGCTGGTTGGTCATCGGCATGCAGAGCCTCACTGCCAAACTTGATGACGGCTTCCCAGGCATTGAACGTCACCAGCTTGCCGATCGTCAACTGATACACCAGAACTAACGCGAGAATACCGTAGCTCTCCGGCCCCAAAGCCCGCGCCGTCAGCACGGTGGCAATGAGGCCCAGGACGGCCGCAATGACATTGGCCGACAGAAGCTTACCGGCGTTGATGAACAGTCGCCGGAAGACGTCGTCCTTGAACCAGGACAGAACACGTCGATGATTTAAGGTGACCCAGTTGGCTAGGGCTTCCATGCATCCCCTCTGCGGGATTAACAGCCATGATGTGGCAAGCGGGATTTGGATTTACGATTTACGAATCGCGCGAAGCGACAAGGGATAAGCAATACGTGATAAGGGACAAGGGATAAGCCACAAGCGACGAGCGACGAGATACGAGATACGAGATACGTATGTGATAAGTGCCAAGTGACAAGTGATACAAGCGACGGCCTGCGGCCGGGTTGTCCGTTGCCGGTTGTCCGTTGCCAGTAGCCAACCACCAGGAACCAGCTTTCAGTTTAAAGTCTGAAGTGGAACGCTTCACGCTTCACGCGCGACGAACGACGGCCGGAGAACGCTTCTACGTGACACGTGGCACGTGACACGGGATACGAGCAACGCTTCACACTTCACACTTCACACTTCACGCGCGACGGCATGCTACGGGAGGTAGCGGTAGATCTCGCGGCGGTGCAGACATCGCACGAAAATGACCGTTCCCTCTTGGCAGACGAGACCCAGCCGATAATCACCGATCCTTATCCGATA
>Ga0123334_1007001_pt1 | contig 10227 bp, 7 predicted proteins | sample BiotimSIPDNA_FD_89706 | JGI IMG/M metagenome (GOLD analysis project Ga0123334, IMG submission 89706) | Anaerobic biogas reactor microbial communites from Washington, USA - Biogas_R1 time_0 SIP DNA | ecosystem: Engineered > Bioreactor > Anaerobic > Unclassified | place: Washington, USA | collected... | reverse complement strand
CACTCCCCGCTGCATCAGCTCCACCATGGCAGGCGTGGTGATCTCCACGCCGCCGTAGAGGCAGAGCTGGGAGGTCTCCATGATCCTGGCCTCGCTGACCTTCCCCTCGCGCGACCAGATCTCCAGCCGCTCGCCCTTCTTGCGGACAGTGTTGCCCTGGCCTACGACGTAGACCGGTATCTGGTCGTCTCTCGCGGGCAGGAGCCTGCGCACCTTCTCTCTTGTTCCCCCGGCCTGAACAGCCTCATCCTCTTCTAGCTCCTCGGCCTCCATCTCCCTGAGAAGGTTCACCTCGTCCGGGAGACAGATTCCTGCCAGGGAGCAGCGGAAGCACTTGGGGCTGTAGTCCAGGGGCGGCGGCATCTCTCCGCTCGCAGCCACTGCCCTAAGGTTCGAGAGAAGCTCCTTTGTCCTCTGAACTAGGGCCTCGTCTAGGCTTACCGCCACCTTCTTCTTGGACCTGACGAAGTAGGCCACGCCTTCGTCGCACTCAAAGCCGTTCTCCCTGAGGACTAGGCCCTGCGCGCAGAGCTGGACGCGGTCGGGCTCGTAGGCTCCCTCGGAGATGTCGGGCGCCTCGCCTCTTTTGTAATCCACCGGTATGACCCGGTTTCCTTCGCCCTCCAGCAGGTCTATCCTGCAGGTGATCCCCACCCCCGGCCCGGTCAGGTGAACTGACCTGGCGTGGATGGTCTCGTACTCCTCCTCGGGCAGCTTTCCGGGTCTCGCGTCCACGCGTCTGTGCTGGAATCTGCCGTCCACTGTGTCCACGCTGTCCGCGAACTCCCCCTGCACCCATTCGATGTAGCAGAGCCTGGGGCAGTAGGCGAACTCGTTCAGCATCCGGGCAGGGATGAGGTCGGATACGTCCTCGTCCTGCGGTTTACTCGTCTCCATCAAAGATACCACCTCTTTTCTGACTGGTGCAATTTGATAATATGAATATTAATATGGAAATCCGTTTGTTTGGTATAAGTACACGGTTTTTCCGGTCCGGGCCAGTCGCGTCCCTATCAGGTCATGCGCTGCGCTGGCCCCGATTCCGTCCGTCTGGCCGGACGGCCCTTACCGATAGGGGGCTTGATGAGCCAGAGCTGTGATTGTGATCATGATTGAAGGCTATTCAGGGCGATTCGGGGACGAAGAGGCCGAGGCCGAAGTGAGCGCCGTAGCCGAGGGCAATGGGGCCTTGCACCTGCTCGGGAAATTTTATCCTGAACCCGTATCCATACCCGCTTGCCTCTCTCCTGCCATTTCCATGATTGCGTTCCCGCTGGAATGCAAGCCACCTCGTTTCATGGCCGGCCAGGTCTGTTGACGGCACAGGTTCAACTAAAATAGGAGCTGGGAAACAGTTCAGCTTCAGCAGCCTTCGCAGCTCATGCTCAGCACTGCCTATCTGCAGGCCATTGTCGTCGAGCTTTGGCACTCTGGTCTTTGTCGCCTTGGGATGCCGTGTCGATACAAAAGGCGTTCTGGAAATCCATCTGTTGGATTTAGCCAGCATGGGCGACTCCCCTTTGCTCTCATCAAACCCAGCGAAATCCTCCGGCTGGCCCACTCCGAGGAGAATGAGCTGAATATCGTGGCCCCCATGACCCCAGACAGCAGTCAAACTGTCAAGTGCTCGCCGTTCTTTCAGTTCAAAGCCCATTGGAGCATGAACGACAACATGAGTAATTTCTCCGCGCCTGCCTTTGTCTAAACCCAGATTCGACTCACAGAAAATGAACGAATGTCTATGTCCCGTGAGAGGTCTTTTCGATTCATCGCAACCTGTAAAAACTGTAGAACCATGTGATCGGCTGACCAAAGCGAGATGGATTCTCTCTGCAAAGCTGACGGCACCGGTCAGCCTTGGCGGAACCTGGCTTGCTACGGCAAAGCGGGCAACGGTAGCCGGCTCTTGGTGGTCTTCAAATTTTGCTGCACGCGGAACCACTGCAAAAGCATCTCGCGGTCTGGCATAGTACATCCAAACGCTTCCGGGCGGCTGACTCCACCCAGCTTTCTTGAGGTCGCCAGTATCAGCATGAAGCGCACTGAAAAGATCAGCCGGAAGGCTTTCCTCGATTTTGTCCAGGTCCTTCTTCTTAAGTTTTGATGCATTGCCCAATTCCGCAAGCCTTCGAGATACTCTCGCCTCAACCTCTTTTCGCCTCCAGATTAAATACTCTTGAGAAGGCATTGCAGCAAGCGTCTGAATGCCTTCAAATCCATCAGAAAGATCCGAACCCTCATTTAGCGGAATGCAATTTGCTTGGACCATAGGATCTTCTGCCAGCCGGGCTTCAATCCACGATTCTGCTCTGCCCAGATATCCGATTCGATCCAGTAGCTTCGACAAAGCAGACATTTCCTCGATGCTCAGATCTACCTGCGGCCACTGAATGATGAGTCGGCTTTCACGGTCAATTGCAGCGAATGTATCGATAACCATCGTAGTAGCTTCCCGGTAGAGCGGCATGTAATGCCTGGTATGCCCCAATGAGGCTTTGGGCAGGAAATATTGTGGAAGAGAGTCAAGTTTCTCAATTATTTTCCGGATAGTCTCCTCATCGATCTCCGCTTGCAGCTTATGATGCCAGGTTGAGATCAGCGCTCTGAGAATTCGCCAGGGTGCCGGCGGCCACTCAACAGCCCCCTCATTCACCTGTCGGTTCCAGGGCGTGGCATGATATTTTCCGGCAGGAAACCTTATTTCAATGGCCAGCATACCGTCACTCTTTGAAATTCACAGTAGTAACAACAGGCTCCGCAAAATTTGATTTGCAGCGCTCGATCAATCCCGGCAAGGCCTCTTCAGTCTCTTTCAGGTTTGGAAACAGAAAGCCTGCGGGCCTCTTTACCAGAATATCTCCATCAACCTCAAGATCACAGGCAGTTCTGAAACGAAGCCCTTCACTGAGAACTTTCCTGATTTTGTAGATTGCTAGAATGGTCAGCAGATCTTCCACATCTCTTCCCAGACGATAACCACGTATCTGAGCCAGATCAAGGTTAAAGAAGGCGGTTACGCTTCCGGTATATTCATCCCTATGGAAAGGCACATGGCCAAATCCTTTTTTTGCATCCCCGCTTGGATTTACCTCATCCTTCTTCACGCCGCCGCTGGCAGCTACATTTGCATCTTTCGCCTCAACAAAGCCAGAAAGGGCTCTGGGAAGCCTGAGACGCCCTCCAGCCAGATCCTTCTTTGCAAGAAACACTCCATGCAAAAGTGAGTTGATATCATATTTCAGAAGCGTCCTGGCAAGAAGTTGAAGGTCCACTCTGCCAGTCTCCATGATACCCAGATCGCCTTTAATCTGTTCAAAGAACGTCTTATCTTTTGACTCTAAGATATACGGACTATTTATGCGATGAGATTCAAGGATCGAATTGGTCAAAGGCTTGCCGCTTTTATCAATCACTCGAATATATGGTAATCCCTTCAAAGCTTGGCTCCAATCGTCATTGCCTTCATCCCAACAAAATGCTTCCATTCGATTGGCCATGCTCTGTGCAGATTCAACAAGGAGCATTGAGGTCGAATCGGCTGCCTGGTAAGTTGCGGCCCCCAGATCAGGAAATCCCGTAGGCTGAAACCTGGTTCCCTGTAGCGGCTTCAAATTGACTTCAACAAGCAAGCGCGGTTCATTTCTTAAAATTTCTAGATCCATCTCATTCACTCCATAACATCTTCGTTTGATCATCTTCTCGAATGACACTCGGCCTCATGACAATTTTGGCCAAGTGGTCTACTTGCCTCTCTTCAATGGGAAAGAGCTGAGCTGCTGCTATTCTTCTTGTCAATTCAGGGGAGATCTTGGTGCTGATCCTGGCCGCGGGAAGATTGCTCCTCCTCAGTCGCCTCTCTGCCAATTGCAGAGCGCCAAATCCGTCGCCAGTGGCCGCTCTCCTGTGAATTTGCGGGACCAGAGGAACCGTTACGTCCCGTACTTTTCTGCCTGCAAAGCAGAGCTTTATCAGGGCAAAACTGGCTGAGGGCGATATCAAATCAGATTGTATTTTCCTTTCGACAAAATTCCAGGATACATCTGGCCAGTTAACTAAAATCAGTCCGCAGAGGAGATCCATCATCCGCTTTTCATTGATACGTCCTTCAATAAAGGCTGCAATATCTCCGAGATCCGCTTCAATACTCCCCTGGTCGGTGCAGCAACTGGCTCCGGAACGAACTGCCATCATAATCCTGCGAGAGAAAATATCATTCATGGCTGAGATCGGCTCACCATCGGACCAAACCGCATCATTTCCAAGCGTCTCATCAAACGACCTAAAATTCCCATGATCGATAGGCTCAATCTGAGAGCGCAGCCACATGGTGAATTCTCGGTTCTCGCGGTCTTTGTATCTGCCATGGACTGAGGCAAGGCTTGCAGCCAGAAAGAATTCCGGGGATTGATCATTCGCCGCAATCAGCCAGTCTTTAGAGAGAAGGCTTACCGGTTTCACAAATGCTTCTCTGGCCCATTTGGAGCTTCTGACGATGGCCCTCTCACACCTACCCAGGGCAATCAACACATCCTGGACCCTCCAGGCCTGGATCTGATCATTGCTGCCCTCTCTGCATAATGCCAAAATGGAGAGTTCCAGAAGGCTCAAAGCGCGTCCTACCGACGAGGGTGCATTATCTGATCTGGCTTTGCCTCGAAAATTGTCGAGCCATACATCCACATCGTTCAGCAGCTCTACCTGGATCTTTCGGCTCACTACGATCCTTTCCAGTGGCACCGAAAAGAAGTTCTTGCCATTTCTTTCCAGAAATCCATATCTTTGAAACGATTTTAGGCCCCGGTCTACGCCCAGTGATGCAACTGCCCTCGCAAAATCAACACCATTTCTGGCAGGCCTGTCTGCCACCTGGGCACGCCCTTCACTCATGAGCGCCTTCAATTCCGACAGCCCAGCGGGCTTCTCCCAAAGCGGCATCCAGATCTCTGCTCTTGCGCTCTTCTCATCGCTCTCCGCAGCGCTGCCATATCCCACACCAGATGAGTGAACGCTGAATGGGTAGCTCAGAACTCCGGGCTTGTTTGTCTGCAGCCGCTTGACCGTAGCCGAAGCGAAGAATAATGCGCCCTCAATCATGAGAATGTAATCCCATGGGTTCACAGGCGAGTCCGAAGAAAAACCAGACGCAGAATTCGGTCCGCCCACTGCGCCGGGATAGAACTGGCCAATGGCAATTCCACTCACCAGGCAGTCCGTGTTTTCAGCAAACAAAGCCCCATCTAGCCATGAACCGGACCGACCTTTCGAATTTCCATTCTCATTTTCAAATTCAAATATATCTGCCAGCCTTTGCATGAAATTGCTGCTGAAATCCAAATTCCCATCATTTCCTCCCGTTCCCAGAAGTGGTGGAAATTTGGCTCTCTCTGTAGTCAGAATCACAGACGCATCAAGCCAGTCTATTGCCGGATCTGATAGTCTATTTCGTACTGCCTGAATCAGCTCCTCTTTTTCCTCTTTGTCCGGTGCGTTAGCTAACCCCATCTTTTCTACAAGACTCTTGACAACTGCAAGTGATTTGCGATAGGAAGAAAGCCTTTTTGACTTTGATTCTAAAATGGCCTGAACTGCCCTGGTTGCCGCAGTATGCTGCGTCCTCCGCCCCGTTTTCTTTTTCTTGCCAGTCAAGGGATCTTTTTCCTTTAGCTTCTCTTCCTGAAAGTAGAATCCGCTGCCGCCATTCCAGGGAGCTATGATTGGAGTGGGACGGTATTCCTCTAAAAAAAACGATCGCAGAGATTCACGATCTAAAGTAGTTTTGATCCAGATGGAATCGCCTTTCCAATAGCCTTTGACGCCAAGGTCTTTCTGTTCGGCTACGATCCTGAATATCCCCAACGCCTTGAGATAGTGAGCGAGAGGCACAGGTGCACAGCCCATGAGATTGAGGTCGTTTAACTCTGTGATCATCCGACCACCATTTTCGTCTCTTCCTTTGCTGAGGCCCTCCAATCGGCGATGCGGAGAATGCTCTCCATAAAAGCCAGCCTGAGCGGCCCCAATGCTTCTTTATCTCTCAGTCCCGTCATCCTTTCCAGCCAGCTTCCCTCACCCATTAGCATGATCGAGAGATCCAGAGGGAGATCCTGATCCAGGATACCCTCAACTTGCGATAGAACGTCGCAATCCCATATGCCCCTGGCAAATAGCCGGTCGGTTTCCCTCGGACGCTTCTCTTTATCCAGGGATCTTATCGACATCCTGATCTTGCCGTGGTGGGCGGCGATCAGATAGGCAACGAGATCGGCGTCTTTTGCTATCCTGCCCTGGTTTTGAAGCCAGGCCAAGGCTGACGCCAGCTCATGCCTGAAATACGTTCTCTCGATTTTCTTTCCATCGCTAGATATAACCCAATAGTATGGCCTGCCTGTATTGCCATCAGACTTTGCCCAGGGGCCACCTGATTTCAAGCCTCCATCATCTTCCCTTCCGGATAAAAGCATATTTTGAAAGGCCTGGTGGGCTTTTCCGACATCATGCCAGATAGCAGCCTCACAAAGCGCCGTTTTGCAATGGTCTGGGATCTTTAGGCTTTCTGAAAGGACTTGAACTTCACTTTTAACATGGTCGGTGTGATCTCTCAGTGTGACCCAACATCCGATATTGGATTGCTTGTCCTCATTCATCGAAAGATCATCCCTGGCTTTGACCCGTTCCATTGCAGGAATGACCTCGACTAATGCTGCCGTTTTGCCTTCAACTCCCACCCAACCCAGTATGGAGGAATAACCACCGTTTTCCGAATGGAGGAGCAAAACCTGACCAGGCCTGCAACCCTTGACCTCTCCAGCATCTCCCACGCTCTTCCATCTGTCTTCCAGATGATCCCAAATCCATCCATTGTGCTTCTTCAGATAATCCTTTATCTTGCCGATGGAAACAGAACAGAGCTCTTCGCGCCTAGCGGGATCAAGAGCTTCCTTCGGGCCTTCCTCCTTTGAAAAACCATCCCTCCAGTAGACCTGCACGTCCTTATCCTCACCCTCCCGAATAAAACGAGACACGTCTAGGTCATTGCCCGTGAGGTCGGGTGTGGTGTCGAAGAGGTCTATGAAATCCTTCTTGCGCACAACAGCTCTCACTGCTTCCGGCTCAACATAGCCCTTTGCTGCCTGAGCCAATGCCTCTGGGCTGGCGCTGGAATTCGGAATCTTCTCAACCAAATCTCTGGCGATATCAAGATCCTCGGATTCGTAAGGCAGCGCCAGGCCGCCTTCTTCACTGTTGGTTTCTATGTCTATCCAGAGTATCTGAGCATCTGTTTGGTATTCGCCTCTGCGATTGCACCTTCCAATTCGCTGAACCAAGGAGGGCCAGGGGGCAAGTTCGGTAATAAGCGTATGGGCGGAGATATCCACACCTGCCTCGACCACTTGAGTTGCTACTATTATTCTGTCCTGCTTCTCATCTAATAATTGCATCCGGGACTTTCTGTCGCCCACCCTGAATCGAGAATGAAGGACTGCAGCATCCTTTTCTGTCCGCCCTTCATTGCGGCCCTGTGCCAGAAGCTCCTTGAAGATCTCTTGAGCACGATCAACGCGGTTGACAACCACCAGGGTAAGACTGTCCTTTTTATGCTCGGATATTATTAGATCTGCCATCTCCGTGGCATAGGACTTCTTTTCGTTGTCCCTGGAAAGCTTTAGCCCGGCCTTCTTCAAAGGCTTCTCTGCCCGAAACCTCTTTTGAACCTCTGGAGTATTCTTTTCATCCGAATCAAGTAAATGCTTTGTCCATCCTTCGCGCGGTTTTGGATGGTCCACAGTTTCAAGCTGCTTTTCTCCTACTGTGGCGCTCATCCAGATGTACTGGATGGGATTCATAGTCCCAAATGACCAGCAGAACGCCTGCAACTGCGCAGAAGTCTCGACTCCCACGCCCATCAGCTGCACCTCGTCCATCACCCAGAGGCAGTCGTTGTTGAGCAGCCCGAAGTGCACCGGCCAGCGGTACCGACTCATGCCGTAGCCGCGGTTCAGCGCCCGGGAGAGCAGCATATCCTGCGTTCCTATTATTATCGCGTCCCTCTCCGGGTAGAGGTCCCATTCATTCTTATCCTCGCCGCCCATGAGCACCGTGACGGCAATCCGATTCCCTTTGTCTCCCTGACCAGCTGCCCAGCCATCAACAGAATGTGCGTCGCCCGCCCCATCATTTGCCAGCATTCCAAGATTGTTAAGCCACGTTTTCGCTTTGTCCCTGGTCTGCTCAACCAGCACCCTCATCGGCAGGCAGTACACCAGCCTCCGTGGCGTCGCCCGGCGCTCCTCAGGCCCCGCAAACCGCCTTTTCCACAGCCAGCCGAGGACGACCGCATCCGTCTTGCCCATGCCCGTTGGCACGTCGATAAGCTCCGGCAGCTCCTTCCCGGTGGCAAGCCGGATCTGAAAAGAATAGGGATCATGCCCTTTCCCACTATTACTATCAAATGTGGCTGTCCTGAAAAACTCTCTATAACGCTCTTGTATCAAAGATGCTTCCTCTGCCAATTGCCCGGCCTCCGCCTGTAAGCTTCTGCGCCTCTCTTCCTCGTGCCCACAAAGCCATAGTCAGGAAATCATCATCAGAGATAAGTCTATTCTGAGCGGAGCGAAACTAACCATTGAGAATATAGCCAAAGAGCAAACAACCAAATAGCTTGCCTTACATACCAAAAACGACTATGAAGCTGAAGATAAAGATTTCCGGCCTCCTGGTCCATGAGGTAGGCTACTATACTTCCTGATGAGCAATGCCATGGACATGGGTCTCTGAGGCTTCCATGCCTGCAATAAAATGGGCGAAAGAGAGCAGGAAATAATAGCTCTGATCGAAGGAGATGAAGAGACAATCGCAGATTTTAAGAAACTGATAGAGACCCGGAAGCTTGAACGTTATCAGGTATCAAGCATTGCTTTTGAGGATTATGGGGGCGATGTAATGAAGATAGAGAGCTGTGCCCAAATTTGCTCAGCCATCCAGTTGAACAAGGTAATTACGCTGCTCCGGGACATGAAAAATGGTATGTGTTTAGCTCCCCTCGCGCTCAAATAATTCTTTCCTAAGATCTATTGAACCAAAGAATTAAATAATATAAAGATGATATTTGACATTTGGGAGTATGCCCGAAGAAGAAACAATCAAGCTACTTCAAGGGCAAATTGAGCAATTGCGAAGTGAAAACGAGTTGCTTAAGGCTAGGATAATTGAGCTTGAAGCCCGGCTAGCCAAATATGTGAATGCACATACTCCTCCAAGTCTAAGACGTGATCGCAATCGCAAAAAAGATCAAGATGAGAATAATAAGGGGAAGCCTGGTCAGAAGACCGGGCACGTTGGCGTAACAAGACCATATGCCAAACCAGATAGGCAAATAGAACTTAAAGCGGACCGGTGTCCTGATTGCGGCACAGATCTTGGCGAACCTTTCCGGTTTGATTCGAAGATCATCGAGGAGATCCCAGAACCTCAGCCGGTCATCGTAACCGAGTATAAGATAGCGCATTACATATGTCCTTGCTGCCGGAAAGAAGTTGTTGCAGCTGATTCCAGCTGCCCACATGAAGGCAAATTCGGAAATAACGTAATTGCGCAGGTGGCACTACTGGATCGATCAAAATACGAGGACAGACTGACTCATATGAAAGTCCTGGAAAGAAGTCCTGACACGAAGGTTCAAAGGCATAATTGTTTGCGACGGCTGGAAACCATATGCTAAATTCACAAAGCGCTTGCAGCGGTGCTGGGCGCATCTACTTCGAGCATCGAAGGACTTAGCAGAGAAGTTCGAAGAAGCGATCCCGTTGCATGAAGCGCTCAAAGGACTTTACGACTCACGGACTCGCGCCCTGGAGAATGATCCTCCGCCAGAAGTGAGAGTGGATCTATGGAATTGGGCGCGAGAAGCGCTTCGGAATTGGACCGGGGAAAGATCCTGGGGACGTTGCGCAATGGTAAAGGAACTTCCATATTAACCAGACCAATAGCGAGAATGAATCGCTGGATCAGGTTAGAGGACGGAACGGAGGGCTATGGAGATGGGGCGGCGTGCCTTCAGGCTACGCCTTAAACAAATCAACTGGAGAGCTGGAGCCGGTTCCCGTAGGCGGAGCGGACTGGCTCACAGCGCTGATCGATCTCTAGATTACAATTGAGCTGCCTGGCTTGGGCAGCTTGGATCTAGGCAGCTTGCTTGCCTTCTTCAGCCCCCCCTCCACTGCATCGCGT
>Ga0123334_1007000_pt1 | contig 10228 bp, 5 predicted proteins | sample BiotimSIPDNA_FD_89706 | JGI IMG/M metagenome (GOLD analysis project Ga0123334, IMG submission 89706) | Anaerobic biogas reactor microbial communites from Washington, USA - Biogas_R1 time_0 SIP DNA | ecosystem: Engineered > Bioreactor > Anaerobic > Unclassified | place: Washington, USA | collected... | reverse complement strand
CGTGCATCGATGTCGGCGCACATCCCCCGGCCTATGTCTGCGCCCGTATAAGCCCCCCAAAGCACCTTGCCGGTGGCCGCCTCGTGCAATTCATACCCATACGCACTGGCCTTGTCTTCATGCACCACCCAAACTTCCAGACCGGGGTTGTCGGGGTCAATATCGGACAAGTGCATCGCATCGCCGTGACCAAGACCGGTACGGTACAACAGCTTGCCGTCGTCGTCAAACGCACAGGCACCGTAAATGATTTCATCCTTGCCGTCAGCATCCACATCGGCGACACTCAAATTATGATTGCCCTGACCGTAGGCGCCCACGCCGGCCACCGTGCCTGAATCGTAATACCAACGCTGCACGAGCGACTTATTGACAACGTTATAGGTTGTCAAGGTCGTTTTTTGATAGTAACCGCGGCAGAAGACAGCCGAAGGACGAACCCCGTCGAGGTAGGCGACACAGGAAAGAAACCTGTCGGAACGGTTGGCGTAACTGTCGCCCCAATCAGACACCTTTCCACGTAAAGGGTTGTATTTCACGGTATGCAGCTCGGCTCCCGTTTTGCCGTCAAACAAGGTAAGGTATTCAGGACCGGTCTGCACCGTACCCAACATGTTCGACCCGCTGGTCGCCGAATAGGTAAAGTTCCTGTAATCGGCCTTAGGATTGTCGCCGACCATGATCACGTCGTTTCCAAGGCCGTCCACCGTACCGGGCGCCGTCTTGCAGATTAATTCAGCCAGGCCGTCACCATCAAAATCATACACCAGGAACTGCGTATAATGAGCGCCGGCTCTGATGTTCCTACCAAGATCGATGCGCCACAATTGCGTTCCGTCCAGTTTGTAGGCATCGATGTATACGTTGCCTGTAATGCCGTAATAAGAATTATCCTGAGAGTTTGATGGATCCCATTTTACAACGATCTCATAAACGCCGTCCCCGTCCAGATCCCCGACACTGCAATCATTGGGCGAATAGCTGTATGGCTGTCCGTTTGGATAAGAGGCATCCGGTGTCTTGCCGACACTGCCGGTCTGGTTGGGTGCTGTGATGCCGCCTTTAGGACGGTTCAACTGGATGGTCTTGTATTGGTTGGCCCAGGGTGTGACACTGCCGGATGCTTCCCCGCAAGGCACACCGTTACAAATGGGCACGACCTTGTACACACTGGTCAACGTGCCGCCCGCATCCAGGTAGTTGGTACGGTCTGTCATCGGTGTTGCCGTAATCAACTTGTCATCACGGTAGATGTTGAAGCCGGTAGACAGATCGTCGGTGCCCAGGAAACGCCAGCTTAAAAACACGCCGTTGCTGACTTTGACAGCCACCACCCCCCGGTCAAGGTATTCCATCTGCCTGGTCGCGGCGTATGACAACAAGGTTCCGAACGATAAAAAAACAACAACCAACGGAGAAAACCGTTTCATGTGCGCCAATTAATGTGTTAGAGCCCCAAAGGTACTCAAATCCTCGAAAACAAAGACGGGGTGCGTGCAGAACAGGTACCACAACATCCTGCGGACGCATACATAGCTTTGACAATCAACACAAATAAGTCAGCTACAATCAATCGGCCCACATTGTGAAATACCTGATTGACAACTACGGCATTGAAAAATTGAAAGCCTTGTGGGCAACCGGCATGACCCATTTCGAAAACATAACCGCATTGAGTTTCCACGACGTATTGAAAACAATCGAAACGAACGTGCTCCTTCAACACCCCCACCCCATCGCACTTGACTGGAAGGCGTTTGAGAAGGCATGTTACTAAACCGGCCGGATTTCGCACCACCGGAATAGCTGATGCGCTTCTTTGGCAATTTATCGCTCTGAGGAAACAAGGGGTAAAACAACAGGCGGTTGCAGCTTGAAACAAACAGCGATGTGGCTGAAACAAACGTTCTAGCAACGCCATGGATACAATTAATAAGAACGACATTGGCCGGGCTGAACGACACCTAATTGGCTGACAGTTCCAGCCTCAACCGTTCCAAAATCGTGTTTGTCATCGTAGTGCTTGTTTTTGTGATGCATTGTGTGCGTGCGAATGCCCCATACCCCTCACCGTCGCCCGTAGGATCATTCTGTGAAACGGTTTGATCAATGTGAAGTAGAACCGGCCCAGGCTGTTATTGAACTGCACCTGGGTGGTGACGCTGAAGGAGGGGGTCATGACAGGAATACGGGCGATGTGTCCGTCGGGGTGATTATCAGGCGGGGTATCATCGGACCGATCGTTGCCTTGTTGGTCAAACCGCAGAATGACCCTGAAGTTCAGATGGCTGTCGTCGGCGCCAAGAAGGAGGGCGTGAGGAGTTTTGGCGTAGACGTGGAAGAGGCCCAGTCGGTCACCGGGTTGGATGGGGGCCGGAATAGGGGAATTGACGGTCCGGGTTGTCCCAATGTCAGCGGGGTCTCCACCGAGGGAAGCATCCGGGGTTGCCGTAACAACCTTATGGGTTGACGGCTTCAATCCGACGAGGCAAACGAGCTTGTCGCGCAGGGACATCAGGCTGTCGGCCCAGGTTGGGCCTGAGGAGACGAAGCGACGGCCGAGGGCGTCGATGTCGCAGGAACTGTAGCCTGGCAGACGGCCGCTGAAAGTGTCGGCGTAATGAATAACGGAAAGATGGAACGCGTTCATGAGGCCTGGTTTACCGAGGGTGAAAAGCAAAGACTGACAACAAAGTTAGCCATCGGTTTCAATTACTCAAAGCATCGTTCGGCTCTCTGCCATTTTATTCAAATCGTGGCTTGGCAAAAGACGCGTTGATGACAGGTTTCTCAATCCAATTATCGCCGGCCTGCGGGATGGTGGTGCTGATGCGCGAAGTTACGGGCTGTGAACCCAGGATGTGGGGGCCCAGCATAACCGGTTCTGGACGCTACCATTACCTATTTGAACGACCGGTATGGAAAAATCGCACTATCTTGAGCTTCGCGCCTATCACACACTATGCGGCGTTGTGAAAGCGGTCAGGGTCTTTACGATAACTACAATCGGCAAGACGGCATATACTTTGTCGTTATAGGGTACACGAACTTGGCTTAGAAAAATTCTCCGGTTTTTTGCCATTAATTCCCCAAAAGCGACTGAAATGCCATTTTTGGGAGTATGATATATGAAAATCAAGATCGTAAATAAAATGTATCCAATTGCTTTGACTGTTCAATGAAATCATATCACTAATAAGATTAGGTGTATATTTGCAGTCGTACTGCAAATATGCACCTTGATTCTGTTTTTGCGAATCCTATCGAATCTCAATAAAATCAATCGTGTCCTTATCTTCTGAGGTTAACCCAGTTGATTTTTGCCAAAACATTGCTGAGGAATCTTTGTTGAAAATCGTCTTGCTCCGTTAAAAGTGTCGGCACGCAGGATTGAGTCCTCAATCCGATTGAAGCCAATGGAATCATATATCCGATTCAAAATCAACAATGGCCGGTTTAAAAGAACGCTGTCTATAGTGTCAAGAACGCCGTCAGTAATTAACCGTAACAACCTCGTTCTATGACACTTGGATTATTTTCCCTAAAAAGTTGTCGAAGTCAGGAAATGATGGTGTTAATTTTCATGGTGAGGCGTTTTGTTCAGGGTAATCTTGTGTTTGAGCAAAAATTGCAGAATACGCATTATCAATCTGTTGACTATGAATGATAACTGTGTAGTTATTGCTTGATCAGCAAACGGTGCGCATTTTCTTGGGGTGTCTCAAGGTCAAGCACATAAAATCCTGATGGCAGGGTCGCCCCAATACCTTGGTCGCTGACCACGCCTCTTTCCATCAAACGCCCTTGCAGGTCAACAATCCGATACGTCGTCGCTTGTTGAATAGACTCAGAGGCTATAAAAAAGACGTCACGGCTGGGATTGGGATAAACGACGACCTGTTGCGTCGTTCGTTGAACGGTATGGCTGACCTCATCCGGGTAAAAACGCAGACTTTTCAAGTAAACCGCATTTTTCGACCCCTTGAATCGCAGGTACAGATCATGTTGGCCGGATGTGGGGGGGTATGACAGCCTTAACGGAAGTCCAGGCGTCCACGCCTCCGGTCGGGAGCACGACCAGTTCGGCTATTTTCGTACCCGACCGTTCGATGTCATCCAGCCATACCTCAACGGTTCCGCCGACAGCGGCGGCCGCGACCAGTTCTATGCCGATCGCCTTTCGGTCGTTCCAACCGACCTGTACACCACCAAGCATACACCAGCCACCCAAGGCCGAGGTATTCGTGAGTGATTTAACCGAAGCCTTGGTCACGACCTCCACCCCATGATACGTATCCCTGCCGCCCAAGGAGAGATCGGAAAACCCATCCCTGTAGGCAAAGCGGTCAAAATGAGCGGTACAACCTTTGGCAAACAACCCCATACTGTTTCCCACCCACGAATTGTAGTTGACTTGGCCTTTGTCCAGGGCCGTCACATCCATGGCAACGCCTATTTGGGTCCAGGTCAAACCGTCCGCGCTGTAAAACCCGGCGACAAGGTGTTCGGCACGCTCCATCTTTAACCAAACGGTATCACCTACGGTGTTAGGCACTTCGTAGGTTTTGTCTGAAAAACGAAAAGCAATCACCCTGGAGTTTGCGGCGTATGTACTGGTCAATCGGACAGATTGGCTCATCGTGCCGTTGGTCAGGCAAAGGCCTGCCTCATCTCCCCGCTTTGTCGCCTTTACGGCCACTTTGGTGGTCATCGAGTAGAAATGACCGGCATCCCGTTGCAGCAGATGGCAACTGTCGGTACCAGGTAGCAAGGCGATCCAACCCGGCTGTTGAACAAGAGAGTAAGCGGCTGCGGCTTTCCGGTTTAAACTATACCAGTCCAAAGCAAGGGTGGATTGATTGAATTCATCCGAGCGAGGAAGCCGCCAGGCGTAGTCGTTCTTTGACAAGGCCGGCTTTGTCATGGGAAGCGTGGTGGGCGCCTTGCCCGTCGGTTTGCCGCTTTCATCCCAAACCATCTGGATCAGAAGCCCTTGACGTCCTTTTCCTTCCCAACTGTCCGATCCCAGCCCTTCATAGGCGTGCGCGATGGTCCACCAGGTACCATCGTCCAACGAAAAGGGTTGAGCTATGTGGTTGGGGCTTCTAAAGTAAACAGCAGGGTCAGTCACCGATTCGAAGAAATTACCCAAGGCTTCCCAACGGGTGGAGTCGGCTGTCAAGGTCCTGGATCTCAACACGTACTGACCGCCGCCCACATTGCCGGCAATGAAATAGTAGTACCACCCGTCGCGTTTACACATCACCGGCCCTTCGGCCCAACTGTATTTCTTATCGGAATTGACCCAATCCATATTGATGACGCTGCCGGTCAAATGACCATCGGTACCGATACGCTGTATTCTGTTCACAAATTGCCCGGGTTTGATCAGCATATAGGGTGTTCCATCGTCGTCCACAAAAATGGAATTGTCGTACCCCACAGGGCCTGTATCCGCTGTGGTTTTCACTTTGACGGGAGCCGACCAGGGACCAAGTGGCGTGGTTGCCTTGCAAAAATATTGACCTCCACCGGCCGTATTTGAAAAATAATACCAATAGGCGTCGTAGAAATAGGTCAACGTGCCTCCCCAGGTTCCAGCTGCCGGTGCATCGCTCAGCAAGCCTGACCAGGAGGCTGGGACCACCCTGGAAATCAACTTCCAATGCAACAAATCCTTCGAATGATAAATGGGAGCATACGGCGTGAAATGGAAACTGGAGCTGGAGGTGTAGAAATCATCGCCAACCCGCAGTAAGGTCGGGTCAGGATGATCACCCGGCAACACAGGGTTGACATATGACTCCACCATGGTATATAACAACTGCGGATTCTGGCCGGGTTGTTGGCTCTCAAGGTTCTCGACGGTGTACTGGTAACCGGCCAAACAAAAGGCGATCTTGTCCAAATCAAATCCGTCTTCCCGTGACGCCCATTGGAAAACATACGGGATGCCGGTGTCCACCACACTAAACGAAACAGGCTCCGACTGATTATAAAAGGCCGAAACGTTCAACCACTTCCAGGTATTGATACCGGCCGAACCTTGATAGCCAACCACATCGTTTTTTGCCACATACCCATTGGGAACCACCCCGTTAACCATGCACCAGTCGGCATCAGCCGCCGGGTTCAATACGCCAAACCGTTTGGCAAAAAAGAAACTGTCATCGCCGTAGTTATTGTTTCCCACTCTGAAACGAGCGTATAAGTGATAGACGCCGACCTCTGGAAAGCGAACCGTAAAGGTCAGCAAAGCCTTTGTGTCACCTGGGGTGTAACCCGCTTTATCGATGGTGGGATACACATACTGCACTACGCCTTCTGTCCCTATGGCCAGGCTGCTTCCCAGGCTGGCAGCCTCAGCCTCGATCACGACGGGTTTAAAATTCGCATAACTGAGGGTCTTTAGGACCAATGCCAGGAGTATCGTCAGGAGAAATTTATTCATGAGTTGGGACATTGATGATAGTTACCTGCCTACTCTCAAATTGAGTCGGACAATATGACCAGACAGACACTTACGTAATTAAAAAGCAAGTGGAGGCTCAGGGAAACCTCCACTTGCAGCATTGATTAGACAAAATCAGCGATGCGGCTTATTTCATCATGATCTTCTGAACATCAACGGTGCCGTTGTCATACACCGTCTTCACAATATTCAAGCCCTTGACCAGGCGAGGTACGCGAATACCCTGAATGTTGTAGTAATAGACTTCTTTGACAGCGCCCTTGACTGCTTCAACATCCTTCAGACCGACATAGGTATAACCGTCAGCCTTGTTGACCATGGAGATCGCGGGATCGCCCCAGAACAAGGAAGGCGTATAACCGGTCTTCACATTCGTGGAAACACCCAACGTAAACGAACCTTCGGTAATCTTCACATTTTTGAAGGAGGTATTGAGCGCGGAGGGTAAACCCCAACCAGCAACCACGAAAGGAGTAGTCAAGGTATCTGAACCAACAATAAGGTAGCAATACAAAACATCCTTGATATCATCTGTCGTCCAACCGCTGGGTAATGCGGCCGTTCTTGTCCTCATATGGATATTGAAAACACCTGCAGGCATACCCGTTACCGTTTGTTCAAAGGAATCGACGGCTGTATTGAAAATGGATGCATACGTGTCAACCACAGGATTGGATCCGGAAGCTGTTGCACCAAGACCACCACCAGTAATATTAGCGCTGGTCACCCATCCTGGGAAAGTATTCATATCCAGATTATTGACCGTATAGGTGCTATAGAAGTTGGGGTTCTTCATGAAGCAGGTCACATCAAGGCTGTCAACCAGGGTGGAGTCTTGCCAGCTTTCACCAAACTTCAGCGTGCCAAGAGCGATGTTGCTGTGCAGCTGATCCTTAATCCGCCTGTTCAGGTCGTTGGCGATGGCGTCATCGTCTGTCATGGCATTTTGGGCAGGGATAAGTTTGGTTGAATCAACACCAATCGTTTGTGCCAACTTAACGGCCAACCTCAGACGATAGGTCATAGCAGGAATGGCAGTGCCGACATAGTTTTTCATCAAACTGGTGTAGAAACTCAGTGAGTCATTGGCCACTTTCAACGAGTCATCGTTGGTCAACGCTAAGCCCTTGTACAAATCAACCACCGTCTGCAACTTAGTATAAGCATCCAGCGATGCGTACTTGGTAGCAGCAAAGCGGTTCAACACAGCATTAGCTGAGTCAGTGTTCACATAATAAGTAGCTATGCGAGCAAAATGAGCATCGACCAAAGCCCTATGGGCATCCATAGCAGCAGCAGCGTCATTCAATTGATCGGCCGCAGCCACATATTCGCTGGGGGCTGTGTAAGTGACCGTTGTGTTGGCAGCAATCAGGGTTGTCAAGGCTGTCTTGGCTTCACCATCATACATGGATGAATCGGCAGCGCTCAACGCCGTATTGGCCACCTTAAGGGCTGTCGACAACAAGCCTTTGTATTTGGCAGCAGAGGATGGTACACTGTAAATGGTAAGACCACCGATAACAGCAGCATCCCAGCCACGGTAACCAACAAAGTCAAGGACATAATCACCTTCTTCCGAAACATAGACGGAATAGTCATGGAAGGCAGCTCCTGAAACAACGACGTTGCTGTTGTCATTTGCACCATGGGTACCATCATTACAGTTGAAAGCAGAACCAATATTGCGTTCAGCAAAGAGTTCCTTGGTGCGTGTCGTGTCGGTAATAAGCATATCAAAGACCACTTTGTTGTTCATGGAACCCGTATTCCAATAGGCGCTGTAGAAAGAGACACTGTAGCGGCCTGGTTTAAAATGGAGACGGCTTTCGGGATAGGTACCATACATTAAGTGCACGGTGTCTTTATCCCTGGCAGAATGATAGAAACCAGCTTCAATATCTCCACCATCCAGGAAATGCATCAAACGTGCACCAGCCACACCAGTGGATCCTCCATTGACGATAGCACCATCATTGGTTGTCAAACGCTTCCAACCAGCAGGAACACTAGCAGAAGTGGTGGTGGCTTTAGTCCATGGAACCATTAAAGTATCCACTTCAGCAGCTGCCGATGAACCAACGGTGAAATAGATCACATCGTTGTTTTCAGCCGGAATGCCAATCTCGCTATACACCTCAGTCAATGTCACACTGTAGTCACCTTCACCAAGAACAGCTCCCTCAGGAACGGTAAATGTCAAAGTCTTCGAGAAACCGGTTTCTTGCAATTGAAGAGCCAAGGAACCGTTCACAACGCCAGTACCGCTGATGGGGCCTACGATGGTTCCCACAACGGAAGCACAGTCAATGTTTTTGTTGTAGTTAAAGGCAAATGTGCGGGTGTTAACCGGCATATCGAACGATTCATTCTCAGGCAAGGTAGACTTGAGCAACGGAGGATAGAACTGAGATGAAGAAGCCGACAAGTTGATGTCGTAGGTTACACCTTCGTCTACAAAATCCAACACGCGCATATCAGAAGTAGCATCCCAGGAGAAAGGACGTTGTTTTGCCGTGTACAACAAAGCAGCTTCCGGGTCGGTGGGATTAGTGAAAGACACCGTAATATCAGCGGCATCAGTAGCAGACAACACATCGTTTTCGAGGAAAATGAAGAATCCACCCTCTTGTACTTCAACAGACAGTACACTTAAAGCAACGCCGGCTTTTTTTACTGTCACACATTCTTTCGGAAGTACGGCAATGCCATAATCCTCACCTTCGCGTAAAGCAGCTGCGTTAACGGCATACCCGAAATCCACCTTCAACATATCTTCAAAAAAGCTGATACCGTTGATACTGGACTTGTCGATAGAGATATCGTCAATATTGTATGTACCAGGACTGTACACATTCAAGCAAAGGAAATGCTTGAGGTTTAAGACAGCCGTATCACCTTTGAGGGTTTTGTAATAGTTGGATTGAACAGAATCAGCCGTATAGAAAAAGACCATACTCATCTTTTTCCACGTATCGGCTTCAAAACCAGACAAGGTATAGCCAAAGGCTGTGTTGTCTACGCCTACATAGGGCACATCGGCATCCTCTTCACCCACCATCAAGCGAGCTTGAATGTTGGAGGTTGCGTTTTGGGCACCACCTTCAATGGAATAGGTCTTATCACCTTTTACCCAAAAAGATACCCTGTAAGAGGTGTTGGGTTCAATGGTAAGATCACGCACCTTCAATGCCCTTTCCCAGGAATTACCGGCAATGGAGGCATTTTGAAGTTTAAGGGCTAATGCCCCTGAATGCATATCCGTACTGATGGAATCATGGGTATCCCCTTCAAGGAAGTTGATGTATTCCAATTTGCCAGCAGGAAGTGCTTCCTCAAAGCCATAATTAAATACATTCTGAGCCATTACTGACAAACCTGTCACCAACAGCCCTAATAATAGTAAACGCTTTTTCATAGTCAATAGAATTAAACATGGGTACTAGTTACGTAACATTCAAACTTACTCTCTCTTTAACGGTAAAAACCAATTATCTCTGATTAATAGCTTATTGTACAGGGCTTGATCAAATTGGGAGGCTCCCTTGCGACCGGCAATCTTGGTCGCTAAAAAAGCGTTATCTTCCTTACGCATGGCCAAACGCATCAAATCATAAAAGCGGAAACCTTCAAAAGCCGATTCCAGGGCTAATTCGTCACAAATCAAGTTTTCAACATAGTTGATGGTATCATTGAGGCTGGCCAACGATGGTATCACGTAAAACGCATTGGCAGCTGAATTACCTGCTCCTCTGG
>Ga0123334_1006998_pt1 | contig 10230 bp, 12 predicted proteins | sample BiotimSIPDNA_FD_89706 | JGI IMG/M metagenome (GOLD analysis project Ga0123334, IMG submission 89706) | Anaerobic biogas reactor microbial communites from Washington, USA - Biogas_R1 time_0 SIP DNA | ecosystem: Engineered > Bioreactor > Anaerobic > Unclassified | place: Washington, USA... | reverse complement strand
TCCATGATATTCAGGTCGTACTGCGGTTCAATATTGAATAATCTCAATACCTGATCCAACATCTCCCGGTGTTGGGCGGTAACAACCGTAATCACCTTTAATTTCGTACTTTCCTCTAATACTTTGATCACCGGCGCCATCTTAATCGCTTCCGGACGGGTCCCAAAAATACAGATGACTTTTTTGATGGTTCTCATCCTATCTGGAAAATGATCCACCGATCCTGATTGACAGGGATTATCCCTTACAACCATCTTATAAAAAACCTTATTAACATATTCGATATAATTAGAAACAATGCTCAGGAAGGAATTTGCGGTATTAAACAAAAGAGTTTATCAAAGGATTATAGTAGCTAAAAATGAACCGTAAAGTTATAATTAGACCCGAAGCAGAAAATGATATGGAAGAAGAACAAGAAAATTTCTTATTAAAAGATTTCCATACAAGATCATTTATCTAGTTGAACAAGAGAAAATAGTTATTTTAGCGGTATTTCATGGTAAACGTTCTTCGGATTTGATTAAAAAACGTATAAATTAGTGATTATCAAAGGTTAATACAAAAGCCGGTTAATCCTTTAAATTTGGGATGTATCTCGAGTTAAACCGGCCGCCGCCGGAAGGCGCGAATCTCCGCCTCATGCTCCCCAAACATTTCTAATAAGGACTACTGAGTTTCAAAGGTCGAATCCAAGCAGGAAATGACTTCAGCCCTAAACTCGATTAATCCGGTTTCTTTGACAGGATTCACGGGATTTCTTGTTAATCCATTCGACTTATATCTAATAACAGAATCTTTCAACCTTCAAACAATGCTAAACATCTCCGTGTCATCTCCCTTAATTGGTCTGGATTATTCAACCGAGCCTTTATCGCCTCAACTAGCTGCGCAACACTGACTTGCTCATGCCATCCTAAATTCCATACTATCCCGTCTTCGGCTAAAACCTCCACAGTTTCCTGCTGGTTCGCCGCTACAATCGTCACCAAAGCCGGCAATCCTAGGTAACACCGTTCCCAAGTGGCCGTCCCTCCGGCCCCTAAGGCCAAGTCGGCCTGGGCCATCAAATCCGCCATATTCTCGACTTGACAGTAAAAGTTAGTATTAATCATCGTGGCGCAGATTGCTGCTACCAATACCCGGTTCGGATTGGCTGCCCCTACCACCACATCGATGGTCATATCGGATCGGTTTAATAATTTGATAGCTTGCAAAGCTTTCGCCGTTTCATTGGTAGGATCACTGCCTCCATAAAAGACCAATATCCGCTTAACCGAATTATCACGCGCTCTCAAAGTTCGCCGGAGCCTTTTAAACTCACGCCTCAACAAGGCATATTTCGGACCTAATAGTTTCCGGCAATTTTCCGGAACTAAATATTGATAGCGCAAATCCAAATCCCGGTAATAGTTTTGGTCCAATAATATATCACAGTCATGCTCCCGGTCGGCCAGATCATCAATGACCATAATCCGCTTTACCCATGGCCTTAAAGCTGACTCCCACCTGTTATCCAGACCATAATCATCCACTATTAACCAGTCAGGCTTCAAATTATTGTAAATTAATCGGTCCTTTGTTTTCTCAGCATCGTCCCGCCATTGAGCTTTATCTGATGCCGAAGTTATTCGATATACCAAAAAACCTCGTCTTTCAATATATTCATGGATACTACCGGGCAGCTCCCGATGGATGAAGCTTATCTCCTTGCAACTTCCCCGGAGCTCATCAGCCAAAGTCAAGCAACGCATCACATGGCCGGTACCGATTATGGCGGAAGAGTCAACTCGAAAAACAACACTACTGTTTTCGGTTAAATCTAAAATTCCGGGCCAATCGGTTTCATTCAAGTTAGTCATTTCCATGATTTCATCCCATTCCCAAACCCATCCTAATTGTTTGTATCGTATAAAATCACCAAAAATAACCCAAAATAAATAATGTAGCTTAAATTAAAAGCTTTCATTCGAACGACGAGCGCCGAAATACCAATGTCGAAACGGGAGGTCTTATAATGAACGGTTGTTTACGCCAATTTATCCTTAGTCATAATCTACTACAAGTTAATTTCGGAAAACCGCCTAAAAGTCAAGTTAAACGGTATCTAAAGAAGCTGGATCGAAAATGGAAAGCTGGCGGCAACGAGCGCCATCAATATGAAGAGACGTATTTAAAAATCGTTACCGGGCATTATTATTCCGAACTGGAGGATTAACCCAAAAAATTAGCAAAATTCGACACATCTTCAAACTACACCATGATATAATGGTTGTACATTTGAATTACGCATAAGTTATGAAGCCGCCTCAAATTAATTAATAGGAGGTTCTATCTGATGAAAAAATCGTTATTTCTATTAGCTTTCTTATTAGTTCTGGCGATGATTCCGTCTGTATCTTTGGCCAACCAGGTTCCCACCACCTATTTCAGTTTTGCCTCAGATACGTTTTATAATGGACCAACTTTTAGCGGCGCCAAGAATTACATCAAAAGCGGCGCAGAAATCGATCTAATGGTGGACTTGAACAATGATGGGATCGGCGGGACAGTAACATTCTTGTCCCGGTTGGATCTTAAAGCGGAAGTCCACAGCTATAATGTATTTTACATCGGTTCCCAATACCTTCACATGTGGAAAGTTTATGCGAAGATAACTTTCGTGCACCGTGACGACCCGACTTATCCTCCCTTACTTACAATTGCTTTTAAAGAAGCATTACTTACCAGTTGGTCCCCTAAACCCGATGTCTTGGGTGAAACGATGACTCTGCAAAACAATCAAAGCGCCGATCCCAGCATTCACATGTTCCCGCACCCCTTATTAAATGGGATTGGAGTAAAGGATTACAGCCTCGCCGTTTCGAGAGACGTAGCCTTCACCTTCACCAATGTCCGAACGGATAAAAATGAACTTGTAAGGGTAAGCAAATCAGGATACTTTGCGAATGAATGGCAATCGGAAGGCAGTTTCTCCGCATCCGCCGGTTCGAAATATCTTCCCATCAAAGAAGAATTGTAGATAAAATCATGGAAAAATAATTTAATCGTCGAACCCGGTATAAATGTATAATGGCGGTTTCATAATATATACTTGTAGCAGTTACTCTCCCGGCGAACATTTAATAAAAATGAGCTTAATTTCATAATTAGCTCATTTTTTGTGTTGCGCCTATTACTCCCTAAAAAAGACCTTCCCTGTTCCGCTTTGGTTACTCACTTCAATATAATTGTCGCCAATCCCCACAATCGTCTCATTCTCAACCTCCGAACCAGGCTTCACGATCCAACTCTCCTGACTGGGGTCCCCTTCTAGCCCCACAATAGCCCGGCTGCCTTTTCCTTTTACTAAGCCAATAACTAGCAGACGCGACTGAAATTCGTTCTTGATTCCGGGAACTGCTACCATTGGTGATTTTTCAAAAAACAACCCGCCTTCGAGCAAAGCTTGATATCGGGAAAGTTGGGGTTCTTTGAGTCTAGGCTGAAAATTAAACTCATTCAAGGACGCCGGAACAGGAGTAACCGGTTGATAATTAGCCGCTTCGATCCGAGTATATAACGCCCAGCCAAAAATAAAAGTAATGATTGTATAGATTATCATCCATATTTGATGTGTATGCTTCATTGGTCCGCCTTCTTTTCCACCAATAACAATTGGAGGATGATCTGGTATTTCAATTGCTTGGTTTTCTCATTGGTATGGGTTTGAAGCCGTTTCAAATTCAATCCCCAACGACTAGTGGCCGATGCGTGTAAAAACCGGATTAAAGTGGCCGGTTCTGCGTTGCCTTCAATGGCGACGCCAATAATATTTGGCTCCAATTGGAGCAGGTTCTTTTGCTCAACCGGTAGTCCCACCTGTTTGATGAGAGTTTCCACTTCTTTTAAGAGTTGAATCTTGGCTGTATCCGGGTTGGAAGTGTCTAAAAAGCGCGCCTGAAGCTTAACCAGGACTTTTTCGGCCGCCTGCCGCCGGGCTACAATATTCCGTCCCGAACGTAATAAACGGCGAGTTTCTTCCAATCCCGAGGCATCCACTCCTGATCCTTGTAAACGGTCTAAATTACGATAAATAAAATTAAAGGCAAGCATTCCGCAAACTGTAATTCCAACAATTAACCACAGAGTCCGCTCACGTTTAGTTAATTTCATGGCATCTTCTCCCCGGGAGTAAACATGCCTTCCAGTTGGAACAGTTCCATCCCATTTTTATCAGTAGTAATCGTCCCTCTTAATCTAAAGGTTTTCAACTCCGGAGTCTGTTGTAACTTTTCCAGAAGCGTTGATACGGAACGGGTTGAACCGGATAAACTTTTTATTACCCCGTCTTCAATGATCAAATCTTTAATCTGGGTTTGTTCAGGTAAAGAAGCCTCTAAGACCCGTAAAAATTCTAATTCCCGGCCACGGTTTCCCAACCATTCTTCTAAGGTCTTAATTTGTTCGATTTTTCGGTTGGCTTCGGTTTCATCCCGCCGAAGTTGGGCGACGGACTCTTGCTGTTCATGGAGCCAAAGGGCGTTCTTTTCCTCCCTAACGGCTTTGGCTTGGATTCCCAATAACAGCCCTCCGAGGAGCATAAGCGCTGCTATACCCGACTTAATCCCGGTTAATAACTTCCGATGATTAACCTCCCGGAGCGTCTGTTCATTAGTGGTAAAACGCCAATCCTTTCGCGACAGCCATACGTCATCTAAGGACAACCCAACCAAGGGCGCTAATTCAGCAGTATATTTTCCGGTAATCACTCCGGAAAGTCTGTTCTGGTCGGATATCTGAAACCCTATCCCCAAAGCGGCTGATAAATGATCCAGCCATTCTGGTTTAGTCCTGAATTCCCCAAACAGCCAAATTCGTTCCGGAACCGGCATATTATTGGTTGTCCGAAAAGACACCAAAGACAGCTGGAGTTCCTCTACCAATTCCGCTAAATATTCGGAAGAGGCCGTGGCTAGATCATTCCCTCCAATTAATAAGTTTCTCCGGAAAAGCAATTCCTCATTGGTAAGCGCTCCAAATTCGGAACAACTGTTATGGACGCTTAAGTAAACATCAGCCCCGGAACCTTCAAAGAAATCAAGGTTGAAGCCAAGATAATTCTGAATTCCATGATGGTTAAGTCCGGCCCATTTCACGGAGAAACCTGCGGCGCTAAGCCGGTCAAGGTAAGATCCTAAATCGGCATCTTTGACCAGAGCCAGTTTTATCAAAGTATTCTCGGCCCCTTTCTGAATACTGATAATCCGGTAAACAGCCTCCGGATCGGTATTCTCCATTTCCAACTTAACCCCAGCCTGAATTTGTTCATCCGGTAACTTAGGAAGAGTCAAAGTTTTATACTTGATCAAATTTAGAGGAAGTAAAGCAATCACCTGGTTGTGGCTGAAGTATTCCTTCTTCCAAATTTCCAACAACCATTCGCTGGAAAATCCGGATTCCGGAAACTGTTCCACGGTATAACGGAGGATCTCAGCACTACCCTGATTGGCTTTAACTTCCACCGCCGCCAAATGATTTTCCCCTAAATAAACTGCAATTGTAGTTTTAGCCATCATTCTTCCTCTTCTTCTTCGTCTAGATCCAGCGGAGGGTCCGGTAATTCCGGTGCTTCCTGGTCCCGTAAAACACAGCGGAAAAGCGGGCTAGTCCGCCATTTATTAGCACCGTCGGAGGGCGCCCGTTCCTGGACCGTCTCCAAATAGTAAGTGCGTTCACCCTTGATCAGCCAAATTTGGTATCGAATAATCGTTGAAACTGTAGTGAAATATTGTTCGATTGGGAATGGCTTTTCACCGATATTAAAAAAATGTCGGGCTTCTCCAATTTCCGTAAAAGGCTCTTCCCGGCGGCGGTGAATGATCTTACCCGCCACTTCTTGGTCACACCCGATTCTTTTGAGGACCGTTTCCAATCCTTTCTCATTAATGAAATTCAAATTCATAATCCCGGTTAAAGTAAGCAAAGGACGAAGTTCATCTAATTTATCAAGGCTAACCGCACTCAATTGGCGTAATTCGTCAAAACTTTTAAAAATATTATCGGTCCGATAATTATTAACATCGGAAACCATCCGTTCAACCCACATTTTATCGAACCCTGATGATAATAACAAATTCTCTAAATTTCTTTCAGTCAAGGTATTGATATTATATTTACCAAAAACAGTAACGCAAGGCGCAACCTTACTATAAATTTCTCGTCCATCCTTGACTGCCAGTACTTCCCGAAGTGTTGAGAGAAAACCATTACGGGGTTTATAAGGGACAGCCAATGACTGATAATAATCGGCCTCAGCGCCTTCCGAACTAATTTCGTCGTCGGGATCAATCCAATCAATTAACACATCTGCTTCTACCTCCGACAGACCCAATAATCCCAGTTCTCCCCGGCTCATAATATTAAGGTTCGGTTTACTGCTTTCATCTTCGATTTTTACAACAACCTGAAAACCATCCCGTTGCTCTTCCCAATAGCCCTTTTCTCTAAACCATGGATCGGAAACACTGTCCTGATCAGTGTCATCCCGGCGCAACAAAGCTAGCTGTTCTTGTAAAACCTGTTCCCCTAAGCCTGCAGCCCGGTTATTCCGCTCCAAACTGACCACAGCCGCCCATTCCAGCTCGGAACGGTAGAGCAAAAAAGCGGCGATTATACCCATAATCGCAAAGACCCAAGCCACCAGGATCAACACTGAACCACGGCAGTCATTTAAAATAGTCTTCATTCTTCTTCCTCGTCCCGCCACGACTTAATGGGTATCACAACCGGCCCAATAACTCCCCGATCGGTTTTGGCGGTTACTTTAACCAAAGACGGCAACTCCGTTTCATTTGACGGTTCCCAGTTCAAGAACCAGTTACTTTTATTAGGATCGAAATATTCAAACCGCCATTGGGAAACACCGCTGAATAATCTCCGCTCTTCCGGTGAACTTCCCCAATATCCGGCCCAACGCCAAACCGCCTTTTCTTGCAAGTCGTAACGATATCCGATTTGTTTTAACCCGGTATCACTTTCACACCAACAATTAAATCGATATTCCTCCCCTTGAAACGTGTCTTCCGGAAGAAATCTGCCGTTAAACACATTTTCGAGATCATTAGCGATGGTCTGGTAGATAAACTTCAATTGGCGCTGGTCCCGATATGCTTGAGCATTTTTATTCCAAAGACCGGCTCCGTTATATAAAAACTGAGATAACATCCCCAAAAGTAGAATACTCAAAGCTAAGGAAGCCACTACTTCCGCCAGAGTCATCCCGTTTTCCCCAGTTAATCTAAACAATAATGATTTTAGACTTTTGATTGTTAACTTTACCCTTTTCACTTTGGACTTTTATTCCTCATTCCTTCGGCTCCACATAGCCAACCAGAGTTTTTTGGGATAGAGTATTGTTTCTGCTCCATTCAACTGTGAGCCTAATAACATGGATACCGTTTTCCTCCGTTTCTTCCCTAGCGGTCCAATTAAACTTATGATAGGGCTCTGGGAAAGTCCCCGAATTGGCTAATTCACTCCCAGCAATCAATTCCGCTAATTTCCCGGCCCCGATAATTTGGGCGGTCACTCTTCCGTTCAGTTGTTCCCTGGTATGGGTTCCCTGGATAAAAGAAGCGCCTAAAACCGCCGCCGATATTCCCGTCAAGGCCAGCGCCAATATGACTTCGAGTAAAGTCAATCCCTGTTGTAACTTTAGTCGTTCTTTAATTCGATTAATAAGATCATATTTAGTAACAGCCCTACTATTTTGACCCATAATCCCAACTCGCGCTTCCATCCGATTTTAGCATGATCTTTCCCTGAAAATGTCCAGTAGTACACTTGATGGTTGTTTCCGGGATATCCCGATCCCGGTTGAAACATAACTGGGTAATACCAAAATCAAGTTCGCTTTCATTCTCAGATAATCCATTAATTTCAGTCATAGTGTCAACCGATTCAGCCGGTCCGTCCTCTTCAACTGAAACTTCCCAATGAAATTGAAACTTATCAAAAATTCGCCGGATTTCGGTATCTCCGATCTTAAAAAAATAACCGTTCTCGGAAAAAGCTACCGCGATCTCCCTTTGACCACAGAAAGCCTCTTCTCTTGCTGCGCTCAAGTCAGCTCGGACCAATTTACCAATCTGATTGAGATAGGTCTTTTCTTCAGTGCCGAAATAACGGGGAAAAGCCAGTATACCGACTAAACCCAGAATAATCAAGACCGCCAAGATCTCGATGAGGGTATATCCGGACTCATAGTTAACCTTAGTTTTCCCAATTCCCAATATCGGCATCATTTCCTTCGCCGCCTTCTTTTTTATCGTTTCCATAACTAAAAACGTCGTATCGGTCGGGGTTATTCATTCCAGGCGCTAGATAACGCAATTCTTGCCCCCAAGGGTCCCGCGGAATTTTCCGGTCTTCAAGATATGGGCCATTCCAATTATCAGGGATCGGTGGAATCGTCGGTTTTTCAATAAGCGCCCTTAAGCCCTGTTCCGTCGTGGGATAACTGGAATTATCCAAATAATAAGAGTTGAGCACATTTTTTAAGGTTTGAAGCTGGGCCTTGGCCGCCTTTACTTGTCCTTTTTGGACCTCTCTGATAATATTCGGCGTTACCAACGTCATTAATGCCGCCAACAAAGTCAACACCGCCACTACCTCAAGCAATGTATAGCCTTGTTCGGATCTCTTTTTGTGAAACACAACTAATTCCTCCCTATAGCAATAATTTTATTATCAAAAACGTTTGGCTGTTTATAGCGTTGGGTCTATTTGCGAGTTAAGATTAAAGATCGGCACCAAAATTCCAATGGCCAAAATAGCGATTACGCCAACCATCGATAATATCAGTAATGGTTCAAAAATCGCAAGAAAGATGCCCAGCGACTGTTTGACTTCATTCTCATAAGTGGCCGATACCTGATCCAACATCTCTTCCAGGTTACCACTCTCTTCGCCGACGCCAATCATCTCCACCGCCAGTACCGGGAAGGTTGTCTTATTAGACATACTAGCCACCAAAGAGCTGCCTTGTTTAACTTCTCCGATGACTTCCTGGAGCGATCGGTCCAACTCCAAATTACCGGAGACTCCCCCGGAAATTGTCAAGGCTGTTAATAAAGGAACCCCACTGCTGCATAACATACTTAAGGAAAGGCTCATCCTGGAAACGGCAATTTTGGTCATCACACTTCCCAGTAAAGGTAGACTAAGTTTTAACTGATCAAATTTCAGCTTACCCCTCTCGGTGCTTATCCAAATCCAAAAACAAACGCCAAATCCGACTATGAGAAACAAGAACAGCCACCAAAAATTTTGTAAAGCAGTCCCGCAAAATATTACGATTTGAGTGATGAATGGTAAATCGTTACCTAATTCGGCAAAGATCGGCATAAATTTGGGAATTACAAAAAGCATATACATAAGTAGCACTCCCAGGTTGGAGATTGCTAAAATAACCGGATAAATGAGACTACTAACGATAAAATTTCTCAGGTTAAGCTCTTCTTCCTGATAACGGATGAGTCTGGTTAAAACTTGGGCCAATAACCCCCCTGCTTCGCCCGCCTTAACCATACTGATATATAAAGGAGTAAAATGCCGGGGGAACTTCTCCAAAGCCGCCGTAAACGAATGCCCTTCTTGAATCAAGCGTTCCAATTGCCCGATAATCTTATTCGCTTCTTTACCGGATGAAAGCCGGTTGATAATCGCAAGGGCTTTTTCAAGCCCGATTCCTGAACTTAATAGGCCTGCCAGTTGCCGGGTAAAGGTGAGCCTTTCCTTTCGAGAGAAACGTTTTGTAAACAAACTTAACCTGGAATCCGACGCCTTCTTAATCTCAACCGGAAATAAGCTTTTACTTTTGAGTATCGCGACCAACTGTTCTCTAGAAGCGGCTTCAATTTGCCCGGTTTCCATCGAGCCGCTGATATTGGCCGCTTTATAGGAAAATTTCAACTCTACCTCCATTAGGCTTATTCATTGGTCACCCGAATGACCTCGGCAAGGGTTGTCATCCCCGCCTTTACTTTAGCAAGTCCGTCCTCCCGCAAAGTAGTCATTCCTTGGTGAATAGCGGTTTCACGTATTCGTCCGGTATTGGCTCTTTCCATAACTAACCTTTCGATCTCTTCCGTAGCTACTAAAAGCTCGAATAGGCCTATTTGCCCCTTATATCCAATTGAATTGCATTTTTCACAACCGCTCCCATGCCGTAATCCGCTTAAACCCTCG
>Ga0123334_1006991_pt1 | contig 10235 bp, 8 predicted proteins | sample BiotimSIPDNA_FD_89706 | JGI IMG/M metagenome (GOLD analysis project Ga0123334, IMG submission 89706) | Anaerobic biogas reactor microbial communites from Washington, USA - Biogas_R1 time_0 SIP DNA | ecosystem: Engineered > Bioreactor > Anaerobic > Unclassified | place: Washington, USA | collected... | reverse complement strand
TATTGATAAACAATTTTACCTTTTTCATATTTGCCTCCCTTCTTCCGGTTCATATCCGAGCTGCTCTGAAACTTTATGTGCTGCCTCTATCAATTGACGCGGCACTATATCAGCTTTGCTTTTAATTCTGTTTACAGGTCCTGAAATACCAACACTATAAAGAACGGTCCCCAGGTGGTTGTATATTGGCACTGCCATGCACATGATATCCTCACTCATTTCTCCATCATCGGTTGCGTAGCCTCTGGAGACGATTTCATCCAGTTCTTTACGAAGCTTTTCCGGATCAGTTATGGTTTTATTTGTATAGGGTTTGAAATCTATCCTCGCCAAAATGCTTTCTCGCTTATCCTCCTCACAAAACGCAAGCAGGCACTTTCCGACAGATGAACAGTATATAGGTTCCGCATTTCCCACCTTTGCATTTACTGCAAGAGGCGAGTCGGCCATTATTTGTTCTATAACCACAGCGCTGTCATTACTCAGCATGCATAAGTGAGACGATTCGCCTACACTTTCCACCAGGCTGGTCATATAAGGTTTTGCTGTCGAAATAACATCTAGATTTTTGAGCAATTGGTCGGACAGACGCAGTATTCCGGGCCCTAGCTTGTATTTGGACGTATTACTATCCTGTGTAACGACATTGAATGAAATCAATGTATCAAGAATTCTGAATGCGGTGCTTTTATTAACACCCAGTTCTTCTGCAACCTGTGTTACACCAGCACTTTTCCTTTTTGATAGAAAGAAAAGTGCCTGCATTCCTCTTCCAAGTGATTGAATCATAAGTTCTCCTCCGAAATACTCTGATAAGTATGTGCCTGGTACTCACTACGGTATTTTGATATCTGCAAGTATTTCTTTAATACTGTCAGATTTTTGTTTTTGGTCAGCTACAAGACGATAAAAGGGCTTATGTGAAAATGCGGTTTGAATCAACTTGCGATCCAACGTATTTAGGATTTCTTCAAATGATTTATGCGTAGATCTTGATATGTCCTGCAAAATACAGCGGCTTTCCTTCTGACTTGCACTTCTCTGCGGCGGATAACCCTTACCGACATTGTCTGAAAAGAGCTTTTCAAAAATGTATCCAAGGTTCAGATCCCCTGCCCACCCGTACCCTTTATTAAGAGCAAGAGATATGCAATTGCCTGCGTTGATGCTTGAAAACAGGAAAGCATCTATTGGTTCCGCAATCAAGCCACAGAAAACATTCGGATACTGCATGGCAGAATTTAGAAAACCCTGCCCTGTCCCGCATCCTCCGATGACCATATCTACCGCCCCTAAGTTCAAGAGTACTCCCGCCATAAAACCTGTATGTATATAGGTCAGTTCGGTCTGAAACTCGCCATCAGTCATGCCGACATTGAAAACTTCCTGTCCGGAATATTCAAGTGCCGATAGAATGTCCCTGTTTTTTAAACGGGCGGATACCTCATTTATTACTGCAACTCTCACATGCCTCGCCTCCTTCCGATTGCTTTTTTAGCTTTGATACATATATCTCGAGCTGTCAGCCCATATTTTTCCATTAGATAATCCTGTGTTCCTACCTCACCGAAGGTGTCGTTCACTCCCACACGTTCGAGCGGTATCGGGAAGTTTTCGCATACCACCTCTGAGACAGCGCTTCCAAGTCCGTTTACGATATTGTGGTTTTCAGCTGTGACTATTGCACCGCAGCATTTTGCTGCATCAATAACCGCTTGAGAATCGATCGGCTTTATCGTATGCATGTCTATAACCATAGCATTGATTCCCTCCTCCGCAAGCATCTGAGCCGCCCTCAACGATTCATATACCATTATACCGCAAGCAATTATGGCAATACTATTACCCTCTCTTAAAACATTTGCTTTTCCTATTGAAAATTCAGCTTTTTCATCATAAATACGCATTGTTTTACGGCGTACATATCTCATGTAAAAATTTCCATAGGTTTCAGCCATATATCTGACCGCATACGGAAGCATTACAGCATCAGCGGGTTCAAAAACTATCATCCCAGGTATATTACGGATTATCCCCATATCTTCAAATGGCATATGCGTACCCCCGTTTGAGGTAGCTGCCACACCGGCATCCGCACCGATGATTTTTACATTCAGGTCCTGGTAGGCGCAAGAAAGGAAGAGCTGGTCATAGACCCGGCGCGATGCGAATGTGCCAAATGCATGCAGATAAGGAACATATCCTGTCGCTGATAGTCCTGCTGCCATACCTGCTGCGTGCGCCTCCATGATCCCACAATTGATAGCCCGATCCGGGTATTCCTTATAGAAAGGCTTTGTTCCCATGGAACTGCTTGTATCCACATCGATGACAAGAATCTTGTCGTTGCGCCCAGCCTCTTCTATAAGTGCATTGCAGTAATGCACGCGCATATCGGTTTTATCCGGCTGAAAGTCGATCAAAACATTGTTGTTACGTGTCATCTTCCCTGCCCCTCTTTTTCTATATCTGTCTGTTCTTTCTCCAGAGCTTTTTGAAGTCTTCTTTCTACTTCACATATAGCCTCTTCAGCCATAGCTTCGGTAACCACCATATAATGATTGAAGGAAGCAATCTCGGCAAAGGAACACCCCTGTCCCTTTTGAGTGTCCAGCAGGACAACAGTGGGCTTCCCAATAGATTTACTGATCTGTTTCGAATCCATAAGTGCTCTGTAAATATCCCCACAGTCCTTCCCATCAGCCTTCTGCACTTCAAAACCAAAAGCAGAGAATTTCACACCGAGATCGAATGTGGAGCAGATATCATTTGTATATCCATCAAGCTGGCGTTTGTTGCAATCCACGATTAAGATCATATTGTCCAATTTCCTGTGCGCAGCAAACTGTATGCCTTCCCACACCTGGCCTTCCTGTAATTCTCCGTCCCCTATTATTATGTAAACATAATTATCCAAGCCCTTCATTTTGTTGCCGAGCGCAGCCCCGATGCCAAGAGAAATACCCTGCCCCAGCGAACCCGTGCTCAGATCGATCCCTGGTGTTTTCAACCTGTCACAGTGGCTGGGTAGACTGGTGCCATTCTGATTCAGCGTGTTGAGTAACTCAATGTCAAAATAACCCTTGTATGCAAGCGCCGAATAAAGCGCCGGTCCGCAATGCCCCTTGGACAGCACCAGCCAATCCCGATCCTCTTTCTGAGGATTCCCGGGATCAACATTCATGACGCCTTCATACAGCACAGCCAGAACTTCGCAAATAGACATGGAGCCTCCGATGTGCCCGTAACCTGCTGCAGCAATAGAGCTAATTGTCAGCTTGCGTATATGGGCGGCGGCCTTAATAAATTGATTGATATTAACATTATTTATTGCGCTTACCCCATATATGTAAAATCCCCTTTTCCTTCTTTATTTCTTTATCCTCGTAATAGTCCAGATGGACCTCCTGTTTTCTAACCGAGGAATCAATCGCAGCCAGTGAAAATCTTAATACTTCTCTGCCCCTTTTACCGTTCAATACAGGCTCACGATCATTCTTTATCGCATCTATAAAGTCCAATGTCGAGCTTTTGAAGGATTCGCCCCAGTCTACAGGCATATCCCAATATTCGCTCAGTTTTCCGTCCCGGTACATTACTACCGGAGCTACTGTCGGTAATAATGTACCCGTACAGCGGGTCACCCAGATGATACCTCTTGAACCCGTGATCTCCATGCGCTCATCACAGGTGTAATATTTACTCTGTATATACATATCCTTCGAGTCAACGATATCCATAATACCGTAAATCTTGCTGTCCCTGTGCTTCCACATGATAGCTGCGGGGCAGTCCTGATAGATTCCGGGCAACACCTGTGTACTGTCAATCCAGGCTGATACCTTTTCAACCTCTCCCAGCATATAAAGGATTATGGAGAATTTATGATAACCATCATCAAATACAAGAGGCCCGCCACCTGCAAGCGTATCATTCAAGCGCCACAGCCAAGACTTGGGATCGATCTTCCAGCCTGTTTCCTTCAGTTCCCCGGTCAATTCTACTCCAGCTTTTTTTGCCCTTCCTTCCGGATTAGGCTGATTTACCGAGCCAAGGCCGGCATTGTTCATTTTGTACCGGACGGATACCGGTTCGCCGATTTCTCCTCTGTCCAGAAGTGTTTTGGCAAATTGGTAGGGCGGATAGAACACAAAGTTCTCAAAAACCTTCAGCTTTACGCCATTTCTATCTGCCGCAGCAATCATCTCATCGCACTGAGCCAGATTCATTGCCATAGGCTTTTGTACCGATACGTGTTTCCCCGCTTCGCACGCTTTTACTGTCATTTCACAGTGAAGATGATGGGGAACAAGGATTTCAACGGCGTCTACTGCCTTATCTATTAGTACTTCCTCATAGCTTTTGTAAACTTTTTCTACACCATAGGTCTTTGCAAATTGCTCTGCTTTCTTTATATCCTTGTCACAAACGCCATATAGCTCAGCATCAGGATTATTCTCATATCCAAGGACATGCAGTGTAGCAATCCTGCCGCACCCCACAAGTACGATGTGCAGCTTTTCTTTTTTGGCAGACATGCATTTCCCCCCTTGCCCTTTTTGCTCAATATAAGTATTATCTTAAATGGTCTCTTCCTGTCTGTAGTTCTCATATGCAGTACGTCTGACTGAATCATAAGCGGGTATAGGTACATCCCACCATCCGAATGCCTTACCGCCGCTATAGGGGTATTCTCTGCAGACGTCAACATGAATAAGTGCCGGCCTGTTTGAAGCCAATGCGTTATGTAAAGCAGTCTTGACCTCTTCTTTTTTAGATATGCTTTGGCTATGTATCCCAAATGCTTCTGCGATTTTTTTGAAATCCGGCGAATATATGGCGCCGTTCTTTTCCCAATCGTTCCCGAATGCTTTGTCCTGCCCCAGAACATCCGCCTGCAGATCTTTTATTGCCATCCATCCACAGTTATTGGCCAAGACAACAACTACAGGGATATTATACTGTGCCATGGTTGCCAACTCCTGAATAACCATAAGGAGGTCGCCGTCTCCAAGCAGTGATACAACAGGTCTGTCCGGGCATGCGAGTTTCGCACCCATTGCTGCCGGGAGTGCCCAGCCCATAGTAGAGAAACCGCCTGTAGTCAGGTTGCAGTACCTTTCCTTGTAGCAATACTCCTGAAACAGCTGAGCCTGTGTGTTTCCGGAGGAAGTTGAAATGATAGTGTTGTCCGGTAAATGCTCGTTCATTTTACCGACAAGCTGGGATATGGTGATTTTATCCGTGTTGACACTTCGTATTTCCCCCAGCTGCGCAGCCCATGATGCTTTCAGATCAGCTATTTCATTTAGATAGCCGCTTCTATCAGTATTATCCTTTCCATATGCGTCAATGAGCTTCAAAAGAGCATCGCTCAGATCACTGTTGATTCCGACATCCGCCATATAGTTTTTACCGATCTCATTTGGATCCATATCTATATGTATGAGTTTGGTGTCCGGGAAATTGAAGCTGATCCCTTTCCTGTACGAACAGGTGGTTTCATCAGCAAACCGAGTACCAACTGCCAGGATTGCATCCGCCTTCCTACAAAGCTCGAGTCCGACAGGTGTTCCTTTTGAACCGGTGTGAAAGCCATATTGTGGGTGTATCTCCGAAACAGCTCCTTTTCCTGCAAGGGTAGTAATGATGGCGGCGCCCCAACACTCAGCAAGCTTCTCTATAAGCTCACCCGCTTTCGCACGAAGCGCACCTCCGCCTGCCAGTATGACAGGGCGTTTTGCACTCTTCATTAACCGGATAGCCTGTTCAATTAATCTACTATCCGCACAAGGTTTGGAATCAAGGTTGACGGCAACTTCTTGATTTGGATTTACTTTATGATAAGTGCATTGAACATCCATCGGCAGCATTATCGCACATGGTCCCGGTCTTCCGGTCGTCATCATATGGAAACTACGCTTAAGCATCCTGGGCAACTGTTCAACCGACTCTGCGCGCCAGCTCCTCTTTGCCAGAGGTTCCAGCGAACGTATGATATTACTGTCCTGATACCGTTCAATCTCTTGAAGAACTCCTACACCCTTCATATTTACATGTGTATCCCCGCATAGCTGTAAAAAGGCTGTCGAGTCTACATAAGCGGTTGCAAGGCCAATGCAGGAGTTTAATGTTCCCGGGCCAATGGATGAAAAGGATGCCAAGGGCTTTCCGCTCATTCGATAATATCCATCTGCTATTGCTGTTGCTGCTTGCTCGTGTTTTACCTGAAGGTATTTGATTTTGCCGTCTTGATCGGCCTTTCTGATGGCATCGAACAATCCCATGACACCATGTCCCGGAATACCCAGGATATAGGGTACGCCCTCTTTAATGAGCGCATTTACAATGATCTCTCCCCCTGTTTGCTTCATATGCATTTCTCCTTAAGAAAAATACTTTCATTACTATTGTCTATCATAATATGGTAATGGTCAATGCAATTTCGCAACCGGGTTGCACCATGTACAACCGAAATGGCTTTCCCTTTTCACTCAACACATTACCATTTTATTTTCGCCTTATTCAAAAGTAGACAGACTACAAGTATACGCCTCAGCAGATTCTGATCTTATCGCCATTATACCGCCGATATCGGTTTTCTTCTTTTCGCAGAAGCACTTTGTTGAGGGGATTGCGACCACGGGAGTAAAAGGATAATATAGACATGAAAAAAGTATTAAAATGGAGGTGCTCCCATGACCTACTATATAGATAAGGAACAGGCTATTCAAATGAGGACAAGCAACACGGATACTATACTAAAAACTGTCGCCAATCGCTATATAGCTCAGAATCCCCCCTATGAAATATCCTATTGCGCATGGCATATGGATGGCATATATCAAGACATGCAGTATCAATATGTCTTTGATTTTGATAAAAAATTCCCGGAAGCGCCTCTGCAAAGCAACATATATGCCTGGAGCAAGATATGGTGTGATCAAGATACAGTCAAGGCTTTCGAAATCAGATGCTTTGGTCCTATCATAGTCTATTGCAACGGCGAAAGGGTTTATAAGCCGGACACCGAGACAGAAAGGAACCGGGGAGCGGTCGGAAGCTTCTCCCTAAGCCTGAAGCAGGGCTGGAACAGCATTGTTTTGCAGTTTATCTGCACAAAGGCAGGCTACGGGGGCATATTTGGGGCACCCTTTTCAAGGTACAACCCCTTAAATTACTACATCCCCTCCGCAGACCGCGAGGGCCAAAAGGGCTGGCTATTTACTTCACCACTTACTGAGCCTTTAGAAAGCCTTCCTCTCCCCGGAAGCACTGAGTCCGAAACAGGACTTGATTGGTATCCCCAGAAAGAATGGAGTCAAGAGGAGCTTGAATATAAGCAAATTAGAAGAATGTATTCCCTTAGGAAAGACTGCTATGTCCTGGGGTGGAGCCGCATTACCACCAAGAAGTCCGGGGAATACACCTTTTATGGCAGTCATGCAGGGGCGGTAGAGATTTTTCTGGATCATGAACGAATATTTCAATCACGACGAACCGGAAGCTTCCGCTTTCAGGTCAGACTGAAGCATGGCAGTCACAGCATCCTGGTCAAGAATCACTGCGCCGATAAGGATTGGGGATTTGACCTTTCTAGCCTTGATGACGATAGAGAAGTCAGATTTGAAAGCCCCGTCAGATTGTGGGGTTCGTCCGAGAAATGGTTCTACCTGGGACCTTTTTCTGATTCACAAAGCCTTAATATTAAAGAGCTATACTCGATGGACAGGCCCTTTGACGGCGCCGATGGAAGGATATACTGGAGGCTGGACCACCCCGAGACAGTGATTCGCCCCTATAACGATAACCCATTATTCGGTCAGTGGAATTATCCTCTTGGGGTAACCCTGTATGGCCTGGTCGAGGCCGGAAGACTCTTAGACAATCAGGCAATGCTGCAATATGCGGCTGACCATGTGAGCATTTGCACGAAAGCTTTTGAATTGGATATGTGGGAAAAAGAACAGTACGGCACCTCCGGAATGCACAATCAACTGACCACGATACACTCACTGGATGACTGTGGTTCTTTTGGATCCCTCATGCTGGAAGCTTCGGATATTCTAAAGGGCAATGAGCACATCCAAATTGCTGACTATATTGCCGATTTCATAAAGAATAAGTTGGAAAGGCTGCCTGACGGCGGTTTTTTCCGAGCCGATTCCGACAGTCAAGCAATAAGCGGGACGCTTTGGGCGGATGACCTGTTCATGAGTGTTCCTTTCCTGTGCCGTTACTACAAAATGACCGGCAAGCAGGAATACATAGACGATGCAGCGGAGCAAATGGTCATATATCATAAATATCTATACCTGGATGATAGAAAAATCATGTCCCATGTTTATGACTTCAAAGCCGATATGGCAACAGGAATTGCCTGGGGGCGTGGAAACGGATGGGTGGCTTTCAGCTATTCCGAAATACTTGCCTTCCTTCCGAAGGATCATTCCCTTGCAAATCAACTGGTCAATAACTTTAATGATCTGTGCGAAGGTTATCTCGCTCTACAGGATGATTCCGGACTGTGGCACCAGGTATTAACCGACCCGGAATCATATGCTGAAGCATCCTGTACATCCATGTTTACCTGTGCTTTCGCCAGAGGTGTACGCAATGGGTGGCTGCGCGATTCAGCCTCATATATCAAAGCTGTAGAAAAAGCATGGCTGGGGCTTTGTTCCCATGTGATTGATAACCTGGGAAATATATATGGCATATGCAAGGGCTCAAGTTATTCATTCTCGGAGGACTACTACAAAAACGATCTGGGCTGGAATCTGAACGACACCCACGGAACCGGCATCGTACTGCTCGCCGGCGTGGAATACCGCAAGCTTATGTGTTTGCGCCACCACAAAATGTCAGTAAGCTGACGGTATTGCCCAAAACACTCTCGCCACAGGATACTATCACAAGAGAACAGGCCATTACTATGATACCTCGTCATAGGTGTAGCCGCAAATAGAGCATACATATTTAGCCATGCTCAGGTAATCCGTCCAAAGCATCTGAGATGTCCTTGTTTGTTATCACAAGCACTTCATTAATTGTTTTTCCTTTGACAAGAACGGTTGTGATACTGGCGGAAGCAAGCGCGGCGACACAGCCGCAAATTTTGAAGCTGACATCTTTAATGATATCATCTTCAACCCTTATATAGAGCCTCATGGTGTCGCCGCATCCTGGATCACCTGCATCGCCTATCCCATTCGCATCTTCCATTTCACCGGCATTACGAAGGGTTGGAAAAATGATCTATCACTTCATCTGTAAACAGTCCGATAGACATAGCGTTACCTTATTCGCCGCACTCGTCGTGATGCTGATGTTCATGGCAAACAGAACCTGTTGACTTCAGCTCACCCTTCAGATAGTTGAGAACAGCGGTTTTCGCATCGCCGGAAGCACCCACAACAACCTCGACATTCCTTTCATTGAAGATATCAACAGCGCCGCCGCCCATGCCACCGCTGATTATTACGTTCACACCGCGATCGGCAAGGAAATTAGGTAGGAAGCCGGGCTTATGACCAGGGTTTGGTATAGACTCTTCATTTGTAATTCTTCCGTTCTCAACATCGTAAATCAGAAAATTGACACAGTGACCAAAATGCTCCGTCACGTTCTTACCTTCGCCAGCAACTGCTATTTTCATCATTTCTTTTTCCTCCGAATTCTCAAGTATTTTGGATATATTATCGAACCAGTCCTCATCATAGAGTTCAATCATGCCCTTATCGCAGGCTGCTGAAATTTTGGGATCAATAGGGAGCTTGGCAAGAACCTTAAGGTTATGCTTCTCGGCAATTTCGTCGATATGACTATCACCGAAAATTTTGTATTCCTTACCGTTATCAGGGCATTTGAAATAGGACATATTTTCAACAAGACCGATAACCGGAATGTTCATCATCTCTGCCATCTTAACCGCTTTTGACACGATCATTGAAACAAGTTCCTGCGGGGAGGTTACTATAATAATTCCGTCAATGGCTAAAGACTGGAAAACGGTCAGGGGTACGTCCCCGGTTCCGGGAGGCATGTCGATGAACATGAAGTCCACATCGCCCCAAATAACGTCTGTCCAGAACTGCTTAACTGTATTGCCGAGAATTGGCCCTCTCCAAATAACAGGATCGGTGTCGTTTTCAAGGAGGAGGTTGATAGACATAATATCAATCCCGGTCTTGCTTTTTAAAGGATACAAACCGAATTCACTACCAGTAGCCTTA
>Ga0123334_1006989_pt1 | contig 10239 bp, 10 predicted proteins | sample BiotimSIPDNA_FD_89706 | JGI IMG/M metagenome (GOLD analysis project Ga0123334, IMG submission 89706) | Anaerobic biogas reactor microbial communites from Washington, USA - Biogas_R1 time_0 SIP DNA | ecosystem: Engineered > Bioreactor > Anaerobic > Unclassified | place: Washington, USA... | reverse complement strand
TCGGCACTGGCTGCAATCAGTTCCCGAATATCCGTCAAAGGTGGAATTTTCAACGATTCACTCACATTGATAAATTCGCCATCGAGGTCTTCCTTAAAACGGAATCCACCCATTCGGGAGAAATCATCGATACCAGTCAAGAAATCGAAGGATGACAATCTCCGTACTGATCGCTTTTCTTCCGCTGCCACTAATTGCTCACGACGCAACAACAAAGTACGTCCCCAACGATCCGGCAAAGCATCAGAAAAACATCCGAATATATCCTTGTTCGGTTGTGTATATTGTTGTCCTGGGTAATTATTCAGGTCGTCACTCAAAAACAGATCGCTGTGCTGCCTTAACCATTCATTATTGAACGTAAAACTATAGCTGTTCGCACCACGAAGAGACTCAAAGCCTAATTCGCCAATGAGTTCCACTTCTTTGAGCCAATCGAAATCGGCATATACATACAACTTTTTCATAGATTATTCTTTCTTGGATGCACGTTCTCTTGTTTTCAAACTCAAATCTTGCAAAGCTTTTCCCATTTTATCTTCTTTGGCTAGCAATAGAATATCATCGTCAAGTTGCAATGCGTACAAAACACGTAGATAGATCCCTATTGCAACAGTAGGAATCCCTTTTTCTATTCGGGACACAGTAAGCGGTGAACAGGTGGCACGTTCAGCAACCTGAACCACACTCAGATTCCGACGTAAGCGAGCCAACTTAATCTGCTCACCTACAATCTGCATCTTCTGCTCCAATTTTCGGGGAAGCTTGGTTCCCATTGTATTCTTTGCCATATTTTGTTATCTATTTTAAGGTGCAAAACGACTATGTCGATGATTTTGTCATAATCAACCTATTATATAATATGCAAAAGTAATACTTTTTATTTATTTAATGATGTGTTGCACATAGAAAATGCACATCATTGAATAATTAACTATGCACATAACCCTTTTTGAGCAGAAACTCCAAAGACTAAATGTCATAATTTTGTTTGTAAGTGCTATATACACCTATCTACAAACAATATATTAAGCAATATAAATGCAAATTATTACTCATACGCTCATCATATCAAAGAACTATTTTGCTTGCCAAAAGAAAAAGATATAACTCCACTCTCAACTTGACTTTAATGACCGTTATTATATACACGGGCAATAAAGTCAAGTCAAACAGAGGGGAAGAAAAGAAAAAAGGCTTCAACTGAATATTTCTCTTTTGGTCAGCAAACAATATCCATGAAAATCTATTGCATTTAGTTGACATTATCGGTGAAAACATCACGGAATTTTGTACCTTTGTAGTCGGATAGAAGATAGGTGAACTTCATTGAGGATACAATATTTCCTCATGGTTCTGATTCACTGAGAAAAGAGTGTAAAACAGCCTCAAAAACAAGTCTCAGAGGTCTCAAAAACAACTTTTCTACCGATTAAATTGCAATAATCTATCATTCAAGCAGCTATGTATGTTGCATCGGGAAATAATTGAGATTTCACTTCATCGCCGCTGATAACCTCCTGAAATACCACCCACACCGCCCCGTTCGGGTATATTTATCTTTATAATGCAATAATTATACCCCTACGGGTATATTTTATCAGGTGCAACACAAAATGTATACCCGAAAAGGTGTATTAATTAGAATAATTACTATTTTTGCACCCAAAAGGGTATAAAATGGAATTAGCAAACTTTGTTAAGACAAAAAGAAAAGCGGTGGGACTTACCCAACCTGAATTAGCAGAAAAAGCAGGGGTCGGTTTGCGTTTCATCCGAGAATTGGAGCAGGGCAAAGAAAGCTTGAGGTTGGATAAAGTGAACCAGGTGCTACAGCTTTTCGGCTACCAGGTAGGCGCCGTACCCCAACCACCCAACCTGGAATCCTGATTAATCAAATTAAAAAGCACAGGTGCGAAAAGCTGCGATAAAAATTGAAGGCCAATTGGCCGGATGGCTTACTCAAGATGAACATGGGTATCATTTTGTGTATGACAAGGCGTATGCGGCACAACCAAATGCTCGCTCTGTGAGTTTAACGTTGCCAATACAAGAAGCGCCATTCAGTTCTAACGTTTTATTCCCCTTTTTTGACGGTCTGATACCCGAAGGCTGGTTATTGGAAATAGCCCAAAAAAACTGGAAACTCAATCCAAGAGACCGGATGGGTTTGCTGCTGACCTGTTGCAAAGATTGCATCGGTGTCGTAAGCGTGGAAGCAATCCTAGAAGATGAAAGCAATGAATAAGTGTTTATACTGCTATCAGCCATTAAAGGACAATGAACAGGACTTTCACGCTTCCTGTTCAAGGAAACTATTTGATCAGCCATCAGCCCCGGCACTGCCCTACTCTGAAGATGATTTGAAGCCATTGGCTAAGGAAGTGATACAAACGCAGACAGCTGTAACCGGTGTTCAGGCCAAGCTCTCCTTGCACATTACAAGTGACAATAAAGCGGGTTCGGAAAAAAGATTTACTATTGTGGGATTGTGGGGCGGGTACATACTGAAGCCTCCCACGGCCGACTATCCACAACTACCAGAAGTAGAAGATCTTACCATGCATCTGGCAGCAGCTGCCAACATAAAGACAGCTCCTCATAGCCTTATTCGTATGCAATCGGGCAATTTGGCTTATATCACCAAACGCGTTGACCGAACGAAAAATGGGAAGCTGGCCATGGAGGATATGTGCCAGCTCACAGAGCGGCTGACGGAGGATAAGTACCATGGTAGCTATGAGCAAATAGGTAAAACCATCATGAAGTATTCCAACACGCCAGGTCTGGATGTCATCAACTTTCTGGAATTAGTCCTTTTTTCTTTCATTACAGGTAATGCCGATATGCACTTGAAGAATTTCTCCTTGTTGGATAAGCCAGGTTTGGGCATGATTCTATCACCAGCGTATGATTTGGTAAATACAGCCCTGGTCAATCCTGACGATAAGGAGGAAATGGCGTTGACCCTCAATGGAAAAAAGAAAAAGCTTACTAAAGAGGATTTCGTTGCTGCGATGAACACATTGAAGGTAGAAGAAAAGCAACAGCAGAATATATTCAACAAGATGGAAAAGGCATTGCCAAAATGGCTAGATTGGATTGATCAAAGTTTTTTGAGTGACGTGTATAAAGAGCAGTACACGTCACTACTACATGAAAGACTACATCGCATTCGATAATGCGAACGTTGAAAAATAACGCATGAATTACAGAGCTATCATTGCCTGCCTCCTGTGGGGCTCAGCCTTTGCAGGGGCTAAAATAGGGTTTCAATACGCGGAACCCATCTTTCTTTCCGGGGTACGGTTTACCCTGGCCGGATTGTTGTTGGTGCCCATCATTTGGTGGAACAAGCTTGATCTCAAGGGAGCGCTCAAACATTGGAAGTTCATGTTGTTGTTTGCCTTTGTACAGACCTTCCTGCAATACGGTTTGTTCTTCCTTGGTCTGGACAAGGTTCCAGGCGCCACCTCGTCCATCATTATCGGAGCCGGTCCTCTGTTTGTGGCCATCATGGCCCACCTGGTGTTGAAGAACGACAAAATGACATTACGAAAGACGGCCAGCATCACGTTGGGTATGGCCGGCATTGTCTTTATCAGTCTGACCAAAGGCCAATTGTCCGGCAACAGCCCCGTTTTTTACCAGGGGGTGGCCTTGCTCGTATTGAGCAACATCATCGGTAGTTTCACCAATATCATGGTGGTGCAGAAAAAGGAGGCCCATATCAATCCGGTGGTACTGACGGCTTTTGCCAATTTCACCGGCGGCTTGTTACTGTTTGGCACTTCGTTGTTGGTGGAAAAACCGGCCATCAAGGTGTACCCCACTGAGTTTTATGGTGCCCTGCTCTGGCTATCCTTCATCTCGGCGGCCGGCTTCTCCCTCTGGTACACCGAGCTTCAAAAACCCAACGTCAAAGTCTCCGAACTCAACCTTTGGAAATTCCTGGTACCTGTTACCGGCAGCATCCTAAGTTGGATTTTGGTAGCCGGCGAGTCACCCGATGTCACCACAGTGATTGGTATCGTGGTGATATCTTTGTCCTTGGTGCTGCAGCAGGCCAGTCAACGAAGATCGGTTTAATCAAGGTCTTTTCGAGAGGAGGTCACTTTCCGACAGCGCATAGACACTATCCAAGAGCATTTTGGCCACATGCGGCCTGTAATGGGAGGACTCGTAATAGTTGGTGTAATCGGCCGTGATGTCGTTTACCCCTGAAGCATCCAACACGTTGGTCGCACCAAATAGCTCTTTCAAATAATCCAGATCTGTCGCATCAAAGGGTATCTGGTCATACAATGGGCTGATGATGACCTTGACCCTGGTACTATGCTTCCTGGCTATGGCTTGAATACTGCCAAGCAATCGCTTTTGTTCAGATTGAATACGGGGGCCTGATTTCCTTCTCTCCCTCATAAAAGACGCTATCCTGGCTGGCGTATAGTATGCATTTTCCGCAATCTGTTGTTCAAAGGCATCGTAACGGATTTCATTGGTTTGAACACAGTAGGAAAAAGGGCTGTCATCCAGTAAGCCTAGTTTTTTCATGTACGGTTTGACGGTTCCGGTATGCCAATAATCGAGGTAAGCATAAAGGAACTTGGGACGAATGAAGGTCATGAAAGCCGTTGTGTGAAAATCAACCACGTTTGAATGATGCACCAGCTCAGGGCTGATCGTAAACAAGTGACCCGTTTTGGGCGTCACCTGTTCCAACAGGGCAGCATCAAGCACCAAAAGCACATCGTCAAGGGAACCACCATTCTGGCTGATGTACGCGACTTTCTTTTCCAAGGCCCACAAAGACTCACCGGAGGCATCAAAATGATAACAAGCAGCCTGAGGGCCGAGGTGTTGCCGCCAATCGTCCACCTGGTAGAAAATGGAGCGGGAATTACCAAAGATAAAAGCGTTGTATCCTTCCGTTTTTACCTGCCTGAGGTAGGTCATCGTACTGACGTAATCCTTGTTCAATTCCACGCCACCTTGCGCGTTTTCTTCGTAAAAGGCGGTGTAGGTTTTCACCACCTTAAAGGGATCCAGGTATACGTAAAGCCCCACCAAAGCGATTAAGCCCACCAACAGCAGGCAGGAAAAGCGCATCACTTGTTTCAGGAAGGCTGTCATGGCTTAGAATTGAAAATAAATGAATTGTTGTTGTTCACCACCCAACAAAACGATGGTCAACACCAATACATAATAGAAGGCCCATCGGTAGGGACGCTTCCACGTTAACCCCAGTTTTTCGATGGCATAGTGACACGTTCGCCCCTGCCATTCCACCAGCATGAAGAGAACACATAAGACTATGGTTATCAGAGACTCTTCCATGCCCGAATAGGCGGGGTAGGCAAACAAGGAAGGCGAAAAAATACCGGACAAGTAATCAAAAGCGTGCTCGATGGACGTAGCCCGGAAGAACACCCAGGCCAACACCGTAAGCGTAAACGTCAGTAACATGGAGAGGAAATCTTTCAGACTGGGTAACGAACGTCCCTCGGCAACAGTACCCAGGTGTTGTTTGTTTCTGCCTGTCACCAACAGCGGTATAAAATAAAGGGCATTCAAGAGCCCCCAGGCAACAAATGTCCAATTGGCACCGTGCCACAAGCCACTCACACAAAACACAATCAGTGAGTTCCTGATTTTCATCCATAGACTACCCCTGCTTCCCCCCAAGGGAATGTACAGATAGTCCCTGAACCATGACGTCAAGGATATATGCCAACGGCGCCAGAACTCGGCAATGTCGCGAGAAAAATAGGGAAAGGCAAAATTGCGTTTCAGGGAAATGCCGAAAAGCCTGGAAGTACCGATGGCGATATCGGAATAACCGGAAAAGTCGCCATAAATCTGGAAGGTGAAAAACAGGGCTCCCAACACCAGGGTGCTTCCGGAGAGCGTGGCCGATGAATCAAATATGAGGTTGGCGTATTTGGCACAACTGTCGGCAATCACAACTTTCTTAAACAGCCCCCACAGTATTTGGCGCAGGCCATCGACAGCCTTTTCGCGGTCAAAAAAACGCCGTTGGGTAAACTGTGGCAAGAGATTGCTGGCTCTTTCAATGGGCCCGGCCACCAGTTGGGGGAAAAAGCTCACAAAGGCGGCAAAGGCCACCAAATCCCTGGTGGGCTCGATGGACCGTTTGTACACATCAATGGTGTAACTAAGGGTTTGAAACGTGTAAAAACTAATACCGACAGGCAGGATGATTTTTAAGGTATTCGGCTGAATGGCAACACCGAAAAAGGTAAAGGCTGTGGTGAAACTGTCAACAAAAAAATTGAAGTATTTGAAGAAGCCCAAAAGGCCAAGGTTCAGCCCCAAACTCACCCACAACAGTCGTTTGCGTTTGCGCTGTTCAGCGGTTGCCCCCATCCAGAGGCCCATGGCGTAATCGGTGAGTGTGCTAAGGAGGATCAAACCCAGAAAACGCCAGTCCCACCAGCCATAAAACACATAGCTGGCCACAACGACCAAAGCATTCTGGCCTCTTAAGCGCTTAAAGGGCAGAAACCAATAGAGCGCAAAGACGATGGGTAGAAAAAGGGCAAATTCCAGGGAATTGAACAGCATGCCTCCCCTGTTTAGTTGGTCGCGTTGGCCTTGAAAAAGTCGACCATACGTTTGAAGGTCTCTGGATTAAAGGTGACTGGACCGTGTTGCCCATCGGGAACGGTAACGTAGGCATCCAACCGTTGAACCTCTTGCAGAGCAGCGGCAAACAAGGCACTTTGGCAGGGTGGCACCACATTGTCGGCTTCACCATGGATCACCAGGAATACAGGGTCTTGTTTGTCAAGGAAGGTAATGGGATTGGCCATGGCTACCAGGTCGGCTTTATCGACCAGACTACCTGCCACCAAGGCAGCCTCAGGTGATTGGCCGGTTTTGGCGCGTTCACAGGCATCCATCTTCAATAAATCGATGGGGCCGAACCAATCGACCACGGCGTTCACAGCGCTACTCACACCGACATACGGACCCACGTTGCCTTCCACATCGATGGTAAACGCGCCCTTGGTGAACGTGGAGACTCCATTGGTGGCACCAGCCAGCGAGGCCAGGTGGCCACCCGAGGAAAAGCCCGTGATACCGATAAAAGCATCGTCCAGGGCGTAGGTTGCTTTATTGGCGCGTAAGAACCGGATGGCGGCTTTCACGTCGTTGATCTGGGCAGGATAAGGCGCATCACCGCTCGAACGGTGGTTGATGGCAACAACGGCAAAACCCGCATCCAGCAGGGGTTTACCCATGGCGTTGAAGGCCATTTGCTTCATATTGTTGGCAAACCAGGCACTGCCATAGATAACGACAACGACGGGGTAAGCGGCTTTTTCTTCAGCAGGAAGGTGAATATCCAAGCGGTGAGAGACATGTCCGTCGCCAGCATAATCAAGGTCTGACCAGGATTTTCCAGCGTTTTGACAGAAAGAAAAAGGTGTTATCACGGCCAAAGCCAGTAAGGTTGCAATGTGTCGTTTCATGAGGGTTTTGTTTTGGGCATGAAGGTACACTTTTTCTTAAAAATGCTAAAAAATAAAGGTAACTGTCAATAAATTTATTTTATCAAGTTTTTACTTGTTATATTGCAGCCAAATTCCAACCATTGATTTTCAAGAAAGCATACGTCAATGAGACCCAACCGCCTATTCACCCTTTTCCTACCGCTGGCACTGTTGATGGTGAGCTGTACGAATAACACCAAGTCTGACACGAGCAACGCTGAAAGCACACCGTTGGCCGAGGTGAAAGTGGTGCAGTACGAAGCCTTGCAAGCCGCCTACTCCAAGCAGGACAATGTGCTTTACGTAGTCAATTTCTGGGCCACCTGGTGTGCCCCCTGCGTAAAGGAACTGCCAGACTTCATGGCCGTAAACGACACCTTTAAAAAGAAGGAGAACTACCACATGATCCTGGTTTCACTTGATGACGTCAACAACCTGGAAACCGGGGTCAAACCCATGATCAAAGACCTGAACCTGGCTGTGGAGCATTACCTGCTGGACGATGTTACTCGAATGAACACCTGGATTCCCGCCATTCACCCCAGTTGGCAAGGGACCATACCGGCTACCCTGTTCATCCGCAACGGAAAGGCCCTGCATTTTGAGGGCGGTCCACTTAATAAAACGGCCCTGACAGGCCTGATTCAATCTTTCCTACAATAAAAACCTCACACCTCCCTCACAATGAATGCACGTATCAAACTCCTAGCATTGCTAGTGGCTTTAGCAACCAGCAGTGCTCTGATGGCCCAGGGTTATGCCGTGGGCGACGCCGCCACCGATTTCAGCCTCAAGAATGTTGATGGAAAAAAAGTCTCGCTGGCCGATTACAAACAAGCCAAAGGCTTTATCGTAGTGTTCACCTGCAACCACTGCCCCTACGCCGTGGCCTACGAAGACCGTATCATCGCGCTTGACAAGAAATACAAACCCCTGGGTTACCCTGTCATCGCCATCAATCCCAATGACCCGGCCGCACAGCCCAAAGACAGCTACGAAGCCATGCAAGCCAGGGCCAAGGAAAAGGCTTTCACCTTCCCCTACCTGTTTGATGACGGACAAACCATTTATCCCCAATACGGTGCTGAAAAGACACCCCATGTCTTTGTCCTGAAGAAAACGGGCAACAAACAGGTGGTCAAGTATATTGGAGCCATCGACAACAATTATCGCAACGCTACTGAAGCCACCGAACACTACGTGGCCGATGCTGTCGACGCCCTGCTTGCCGGTAAAGAACCAGTCGTCTCCAAAACCGTGGCTATTGGTTGCAGCATCAAGGTCAAGTAATTTTTTTGAGCTTCGCTAAACGATAGGGTCTTTTCAACATCCAACGTACCGAAGGATTCATTTGCATTGGGTATCTTTGCCCAATGCATGATTCATCGTAGCTGGAGCAGTGTTCATGCAAATGAGATCTCATCTCATTTGTACTAACTTATAGCCATTAAACATGAAAAAGACCCTTGTCGCGCTAAGCGCCTTGTTGCTAACCTGTCCAGCCTGGGCTCAAATCAAACTCGATGTTGACGCCGGCACACGCGTTGCCACTGTCACCAAACTGTTCAACGGTACCAACATCGAAGACCTCAACAACCAGACCAACGGCGGTATGTTCAGCCAGTTGATCCATGGTGAAGCCTTTGAAGAAGGTATCGATGTGGATTTCCTCAACCTCGACCGCAGTGACTATTCCAAAATCTACGTGGTCCTGGATGAACGCAGGATACCACACCTCATCACCCAGACCGACATCTATTCCAGGGTCAACTGGAACCACCTGAGTGAAAAGTATGACTTCCACTCCAAAGACATATACAACACCAGACCCTTCAGAGGTCCCCGCGTGATTTCGGGCTGGTCATTCCCAGGCCGTTTCCTGGTCTTCGACTCCCTGCCCGCTCCCATCCAACGCACCATGCTGGAACGCGTTAACGGTACAAGACAGGTGTCCAAATACTGGGAAGCCTTCACCACCGGCGACGCCCAGGCTACTTATACGCTGGTTCGCGACGGACAGGCCTACATTGGCAGACAGACCCAACGCATTGCCATGACCAATGGCAGCGGTGAAGCTGGTTTGACCAACCACGGTCTTTACAAGCAAGGCATCCGTTTTGACGCCGGCAAGCCCTACGACGGTATCCTGAGGGTCAAGGCAGAAAAGCCTACCACCATCCACTTATCCTTGCGTGATGAAAAAGGCCGCGTCCTGGCTGAAAGGCCCTTTACGCTTAAAGGCGACGGGAGCTACGAAAAGGTCACCTTTGAACTCACCCCCAACGCCAATACCATCAAAGGTAGCTTCGGCGTGTCTTTGAAAAGCCAGGGCAGCATCAACCTCGGTTTCGCCTTCCTGCAACCAGGCACCTGGGGACGCATTCCAGGTGGTTGGCCCATCCGTACTCAATTTACCGATGCCCTCAAACGTCAAGGCATTACGGCTTTCAGGTACAACGGATCCATGGTTGACGTCGGTGCCGATACCTACCTCTATCGCTGGAAAAAAATGATAGGTCCGGTCGATGAACGCAGGGTCACCTTCCGCAGCGGCTTCAACCCCTATGCCACCCACAGTTTTGGCTTTATTGAAATGCTGCAAGCGGCCGAAGCCATCAACGCCATCGCCATCATCGGTATGAGCATGGACGAGACAGCCGAAGACATCAGCGACTTCGTGGAATACGTCAACGGTCCCATCACCTCCACCTGGGGTGCCCTC
>Ga0123334_1006980_pt1 | contig 10253 bp, 8 predicted proteins | sample BiotimSIPDNA_FD_89706 | JGI IMG/M metagenome (GOLD analysis project Ga0123334, IMG submission 89706) | Anaerobic biogas reactor microbial communites from Washington, USA - Biogas_R1 time_0 SIP DNA | ecosystem: Engineered > Bioreactor > Anaerobic > Unclassified | place: Washington, USA | collected... | reverse complement strand
TTCTTAGAGGAGTAGGATGGCTTCGGGACCGAGGTTAAAGAGGAGATCGAGGATGCTGAGGTTGGGGAGGAAGGGTTGTTTGTGGTCGAAGACCTGGTAGTAGGGTTGGGCGATGAAGCCGGTGGATTCGGGGGCTCGCTTGGGGTGCAGGCTGTAGCGGAGGTCAGTCCAATCGGGAGGGAGTTGGCCTTCGGGGAAGAAGGTTTCGGTTTCACTCATCGCGGCGTTTATCCCCAACAGGTCGCAGACGGTGGCGTGCAGGGCTTGGTTGAAATCGAAGAGGTAGCCGGGTCGCTGTTCGAAGAAGGGACGGAGGTCGTCCTGGTAATAATCAAAATAGGGACTGGATTTGTAGGCAGCGATCAGGGCGTTCCAGTGCAGGTGCTGCCAGTTGCCGTGCTCGGATAGCTTGATGTCTTTGATACCGGTGTGGCCTGATTTGTCGTGTTCCACGGGCAAGGACAGAGTCATGGGACCATTGGCCGTGGCGATGACACAGCGGTTGCGCCAGGACTGCTTGACGTAATGCTCACAGGCTTCCACCATGGGGTGCTGACTGCGGTTAAAGTGCCAGTACCAGGAAACGGGACCGAAATAGGCGGTGGCGAACAGAGTTGTGGTCATACGTGCACGGCGAAAAGGCTGTTTACGGGGGCAAAGGTAGGTCTTTTCCGCGTTTTTTTGTACGTTTGTGAAAACCACAAACAGACAACCATGTTCAACAAGGAGATTTACCAGCAAAGACGTCACCGTTTGTGTGACCAGTTGTCAACCGGCATCGTGCTTTTACCCGGGCACACAGAGTCGCCCATGAATTACCCTGAAAATACCTACTTATTCAGGCAAAACAGTCATTTCTTGTATTTTTCCGGACTGGACATGCCCGGTTTGTTTGTGATCATCGATGTGGACAGTCGTGAGACCATTCTTTTTGCCGATGAACTCACTATCGATGATATCATTTGGATGGGGCCCAAACCCAGTTTCAAGGAAATTGCTGCCACGGTCGGTATCGAAAAAGTGTTACCCGTGGCTCAGCTGGCTCCCTATGTGGAAAAAGCCCTGTGTCAACAGCGTACGGTGCATTACTTGCCGCTCTACAGAGCAGAAACAGCCCTGCAACTGGGTGCCCTGCTGAACCGTCACCCGGCGACCTTGTCGGAGGGTGTTTCCGAAGCTTTTATCAAGGCGGTGGTGGCTCAACGTTCGGTAAAAAGTCCCGAAGAAATCGCTGAAATCGACAAGGCATCCGAGGTGGGTTACCTCATGCAAGAATACGTCATGGCCAATATGCATCCCGGCAAGACCGAACGGGAGTTGGCTGGTATGGCCGAAGGCCTGGCCTTGTCAAAAGCGGCCGGCATCTCTTTCCCCATTATTTTGTCGCAACGGGGCGAGGTGTTGCATGGCCACGACCACAGCCTGGTCTTGAAAAAGGGTAGTTTGGTGATCTGCGACTGCGGCGCTGAATCATTGGAACACTATGCCTGCGATTACACGCGTACCACCCCGGTGGGCGGTCGATTCACTCCCCTGCAGCGGGATTTATACAACCTGGTACTGGCAGCCAACAACAAAGCCTTTGATTTGATCAAGCCAGGCGTGTTCTACAAAGACGTTCATCAGGCCTGTTCCCTGGTGTTGGCCGAAGGCTTAAAGGGCTTGGGATTGTTGAAAGGTGACATGAATGACGCTGTGGCAGCTGGGGCTCACTCCTTGTTTATGCCCCACGGCTTGGGTCACATGATGGGTCTTGACGTACACGACATGGAAGATCTGGGCGAAAATTACGTAGGTTACGACGAAACCATCAGCCGTAGTTCACAGTTTGGCCTGCGCAGTCTGCGTCTGGGTAGACGTCTGCAAGAGGGCTTTGTGCTGACGGTGGAACCAGGCTTGTACTTCATGCCGGCCTTAATTGAAAAGTGGAAGGCTGAAAAGATCAACGCCGACTTTGTTTGCTATGATAAAGCGCTGGCTTTGGTGGGTACTGGCGGTATACGCATCGAAGACGACGCCATTGTAACGGCCGACGGTTGTCGGATGTCAGGATCCAAACGGCCTCCGGTCACAGTGGCTGAAATTGAAGCGTATTTCAAGGATTGATCCTGTCAACGCAGGCGCTGAAGCAGGCGCTTTTTCTCGGGTGAAAACAGCAAGAGGCTGGCCCTGCCAATCACGTGGGAGGCGGGGACCAGTCCAAAACGGCGGGAGTCGTTCATGTAGCCCTGGTGGTCGTTGAGCACCACGTAATAATCTTGTTTGAACGTGTACTGCGCTGCCGCAACGCCGTTGAGCAGCCAGGTGCTGTCTTTGGCTTCGGTCAGGGTGACGCCTTCGTGGGCGTTGATCAGTGTCTGCCAGGTTTCCATGCTGCGCCTGTCAAGGGGTATGGTGTAGCCACGATAGGGCACCAGTATGCTAATGTTGTCCAGTTCTGTGGCATACGGTTTCAGCGCCACTTTCAGGATGGGTTGGGCTACCAATAATCGCAGGTATTCCAACTGGGGCATAAAGATAAAGCCGGTGTCGTTACGGGCCAGAAGGGGACGGTTCATGCCTGCGGCCTTAAGGGACTCTTCGACCAGGGCGTTTTGGGCTGGCCAATAGCGGTAACAGAACAGGGCATCAACGGAGCGAGGTTTGGGGGCCTCGTTGACGAAGAGGTTGGTACCATCCAGCCGGATAAAATCGCCGGGCAGGCCGACGCAGCGGCTTAGCAGGACAGGACGAAGGTTGACTGGATCACTGGCTTTGGTCTGAGGTTGATTGAAGACCAACAAATCTTCCCTATGTATATTGGAAAGACCAGGCAGGCGGTTGACCTTGTCTGAAAAGACCCATTGCGCTTTGGCCTTGTCTTTGATAAAGGGCCACTTGATGGCTTGCGGCAGTCGAGCGCCTACACTCCATTTTTCGACCAGCAGGCGGTCGCCCTTCACTTGGAATTCAGCCATGGCGTCTGACGCCACGCGGTACGTGTCGAGTAAAAAGAGCCTGGCAAGGGCGGCGATCAGAGCGGCAATGACCAGGATCCAAAGAATGCGTTTGCCTGTCATATACTACCGGTTGGTATTAGTTTCAAGACGCTTTTTTAAACAAGCGTTTCCATCGTATTTTTCCGTCAAAGAGGTCTCTGTCCTTGTTGAGCGATAACCACACAAGGATGGGTTTGCCTACGATATGGTCTTCGGGTACAAAGCCCCAAGCTCGGCTGTCGGCCGATTTGTGGCGGTTGTCACCCATCATCCAGTAATAATCCATGGTGAAGGTGTAGATGGTGGCTGGTTGACCGTTTACCTGTACCTCGCCGTTGACCACGTCAAGGGATTGTTTTTCGTAATGGCGGATAACGTGCCCGTAGAGCATCAGATTTTGTTCGTTCAGTTCAATGGTGGCTCCCTTGGCTGGTATCCAGATGGGACCGTAGTTGTCGCGTGTCCAGGTGTTAGACGGGTGTAGCGGATAGGTGGGCCCGGCCACGTTGTAGCCACCCAGTGTGTCGGTTTCCACAAAGACCGTATCGATGAAGGGGCTTTTTTTGACTTGCTCCAGGACCTTTTTGGTCAGGGGCATCACATACATGGGGTTGAAACGCCCGTTTGCGTCGCGCTTAAACGGCAGATTGGCGGCATAATAGCTGTCTTCCGGTATGCGTATCTGGTCTTCTACACTAACGTTCCATGTTCTGAATTGATGGTCAGAGAGGAAACCTCCCTTTGTCTGGACGTAGTAATTCAGTTGGGCATCGGGAGCGTCTTCCATGGGTTTTCCATCGATGAAAACCTGGTTGGCGATGATCTGCAGGGTATCACCCGGCATACCGATGCACCGTTTGACAAAGTTTTCACGCCGGTCAACGGGTCGGTAGACGAGCTTGCCGTACGTGGCCGATTGGCTGATGAGGTGCTGGGTGGCGGCTTCCAGGCTGATGCCGTATTGGAGGGCCGTCATATAGCGTGTCGTGTAAAAATCGGGATTGGTTGATTTCAGTAGCACGGAGTCGCCGGCTGGGAAGTTGAAGACGACAATGTCGTTTCGTTTGACGGGGCCTAAACCAGGTACGCGCTTGTAGCCCCATTGAGGCTTATCAAGGTAAGACTTGGTGTTGACCAGAGGCAAGGTGTGCTGGGCCAGGGGGAAGGACACCGGGGTCATGGGCACTCTGGGACCGTAGCTGAGCTTGCTCACGAAGAGGAAGTCGCCTACCAGCAGTGATTTCTCCAGCGAAGAGGAGGGTATCTGGTAGTTTTGAAAGAAATAGATGTTGATGATGTAGACAGCGACCAAGGCGAAAACGATGGCGTCTATCCAGTCGAAGACGGTACGGAGAGTCTTGTTTTTGAAGCCGCGCCAGTATCCCCAGGGCAGAAAGCGGGTGATGTACAGATCGAAAAAGAAGGGAAGGGCTAGCAACCACCAGCCACTATGTGTCCAGAAGGCGAAGAGCAGGGTGATGACGCTCCAGATACCCAGACGTATCCATTTGATGCGGGGGGCTTTAAAGCGGCTTTTGGAGGGCTCGTTTTCGGGGGTAGAAGTGCTCATGTTCTGTTGACGTTAGGTTAGAATCCAAGCAAGTCGGTCATGCCGAGGAAGCCTTTGTGAGTGGCGGTGAACTCGGCAGCCAATACGGCTCCCAAGGCCAGGCCTTGTCGGCTTTTGGCGTTGTGTGAGATGCGCAGGGTGTCCACTTCTGAATCGTAAACCACCTCGTGGTAGCCTGGCACATCGCCAATTCGTTCGGAGAGGATACCCAGGTCTTCGGGTTTGTTGGAAGGGCCTTTGACCCAGTTTTGTTTGCGGTCAAGGCGGTCAATCACGTCTTCAGCAAGGCTGATGGCTGTGCCTGACGGAGCGTCCAGCTTTTGGGTATGGTGGATTTCCTTCATGGAGACATCGTAATGGGGGAAGGCGTTCATCATTTCAGCCAGTCGTTTGTTGAGGGCAAAAAACAAGTTGGCGCCCAGGCTGTAGTTTGAAGCGTAAAAGAATGTATTCCCTTGGCTGCAGGCTTGTTTGATCTCGTCCATGTGTTCAAGCCAGCCTGTTGTGCCGGAAACAACGGGCACACCGGCGGCAAAACAGCGACGGTAATTGGACATGGCGGCATCGGGCCTGGAGAATTCGATGGCTACATCGGCCGATTTGAAGGTGGGAGAATCAAAGTCATCGGTGTTGTTGACATCGATGATGCTGACAATAGAGTGACCGCGTTGCAGGGCGATGCGTTCGATTTCATGGCCCATTTTTCCGTAGCCTACAAGGGCAATCTTCATAGAAATGAGTATTTACAAGGGCCAAAGATACATAAAAAAATGCTGGAGGGTTAAGTCGCCAGGGGGCAATGTGTTAAAAAAGAGTAAGCCACGTACCGACGGACATCAAATTACTCGTACATTTGCGGTCGATAACAGGTCGGTAAACCACGGTTGTCCGTCCTACTCGAGGAGCATCCAACATGAGATACGTACCCTTCTTTTCAATGATGGCCGCCTTGGTGCTGGTCAGCGCATGTGCCAACACAGGATCGCCAGGTGGCGGGCCTAAGGATGAAACACCCCCTAGACTGATCAAGAGCGAACCAGCCGAGAATCAGGTGGATTACAAGAAAAAACGAGTACTCTTGCATTTCAATGAGCTGGTGTCTGTGGAAAAGAGCAGTGAAAAGGTCATTATTTCTCCCCCACAGGTCATACCGGCCGACATCAAGGCGGTGGGTAATAAAATATCCGTTGTCTTTAAGGACTCGTTGCGCGACTCGACCACCTACACCATCGACTTTACCGATGCCATTGTTGATTACAACGAAAAAAATCCGTTTGGAGACTATGCGTTTTCTTTTTCGACAGGATCACACATTGACACATTGCGCATAGGTGGTACGTTGATCGATGCTTCCAACTTGAATCCGGTGGCTGGTGTAATGGTGGGAGTTCATGATGATACATCCGACAGTACATTTGTGAAGCAACCCCTGACACGCATCTCCAAGACAAGCAAGACGGGTACTTTTTCCATCAAAGGGCTACCGGCAAAATCATTTCGACTGTTTGCCCTGGGCGACAAGAACAGGGACTACCGCTTTGATCAACCTGGCGAACTCATCGCTTTTCACGATTCATTGATTACGCCCTGGGCGGAACCTTGCTTGAAACCTGATACAGTCTGGAAAGACTCAATCACCATCGACACCATTTATCAGCGGCAAATTACCTGTTTCAAACCCGACAACATGGTGCTGCTTTATTTTTCGGAGGTCTTTGGTCGTCAATACCTGGCGAAGCGGGAGCGGCCGTCTAAAGCGTTCTTTAACCTGACTTTCGGATATAAAGCTGACAGTTTGCCTACCGTGACCTTGCTCAATAAACCGGCTGAGACGACGGAATGGTTCTTGCCCGAAGTGAATCCGACCAAAGACACACTTCGTTATTGGATAACAGATACGTTGGTTGCCAACCTGGACACGTTGGTCCTGAAGCTTGATTATTTGAAGACTGATTCGACTAACAACCTGGCGCCTCAGACAGACACGGTTAAATTGGTTTTCCGTCATCCACGCTCAAGCGGGAAGTCCTCGGGCAGCCGCAAGAAAGACGAGGAGGAAGCTCCAAAGCCACAGCCTGTCAAACACCTGGAGGTCTCTGTTACCTTGCCTGGTGTGCTTGACGTGAACGCCACACCGCTGATTACCATGGAAACGCCCTTGCTAACCATGCCCAAGGAGGCATGGGGTTTGTTCCGCAAGGTGGACACCCTCTGGCACGCGGTGCCCTTCTCCATCGAACCCGACACCGCTTCGATACGCCGTTATGTGCTGAAAGCGACCTGGGACTTTGAAACAGAATACAAGTTTACCTTGGATTCGGGACGCGTCATGGGTTTGTATGGCGCGACCAACGATGATTTTAGCAGGACGTTCAAGACCAGGGCTGAAGGCGATTATTCGAGATTGATTCTGACGGTAAAAGGTCTTGATGGGCAAGGGTATGTGGAATTGCTCGATAAATCGGACAAGGTGGTTCGTAAAGTGCGCATTGTCAAGGGTATCGCCGATTTTCGTTTTCTCCGTCCTGGCACCTACTACACGAGAGCTGTGGCCGACAGAAACGGCAACAATAGCTGGGATCCGGGTTTGTACAGCGCCAAGCGTCAACCGGAACCGGTCTTTTATAATCCCAAGGCAATAAACCTTAGAGCCAATTGGGATGTCGAAGAGGTATGGGACGTGACGGCGTTGCCTCTACTTGAACAAAAGCCCAAGGAGCTGCAAAAGGCTGGTGAACAACGTTCCCGTTAACAGGTAAAAAGGATAGCATCATGTCACGACTTAGAACCTTTCGACGACTGTTTCTGGCGGTCGTTTTGCTTTTTGGCTCCAACATGCTTTTTCCGTCCATGTTGAGGGCTCAATGTGCGATTAAGCCTACCATCATTCGTTCCGGCGAACACCTCAGTTATACGTTGTATTACAACCTGGGTTTTATTTGGATCAACGCTGGTTCATGTGATTTCAAGGTCAAAAAGACCAACTGGAACGGCAATGGTGCCTGGCAATTGAGTGTCATTGGGCGTACTGTGCCTTCATTCGATGGTTTTTTCAACGTAAGAGATACTTTCCTCACGGTAGTGGACAGCACGACGTTGATTCCCTATAAGGCGTACAAATACACCCATGAAGATTCCTGGCATGGTGTGGATGTTTTCACTTTCAAACCTAATCAGGCGGGATGGATCGTGACCACTCAGCTCAAGCGTAAGGGGAAATGGAAACCGCCGGTGATGGATGAAACCACTCAGTGTGGGTTCGACCTGGTCAGCAGCATTTACCGGTTAAGGACGCTCAATGATCCGACCTTGTTTAAGCCAGGGGCTAAGCGAGAAATTCAGATTCGTCTGGATGATGGAGAATACACCGTCTACCTGTCTTACCAAGGAAAGGGCAAGCTAAAATTGCATAAGTCGGGGGCTTACGACGCTCACCTGTTTCACTTGTCCTTGGTGGCTGGCAATGTGTTCAAACGCGGTGATGTACTGAAACTATGGATTTCAGACGATGGTAACAACATTCCTCTCCTGGTAGAGTCCCCCATTCGCGTAGGCAAGGTGAAGGCCGTGTTCAAACAGGCAACCAACACCATATTTCCTGTGGTTGCGCCTCAGATTTGACGTTTAATTTGTTGAATCCGTTGCAGTAAGCGCGGTTCAGCCTACGTATTTCCACTCAAAACCATCCTTGGTATCTTTCACTTCGATACCCATCGCGGCAAGTTCGTTCCGAATTTTGTCGGAGGTAGCCCAATCTTTCTTTTGTTTTGCCTCCATACGCAAGTTGAGCAACAAGTCGACGGCTTTTTTATAGGCCTCACCGGCTGTTTGACCTGCCTGGCCTGTTGTGTTGTCGGTTAATCCCAGAATGTTGAACAAGTATAGTGAAAATACGGCCTTGAGTTCCTCCAGGTCAACCTCATTCAGGCTGGCTTTGCCATCGTGAACCAGGTTGATGACTTTGGTGGCTTCGAACAGGTGGGACAGTACGATGGGGGTATTAAGGTCATCATTCATAGCCTCTTCGCAGTTGGACCTCAAGCCCCTGATATCAACCGTGGTGGTCGTTCCGGCTTTGAGGGTGTGTAACCGGGCAACGGCATCCATCAACCTGGACAATCCTTTTTCGGAGGCCTGCAGGGCTTCATTGCTGAAATCAACGGTGCTGCGGTAGTGGGCTTGAAGGATGAAAAAGCGGATGGTCATGGGACTGTAGGCCTGTTCCAGACTGGTGTGTTTGCCCGTGAAGAATTCCTCGAGGGTGATGAAATTGCCCAGGGATTTGCCCATCTTTTGCCCATTGATGGTAATCATGTTGTTGTGCATCCAGTAACGGACGCTTTCGTGGCCAAGGGCTCCGACTGATTGGGCAATCTCGCATTCGTGGTGGGGAAAGAGTAAGTCCATGCCGCCACCGTGAATGTCGAAACATTCGCCAAGATAGCGGGTACCCATGGCTGAACATTCCATGTGCCAACCGGGGAAACCGTCGCTCCATGGGGAAGGCCAACGCATGATGTGTTCGGGGGCTGCTTTTTTCCAGAGTGCAAAATCCACACTGTTACGTTTCTCTGATTGTCCGTCCAGGCTGCGCGTGTTACTGATGAGTTCCTCAATGTTGCGGCCGGACAAGATACCGTAGCGGTGTTTGTCGTTGTACTTGACTACGTCAAAATAAACGGATCCGTCCACAATGTAAGCCAGACCATTGTCGAGGATGCGTTTGATGAATTCAATCTGCTCGATGATGTGGCCTGAGGCTTGGGGCTCAATGCTGGGTCGCAGTACGTTGAGCATGTCCATCGCCTGGTGGTAGCGATTTTGGTAAAATTGTGCCACTTCCATGGGCTCAAGTGCCTCTAGTCTGGCTTTCTTGGCAATCTTGTCTTCTCCTTCGTCGGCGTCGTGTTCCAAGTGTCCCACATCGGTGATGTTGCGAACGTAGCGAACGTTGAAACCTAGCTGCTTGAGGTAACGGAAAAGGACATCAAAGGTGATGGCAGGTCGGGCATGCCCTAGGTGTGGATCGCCGTATACAGTTGGCCCGCACACATATAGGCCTACCTGGCCGGGGTGCAGGGGTTCGAAACGTTCTTTTTTTCGATGAAGGGTGTTGTAGAGGAACAAGTCAGACATGAGCGTAAGGTTGTTTACACAAGAATAAAGCGGTAAGGAGCCCTGGAAGTGAACTGTAGGCGTGGGCCGTCGGAGACATAGCGCCAGAGACCGGAACAGGTGGTCAGGACAAGTCGGTAGGGGCGCCCGGTTTCGATGCTGTCGAGGGGTATGGGTGCCTTCTCCGGGTATTGTTCGTCGATAAATTCGTAAAATTGGCTGAGATCGATGGCCATTAAATAGCTGTCGTCGCCGGGTGTATCCTGTATGCCGATAAAGCCTTCAGGACTGCAGAAAGTGCGTTGAACGGGTATGGTGATGTTCAGTGCCTTGTCTTGTTCGAGCAGCGCCTTGTTCGTGAGGGTGGTCCTGTGGAAAAGGACCTCGGCGTCGGCGAGGAAAGCCGGCATTTGGCTTTCTTCTTTTTTGACAAGGGTGGCTAACTTCGAAAAGCCGGCAGGACTGCCTTTGAAGCAAGAGACTTTTTCGGTGCGTAGTTCCTTGATGAGTTGCCTCAACTGGTTGTCAGAGAGGGTTAACAAACTGGTGAATTTGGGCCTGTCGAGGAGCGAGATGACAAAGGGTTCGTT
>Ga0123334_1006974_pt1 | contig 10262 bp, 7 predicted proteins | sample BiotimSIPDNA_FD_89706 | JGI IMG/M metagenome (GOLD analysis project Ga0123334, IMG submission 89706) | Anaerobic biogas reactor microbial communites from Washington, USA - Biogas_R1 time_0 SIP DNA | ecosystem: Engineered > Bioreactor > Anaerobic > Unclassified | place: Washington, USA | collected... | reverse complement strand
TCCTCCTAATCCGGCGGATAGACCTAGTGTTTTTCCGATACTGTCTTGTGCCGGTAGAATATTCACTTGGTTCTCATGATAATCTCTTACTTGATTCAAATCGACTCACCTTCATTACATCAGGTTATGCCGGATTGCGTATAGGGCTGCTTGAGTTCGGTTGGTAACTTGTAATTTTTGTAATATGTTAGCCACATGGGTTTTAACGGTTTTTTCACTTAAAACAAGTTCTGAAGCGATCGCGCGGTTTCCCAATCCCCGGCCTATCTGTCTTAAAACTTCCAGTTCCCGGTTGGTTAAGGGTTCCGGCAATTTGTTGCCCACCGTTTCTTTTTCCGACCCAATCGGACTTAATATTTCATTAGCCACTTGTGTTCCCAAGTAAAGGCCACCGTTTGCCACTGCTTTAATAGCCGCCACTAATTCTTCCGGAGGGGCGTCTTTCAAGATATAACCGGAAGCCCCGGATTTTAAAGCGGTATAAACCTGATCCCAACTGTTGAAACTGGTTAAAACCAGGACTTTGGTCTCCGGCCATGCTTCTTTAATCCGTTTGGTTGTCTCCACTCCGTCCATTCCCGGCATTTGGAGATCCATTAAGATTAGATCAACCGAATGTTCTGCCAGAAAAGATAAAGCAACTTTTCCGTTTTCAACTTCACCGATCAACTCCAGCTCAGGAATGGATTCCAGATAAAAACGAACCCCTTGCCGGAATAAGGGGTGGTCATCGACTATCAGTAAGCGGATTTCAACCGACATTAATATTACCTACTTTTAAATAATGAAAAGAATAAATACTGATAATTATAATTATTTGCCAAATTTCTTTAAAGGCCTTCCTTTATGAGCTTTTTTTTGCGCTTGCCGCGATTGGAGGCGATTTTGGGCGGATTTATTCTCAGCTACAATGAGCATTTTCTGTTCCTCTTTGCGGCGGAGATTTTTTTCTACGAATAATTGTTCCCCGGTAAAAGGATTTATCCCCGTATAGTACATCAACGCCGAATAGGTTGAGGGTAACGGAGTGAAGATTTGTACTTGCTCAGGACGGAGTTTCAGCTCTTTGGCGGCAAATTGCTTCAGTTTAATCATATCTTCCCGATCACAACCGGGGTGGGCGGCGATGAAGTAGTAAGTAAGAAATTGCTTTTTACCGGCCTTTTGGTTTAACTTATTGTATAAATCGATAAAGTTCAACAGTTGGCTCCGGCCTGGTTTGCCCATTAGCTTTAAAACTTGATCCTCGGTATGCTCCGGAGCGATCTTCATTTGTCCGGAGACGTGGCACCTTATAATCTCCTCTAGATAAGGTATTCCAAATTGGCGGTCATTAAGGATCAAATCATAACGGATTCCGGAGGCCACAAATACCTTCTTAATTCCGGGAATCTTCCGAATCTTCTTTAAAAGCTCAATCTGTCTCACATGACTTACCTTAAGGTTCTTACAAACGTTCGGGTGAAGGCAGCGTTTACTCGCGCAACCTCCCTTGGTCAGCTTGTTTTGACATTCGATCCCGTACATGTTGGCGGTGGGACCGCCCAGATCCAGGATATAACCTTTAAAGTCAGGCAGTTTGGTTAAGGTGCGGGCTTCGGCTAAAATCGATTCTTCGTTTCGGCTCCGAACGGTGCGGCCTTGATGGACGGCGATTGAGCAAAAGTTGCACTCGCCATAACAGCCGCGATGAGTATTGATGGAAAACCTGATTGTATCCAAGGCCCGGACTTCCCCGTTCTTTTTATAATAGGGATGGACATCCCTTTCGTAATCAAGATCATGGACTGCGGAGAGCTCTTTTTCCGATAGGTATTTTGAAGGTGGGTTTTGAATTAGATAACGTCCGTCGTAAAGTTGGACCAAGCCTTTGGCGGTTGCTGGGTCACTATTGCCATAGAAAAGATGGAACATTTTGATCAGTTGTTCCGGAACGGTTTTTACCTCGGTAAAAGAGGGCAACTGTAAGTAGTCGGCGGGGGGAACGGCAGCGATATAACAGATTCCCCGGAGGGATTGAAACTGAATACCCGCAGCTAGTTTCCGGGTTAGTTCTAAAATGGTGGCTTCTCCCATACCATACACTATCAAATCGGCTTTAGTATCAAATAAAATTGAACGGCGAATAGTGTCGGTCCAATAGTCGTAATGAGCGATTCTTCTGAGGCTGGCTTCGATTCCGCCTAGAACTATCGGTTTAGTGGTTTTGAAATATCTTCTAATTAGGTTGGTATAGACAATTAAAGCCCGGTCCGGCCGCTGACTATTGATGCCTCCTGGGGTAAAGTCATCCTGGCGGCGGCGTTTTTTAGAAGCGGTATAATTAGCCACCATGGAATCGACACTTCCGGAAGTAACTCCCCAAAACAAATAAGGTTCGCCTAAACGGGTAATATCCGCTTCGGTTTCAGTATCGGGCTGGGCGATGATTCCCACCCGGTAACCGGCGTTTTGTAAAACTTTTCCGATGACCGCCGCTCCAATGTAAGGACTGTCGATGTAGGTGTCGCCGGATATTAAAATCACATCAAGGCCGTCCCATCCGAGACGGTCCATTTCTTCGCGGGTAGTAGGGAGAAACATCAGGTACTCCTTTTTGTTTTGGGTTATGATAAGCGGCCTATAGTAGTCAGAAGTCAGGAGTCAGAAGGATTTTTGCCAATACTCCGGGGCCATCTTTTAGAGTTTACAGTGTACAGTTGACAGCTCCTGACTCCTGTCTCCTTTATTCTATAGACAATAATAATTACCAATTTCCTTTATTATTGCGCTTTTACTGAGATTATGCAACTTTTAATTTTTCTTCGACTTGAGGCAGGGGAAAGAGGTAATAGATAGAAAATATAAAAGTGGGGCTTATTAGGAGGAGTGTTATGCGATAATAGGTCGCCTAATTTGGGAGGTCTTAATATGTATTGTAGTAAATGCGGTAAGAGTTACCAAGCGGATTTAAAAAAATGTCCTTATTGTAATCAACAAGAAACTAAAACAGCGTCGGCTCGGGAGGATTTTGGCAATTACCGGGATCGGGCTTGTCTCCGAGTTTTCCAGTATAAACAAGCCGATTTTGCTCTTAGAATGACCGCGACGCTGATCGATTTGATAATCTTAATCATCCCGGTGATCCTTTTGATTGTTTTTACTAAAGTTTTTGGGGTTATCATAAGTGTGATTATCGGTTGGGCTTATTATGCTTTGTTAGAAAGCTCCAGTCTTCAAGGGACTATCGGGAAATTCGCCCTTAAGCTCGAAGTAACCGATTTGGAAGGGCAGCCGTTAAATTTACTCCAAGCTACCAAACGGTATTTTGCCCATTATCTATCAATCTTGACCCTTGGGGCCGGATATATAATTCTGGCTTTTAACGATAAGAAACAGGCTGTCCATGATTTACTCACTGATTGCATGGTTCTGGATGTAGTCCAACAAAATAAAACTGCTAATTCACAGATACTCGAGGATAATTAAATTCATACTAAAGCTAGCCCCGAAATATTTTAAAAATCCGGATCGCTACCGGATTTTTTTAACTTGATTCAACCTTAAGAGTACATTCGGGTCTTAAATACCGTCATATAGATTGATAATGCCGCACGCCAGACGTTTCCCGGCGTTACCTGCCGGTTGGGAGCGGTAATCATCGGGATTTTCATGAATGACCACTGACTTCCCGATTATATCCGCAACTTGGAACCGGTTGGTCAAAAAACTCATTTCGGCACGGCCATTGTTCGAAAAAAGCACTGGAAAGTCTCCGGCGTGATTGCCGTGGGGCTGATTGTCGGGGTTCCAATGGCCCCCTGCGGCCTGAAATGGCTCTAGGGGATCACCAATACTGCAATCTCCAAATTGGTGAAGATGAAACCCATGGGGCCCGATTGGACTTTGATTATTTAGGCCGGGTTGATAAGGTGGGAGACCGGAGATGGCCGTCCACACTTGAACGCCTCCTGGAACATCCCAAAAGTATACATATCCATTTATCTGAGGAGCTATAGGTCCACCTTTAATCCGGGCGACAGCAAATTTCGCCGGGGTTTCCAAGTGTGGCCAAATCATGCCTCGGGCATAGGTAGCAGAATTATTAGCCGCCTCTTTCGGGGGTTTCCCTATTGAGGCTTTGTTTTTTTTCATTATCTTCTCCCCGCTTTATTAGATATTTTTAAGATAGTTACTGGTCGTTTATGGTCATTATATGAGCCTGAGGCGGGGATGGTTTTTGTTTTAGAAGCGAAAAGATCCGATCTATTTCAAATCCAATTGACAAAACGGTTTGACCATATTAATATTAAACCATATCAATGCCAAGTCGATTATATTGGAAACAAAATTCCCTAGTTATCGTTTACAATATTAAAGTGGGTTATCGCGTAATTAAATAGTCGAAGTTCTTAATTTACCGAAGTTGAAAGATTACTAACGGTAATAATTTTAACTTCGAATTAGCACTCATCTTGATAGAGTGCTAACAATGGAATTTTAATGAGACTACTTATATTAATAAAGGAGTGAACTGATAATGGATCCCAACCGGTTTACTGAAAAAACGCAACAAGCTTTAATGAGCGCTCAAAATCTAGCGGCGCGAGAGAACAATCAACAAATTGAGGTGGAGCATTTATTACTTGCTTTATTAGAACAAGAAGGCGGATTGACGGCTTCGGTGTTAACTAAAGCGGGGGTTGATTTAGCACGCTTAGCCCGTCTGATCAAAGAAGAGATTGGACGTTTTCCGAAAGTGACCAGCCCTTCCGGAGGAGCAAGCCAAATCTATATTAGCGGCCGTCTCAATAAAATACTGGCTTTAGCTGAAGATGAAGGGAAAAAACTACAAGACGAATATCTTTCAGTTGAACATTTACTATTGGCGATGACTGGGGATGACGGAGCGGTTGGGCGGATTTTAAAGGAGCAAAACCTTACCCGAGAAAAAATAATTAGTATCCTCAAAGAGATTCGGGGTAACCAGCGGGTGACTTCGCCGAATCCGGAGGGGACTTATGAAGCTTTGGAGAAATATGGCCGGGATTTAACCAAACTTGCCGTCGAAAGTAAACTTGATCCGGTTATCGGCAGGGATGAAGAGATCCGCCGCGTGATTCAAGTGCTATCGCGCCGGACCAAAAATAATCCGGTATTGATCGGAGAGCCCGGTGTAGGTAAAACCGCTATTGTGGAAGGGTTGGCCCAGCGGATCGTCCGGGGGGATGTACCGGATGGACTGAAGCATAAACGGGTAATTTCTTTGGATATGGGGGCTTTGATCGCTGGGGCCAAATACCGGGGAGAATTTGAGGAACGGCTGAAAGCGGTGTTGAAAGAAGTGCAAAACTCCGATGGACAAATAGTCCTTTTTATCGATGAGTTACATACCGTAGTTGGGGCCGGCAGGACTGAAGGGGCAATGGATGCCGGCAATCTGCTGAAACCGATGTTGGCCAGGGGAGAACTCCATTGCATCGGAGCTACAACCCTCGATGAATACCGGAAGCATATTGAGAAGGATGCTGCCTTGGAAAGGCGTTTCCAAACAGTATTGGTCGATCAGCCGACGGTAGAGGATACTATCTCTATTTTACGCGGCTTAAAGGAACGGTACGAAGTCCATCACGGAGTTAGGATCAGGGACGGCGCCTTGGTATCGGCGGCGGTATTATCGCACCGCTATATTTCCGATCGTTTTCTCCCTGATAAAGCTATCGACCTGGTAGATGAAGCCGCTGCCAAGCTCCGAACGGAGATTGACTCGATGCCTGCGGAGTTAGATGAGATGCTGCGGCGGGTAATGCAGTTGGAGATTGAACGGGAAGCTTTAAGAAAAGAAACGGACGAAGCTTCCAAGGAACGTCTGCTTCGTTTAGAGAAAGAGCTGGCCGATTTGAAAGCCGAGTCCGATGAGCTTAAAGTCAGATGGACATCGGAAAAGGAAGCCATTCGTAACTTACACCGGATTCGGGAGGAGATCGAAACCACCAAGGCTGAGATGGAACGGGCTGAACTGGAGTACGATCTGAACCGGGCCGCAGAATTAAAATACGGTAAGTTAATTGGCTTAGAAAAGAAACTTAAGGAAGCAGAGGATTCTTTAGAGAATAATCAGGGAAGTTCAAAGTTGATCAAAGAGGAAGTTGATGAACAGGATATTGCCGATGTAGTAAGCCGTTGGACTGGGATTCCGGTGAGTAAGTTAATGGAAGGCGAGGTTCAAAAGCTGCTCCATCTTGAAGAAGAGTTACACCGACGGGTGATCGGGCAGGATGAAGCGGTGACGGCGATTTCGGAGGCGGTAATTCGGGCCCGTTCCGGGCTGAAGGACCCTAACCGACCGATTGGTTCATTTATCTTCCTGGGGCCCACCGGCGTTGGCAAAACCGAGTTGGCCAGGGCTTTGGCAGAGTTTCTCTTCGATGATGAAAATACCATGATCCGGATCGATATGTCCGAGTACCAGGAAAAACATACGGTAGCTCGGCTAATCGGAGCGCCTCCCGGCTATGTGGGCTACGAAGAAGGCGGACAATTGACTGAGTCGGTTCGCCGGCGGCCTTATTCGGTGGTTCTTTTTGATGAAATTGAAAAAGCCCATTATGATGTCTTCAACTTAATGCTTCAGATTTTGGATGACGGCAGGCTCACCGATGGTCAAGGACGCACAGTAGACTTTAAAAATACGGTAGTGATAATGACTTCCAATGTTGGGAGTCAGAAGATCCTTGAATATAAAGGGGCTTTTGATGGCGTCGGCTATGAGTCAATGAAAGGGGCAGTACTGGAGGAGATGGGCCGCAGCTTCCGGCCGGAGTTTTTAAATCGAATCGATGAAATTATCGTCTTCCACGCTTTAGATGAGGAACATTTGAAGCAGATCGTTGATATTCATTTAAATCGGGTCAGGAAGAGATTGGAGGAACGGCAGATCAGCTTGGAACTAAGCGACGCCGCTAAGAGTCATTTGGTAAAGGTCGGCTATGAACCGGCATATGGGGCTAGGCCTTTGAAACGGGCAATTCAGAAAGAATTGGAGACTCCCTTGGGGCGGTTGTTACTCCAAGGCCAGGTCCGGGATGGGCAGAAGGTTAAAGTGGTATATGAATCAGAAAAGGGATTGATTTTTAAGGCTGAATGATAAGGTGTGTTGAGGTAGACAAGGTGAAATGAAGAACTATAAGTCTGAGAATTTTCAAAATGGAGTAAATTATGATCTTAAAAGTTCATTCGAAAGCTCGGGGATTGATCTTCGACATTGACGGAACCTTAATCGATACCATGCCGATTCATTTTAAAGCCTGGCAAGAGTTGGCCGGTAGGTACGGGTTCGAGTATCCCGAGGAGTTATTTTACCAATTAGCCGGGATGCCAACCGGCGATATCATTCTACATATAAACCAAAATCAAGGAAAGGCTTTAGACCCGGAGGAGATAGTCAAAGCTAAGAATGAAGCTTATTTACGGTTGAACGGCGCAATTAGGATTATTAAGCCGGTTTTAGAAATTGTCCAGAAAAATTATGGCAAAATACCAATGGCGCTTGGAACCGGCGAATACCGTGATATTGCCTTAATTAATCTCAAAGTGACCGGAATTGATCGTTACTTCGACAAGTTAGTCTCCGCAGATGATGTTGTTAATTCCAAACCGGATCCGGAAACATTTCTAAAATGCGCTCAGTTAATGAATGTTCCACCGGAAGCTTGCCAGGTTTTTGAGGATGGGGCTGCCGGTCTGGAAGCGGCCAAGCGGGCAGGGATGATAGTAACGGATGTTAGGCCCTATATCTAATTTTATGAGTTTTACGCCCTTAAAGGGGATCAGTGTGACTCTCATGTATTGTAAGTTAGGCTTCGAAGCAAATCCAACAATTGGCTTAGGATTCAGCCAATTCCCTTTAAGGGGAAGGGTCGCTTTTAGACCGACAGTTTGGGCTTACAAGAGTATTTCTAGATGGGAACAAGATATAACCTAAAATTCTTAAAATTTAACCAAATACAGGAACTTGCTAAAGGAATCACTTTGTAGTATAATGGCTCATAATAAAAAGGGAATTCAAACTAATGAGACTTTTGCGCCCGATTAGGGCGCAATGGTTTTTTTACATTACCGGTTTATTCATTCTTAGTTTGCCGGGAGGAATGTAAGTTGAAGATTGTGATCATCGGTGCCGGAAAGTTGGGCTTTGATCTGGCCCGGGTATTGTCCCAAGAGAACCATGACATTATCGTCATTGACAAAAATGCCGAAGCCATCGGACCAATTGCTGATAATTTCGACGTGATGACCGTAGTGGGAAATGGGGCCAGTATAAAGGTTTTAGAGGAAGTCCAAGTAAAGACGGCCGACATTTTACTAGCGGTCACCAATAATGACGAGTTAAATATTATCGCCTGTATGTTTGCCAAACAATTAGGCGTAAGGACTACAGCAGCCCGGGTTAGAAATCCGGATTACTCAACCGTATTACCCTCAGTCTTATCCTACACTAACTTTGGGATCAATTTAATAATCAACCCCGAATATCTAGCTGCCCAAGAAATATTTCGCCTGATTGAAGTGCCCACCGCGACCGGGATCGATTATTTTGCCGGAGGCAAGTTAAGCATGATCAGCATTAAAGTTGCTGAAGATATGGAGATCGTCGGAAAAAAAATTGCCGAACTCAATCTGGAGAAGTATACCATAGTCGCGGTGATTCGGAAGGAAGAAGTGATTATCCCCAATGGAAAAACGCAGCTGTTACAGAACGATAAAATCTATGTTTTGGGGAAAACCGCTGGATTTCATAATTTAAACGGCTTAATAAAATTAAAGAAACCTAAGTTTAAACAGATCGTAATCGCCGGGGGCGGCTTAATCACTCACTATCTGGTTTATCTATTGCAGACTAAGAGAAATCTTCCGGAGATCAAAATAATCGAACCTTCAGCGGATAGGTGCCGTACTTTATCTACGGAACTGGGAGATTGCCAGATCATTTGCGCCGATGCAACCAAGATGGAGATTTTAGATGAAGAGAATTTAGGCGGGACGGATATTTTTATCGCTTCGACCGGCTCGGACAATTCAAATCTGGTAGCTTGTATGTTGGCCAAAAAGAAAGAAGTTGGCGAGATTATTTGTGAAGTGTCTCGGGAAGATTATATTAACCTAGCGGAGGGGATTGGGGTTACAGCCGCCATTACACCGCGACTGTTAACGGTGAGTACGGTCCTGAAGTTAATGCGGAGAAAGAACGTGATCTCGGTTAACCTGCTAAATACCGGTGAAGCGGCGATGCTTGAATTGGAAGCTGAGCCCGAATCGCCGATCACTCGTTCATACTTGCGTAATCTTAAGTTGCCACCCGGTGTGGTCATCGGTTCAATTACTCAACAAGGAAACATATTGGTTCCCCGGGGTGATACCCTGATCCAACCGGGGGACCGGGCGATTATCTTTGCCTTACGTGCGGTGGCTCCTAAGATCGAGCAGCTTTTTCATTATGATGGGGTAATGGCGTAGGGGGAAAAATGTGTTATCGACTGATAATTCACTCAATCGGGAATATTTTGGTACTGCTGGCTTTGGCCATGATATTTCCGGCGATTTGGTCCCTTAAAGATCATTCTGCGGAGTTGTCTTCTTTTGTACTCTCAATTGCAATCACTCTGGCTGCAGGGTTATTAATGCGACTCTTTAAACCCGAAGGCAAGTTTGGCCGGAGAGAAGGATTTGTGATTGTTGGGATTGGTTGGGTTTTGATTGTGGCTTTTGGAGCGCTTCCCCTTTCTATTTCAGGGGCTACCCCAAGCTATGTCGATGCTTATTTTGAAATCATGTCCGGTTTCACTACCACCGGGGCTACAGTAATCGGTGATGTTGAGAGTCTAGGACGGGGAATAATCTTTTGGCGGAGCTTAACCGTATGGATTGGCGGTATGGGGATTATTGTGCTCTCCCTGGCTATCTTTGCCCTTTTTGGCGGTGGAGTTTCAATGTTCAATGCTGAGGTGCCTTCGTTGGTTCCGGAGAGGATTACGCCCCGCTTGAAACAGACTGCCATAGCTTTATGGGGAATTTATTCAGCCATCTCGATAGTCCTGATTATCGTACTAAAATTAGCGGGTCTCTCGTTCTTTGACAGTTTAGTCCATACTTTCAGTGCGATGGGCACCGGAGGCTTTTCATCCCGGAACATTAGTGTTGAAGCTTTTAATAGTATTTCGGTGGAAATGATTTTGGCGCTCTTCATGACCTTGGCTGGGATCAACTTTTCCCTTTATTACCGG
>Ga0123334_1006973_pt1 | contig 10263 bp, 8 predicted proteins | sample BiotimSIPDNA_FD_89706 | JGI IMG/M metagenome (GOLD analysis project Ga0123334, IMG submission 89706) | Anaerobic biogas reactor microbial communites from Washington, USA - Biogas_R1 time_0 SIP DNA | ecosystem: Engineered > Bioreactor > Anaerobic > Unclassified | place: Washington, USA | collected... | reverse complement strand
GGATACAGAGACTCACTTTATCGATATAATCGATAATGAAGCAATGGCACCATCAGGTGGAGCCGGGATCGCCGCTGCACAAAGAATGGTCGATCAGGGTGTTACAGCCGTTATCACGGGGCAAATCGGACCCAATGCACTCAGGGTTTTTCAAGCTGCTGACATCCATCTTTATCAGGGAATCCCGGGGTCTGCCAAAAGTAATCTTGAAGCTTTCAACAAGAATCAGCTGAGTGACCTTGAACGATTTGTTCCGTCTCATTCCGGCCAGTGAGGTTATGATGAAAGTTGCAGTTTTAAGTGGAAAAGGCGGAACCGGCAAGACGACCGTTTCAACCAGTCTTGCAAAAGTTACGCCGGATAGCCAGTATGCCGATTGTGATGTTGAGGAACCAAATGGCAACATCTTTATGAAACAAACCCGTTTTGAATCAAAGCCGGTTTTAGTTCTTGTACCCGATGTTGATGACGACCTGTGTACAGGCTGTGGCGCCTGCGGTGACATATGCCAGTTCAATGCGATTGCTGTTGTCAAGGGACGTGTTCTCATCTTCCCCGAATTGTGCCATCATTGCGGCGCATGCCGGCTGGTCTGCCAGCTGGGTGCGATCAGTGAGCTTGAGCGATCGATCGGAACAGTCGACGTGTCAGCAGATCGATCTGTTGTGCAGGGATGCCTGAACATTGGTGAACCCTCAGGGTTACCTATTATTGGAGCGATTCAAACGTACCTGGAGCCAAACCGGGTCTATTTTCTTGACTGTCCGCCGGGGGCCGGATGCTCAGTCGTGAAGACACTGGAAGGTTGTCAGTTTGCGGTTCTTGTCACAGAACCGACACCGTTTGGTTTGCATGACCTGAAAATAGCCGTTCAGTTGGTTAAGCAAATGAATATACCTGCAGGAGTGGTGATCAACAAAGCTGGAGGCGACCAGAAAGAACTGGCTGAATTCTGCGATGAGCAGCGGCTGCCTGTTTTGATGGAAATACCATTCAGCCGTGAACTGGCATCAGCCTATGCTGAAGGTATTTTACCCGTTGATCACGATGATTCGTGGCATCAAGCCTTCAAAACACTTAGCGACCAGATTATTGCCCGTATCAATGCTCATGCGGCGGACAGGAGCACACAACAGTGAAAAATATTGTAATCGTCAGTGGAAAAGGCGGAACCGGCAAGAGTACGATCGCTGCTTGTCTGGCTCAGATTGTTCCAAATAAATTGATTGCCGACTGTGATGTCGATGCGGCAAATTTGCATTTGATACTGGATCATGAGGTGTTTCAAACATCAGATTATGAAGGTGCGTCCATCGCTGAGATTGATGCGGATCGTTGTGTTGCCTGCGGGATCTGCCGACAGGTCTGCCGTTTTTCAGCCATCACACCTGACTATATCGTTTTGCCATTAGCCTGTGAAGGCTGCGCGGCCTGTACGGTTTTATGTCCAACTGAGGCGATCCGGATGAAAACAGTCAAGACAGGAGAGACCTATCTGTCACGATCGCCGCTGGGTACTTTCTCTCATGCTGAGCTGGAAATCGGTGCTGAGGGGTCGGGAAAACTGGTCACGGAAGTCCGAAAAAATCTTTATACAGTTGAGCAGGGAGAGACCGTGACCATCATCGACGGATCACCGGGAATCGGTTGTGTCGTGATCGCGTCAATCACCGGGACAGACGGGGTGCTGGCTGTGGCGGAACCGACACAATCAGGCCTTCATGATCTCAAACGCGTTCTGGCTGTTGCAGATCATTTTCATGTTCCCGGTTTTGTCTGTATCAACAAATGGGATATTAATCCGGCTATGACCGAAATGATTGAATCATGGTGTAAAGAGCATGATTATCCGGTTATTGCACGGATTCCGTTTGAACCGGCCGTCATGGAAGCATTGAAACAGAGGCTGACACCGGTGGATGCAAATCTGGAATCGGTTATCGAACCCATCCATGAGATTTGGCGCTTTCTGGCGTCAACACTTTTACTTGATTCAAATAATTAATGAGGCTATGCTGATTACACATTATTCAGACAAATAAAAGAAGACAGAACAGGAAAGAAGGAAACGACACATGTCAAATCAAACTCAGGACTTTCAGGTAAAAACGCATCCGTTAAACCACATTACACGAACCATTGCCGTTCTCAGTGGCAAAGGCGGTGTCGGCAAATCGATGATTACCGGGCTTCTGGCCACCTATCTGCAGCGAACCGGCCAGTATCGGGTTGGTATTCTGGATGCTGATGTTACCGGACCGTCTATCCCCAAACTTTTCGGTGTGGAAAAAATAAAACCGCGCGGCAGCGAAGATGGCCTTTTCCCGGTTCGGACACATAGTGATATCCAGCTGATGTCGATTAATCTTCTTCTGGAAGATCCCGGTGCGCCGGTCGTCTGGCGGGGACCGATTCTGGCCAATACTGTCAAACAGTTCTGGACCGATGTGATCTGGGGAGAGCTGGACTTCCTGCTGATCGATATGCCGCCGGGAACAGGCGATATTCCGCTGACTGTCTTTCAATCATTGCCGCTCGATGGAATCATCATCGTCACCTCACCGCAGGATCTGGTAGCGATGATCGTTCAAAAGGCTATACAAATGGCAAAGATGATGTCCATTCCGATCATTGGTCTGGTTGAAAATATGAGCTATGTCGTTTGTCCGCACTGCCAGGAATCCTTTTCGATTTTCGGTAATGGTAAAACAGAAGCGGTTGCCAGAGAAGCAAACATACCTTATCTGGGCAATCTTCCGATTGATCCGGAGCTGGCTGCTTTGTGTGATCAGGGCAATATCGAACGATTCCATAAACGCTACTTGGATGATAGCCTGGCGGCTTTGGAGCGCATGATCAAACCTGGCAAGAACGATGATGAACCAGCCATAAACGAGGTCAGCCAGAATCAGGTGCCTGCATCTGGTGCTGTCAAGATAGCGATCGCTTCTGACGGAACGAATGTTACTGAGCATTTTGGCCACTGCGCAGGTTTTGTAGTCATGACAATCGAGAATCAGACCATAACGGACCGTGCGTTTGTGGAAAATCCCGGTCACAAACCAGGTTTTCTGCCTAATTTTCTGCATGATCGTGGGATCCAGGTGATTATCGCCGGCGGGATGGGGTCAGGCGCAGTAGAGATTTTTAAGGAAAAGGGAATCGAAGTGATCACAGGAGCAAGCGGTTCAGTCGATACTGTTGTTGAACAATATCGCTCAGGCCAGCTGAAATCAACAGGTTCAGTCTGTCACGATCATCAGCATGCTGATTCGTGTGAGGAACATGCATAACAGTTTTCAAATGGCGTTACTGCCAGATGATCTGTTAATATCAATAGAAGGACCCGTTTCAGGTTGACGGGAGGTTGAATGGATTTGACGGCCACTACAGCAAAACAGATTTCTGATCAAGACTTGATTCAGGCGGCGTCTTTAGCCCGTACGCTGGCCTACGCGCCATACTCGAATTTCCGGGTCGGAGCAGCGTTGCTGGATGAGCAGAATCGTTTGTTTACCGGATGCAATATTGAAAACGCGTCCTATAGCGCGACATGCTGCGCCGAGCGAACGGCTGTGTATCGGGCGATCGCGGAGGGTGCACGCCGGATCAGGCGAATTGCAGTTGTCTGTGACCAGCCTGAACCTTGCATGCCCTGCGGAATCTGCCGACAGGTACTGGCAGAGTTTGCCACCGACGACTTCGCGCTGTTGGCTGCCGCACCCGATGGTTCATTCAGAATGTATTCACTCGAACAGCTGTTGCCAGATCATTTTACCTTCCGCTGAACATCGTCAAGATCGCAATGACCACACCGGTAATACCTTCACCGCCCAGCAACCCTGCTGCGATGATATTGCCGGTGTTTTCTGCTTTTGTATCTTTGTTGCGAATCAGTCCGATGATCAGGCGAATCAATCCGCCGAGCAAAATGGCCGCCGCCATGTGAAAGGACAAAAGCATACCGATTCCGATAATCATAGCCGGTACTTTACGCAAATACAGCAGACAGCCGATAATCGCTGCCATCAAAAACACAAAACTGTCACCGATTCCACTGACCATCGCACTGACACTTAACGCCTGAGCCGCCGGTAGGTCTGTTCCCTGGCCAAACTGTCCGCCATACTGGTAAACAACGGCGAAAAGAGCCAGTGAAGCGACAACCGTTCCGATCAACCCGCCGAAAATCTGGGAAACCAGCTGAGCATTGGCATTGGTTTTCAAAATCGATCCTGCTTTGTAATCATTGAGAAGATCTCCTGCGTACCCACAGGCAACGGCAACAATGGCAGCGATCAAAAATGCATGGGCTGTATCAACCTGAACAAAAACGCGGATGGCCAGCAAAACAATAATTGCGAATATTTCCATCGGGTTGATCCCCGTCTGGCCAGTAATGGTAGCTGACATGCCTGTTGCGAGGAGAACACCCAGCAGGATAAACAGTGAAACAAGCGGGCTGAGTCCGGCGAGAACGGTGATGACAAATGCGATGGAAACAGCCAGAAGGACAATCAGTCCGGCGCGGATCCGTCTGGTTCCGGCTGCAGATGCTGAGGGTTCCTTAGACTTCTCCTGCTTGTGTTTTTGAATCAGTGTGTAAATGAAATTAAGCAGAATGCCGGCACCGCTGCCGACCATCAAGCCAATCGCAGCTGTTGTGTTAAACGCTGCAGCAGCTGCGGCATCCGCAAAAGCTCCCGAGACCACGCCCAGCTGCTGAATCAGAAAATGCGACAGGATTGCGCCGGCAAACCACCAGCCGGTGAAACCAATTCCAATGATATAGCCGATGCCAACTGCCATTGGTGAAAGATAAAGTCCGACACCGACATTGAGAAACAGGGTGTTAATCATCTGTGGAATAATCAGAAGTTTGTCGCGAAGAAAGGTAAAGATAGCAGCGACGCCCAGCGTGATGAATATCAATGCACCTTGGTGACCACCCTGATCGCCCGCTTCGAGCGTCTCCGCAGCAGCTGTTCCAATCGGGTAAGGCAGTTTCTCCTGATCGATGAATCGCGGGCGCAAATACCAGCACAGCAGTGAACCAAGTATCATACCGGCGACAGCAATCAGCAGGATCGGCCAGAATTTCGGCAGCATCCATTCAGATATGCTTTCCGTAGCTGCGTCGTATGGCTGATAAACACCGGATATCCAAAGTCCCGGCAAGGTGAAAGCGAGCCCGCCGGCAACCATCGCGCCAGCTGACATGCCGGTCTGGGCAATGTTGATCTCATTAATATTGGTTCTGCCGAGAATCTTAAGCAATGCCATTGATAAAACAGCGACGAAGATGGTTGGCCAGGGTAAGGCACTCATCTTGAGCGCAACGTACATGGAGCTTGCCGTGATAATAATTGATCCGAGCATGCCAATCAGGACGGAGCGCAGTGTCAACTGCTTAATACCTAAAAAATGTGAACGTTTGTCTGTGTTCATGGGGGTCTCCTCCAATCGGTTGATGGAATCTTGTTTTGCCACGCGATTTATGGTTATTGCGATTCACCTTGATCAAATGAAATCGGACATCGGCCGCTTCTGTTGAACTGGCCTGTTTTTCTGGCGATCACATAAAGCGGTCGATTCTTGACCTCTTCAAAAATACGCGCGATGTATTCGCCGATGATACCCAGCATAATCAGGATAATTCCGAAAAAAAACAAGATGACACACATCAGAGATGCGTAACCCGGTTCCATGATGACCAGGTTGAAAAGGCGTGCGATAAAGACGAACATCAGAAATAGGAAGCTGAGCACGGACAAGCCGACGCCGATGCCGATTCCCATTTTGAGCGGCTTAAACGAAAAGGAAGTGATTCCATCTGCAGCCAGCCGGATCATTTTTTTGAGCGGGTATTTCGTTGTTCCCGCATAACGCGGTGCACGGACATAATCAACATAAGTCTGCCTGAATCCCAGCCAGCTGATCAAACCGCGTACATACCGGTTGTGTTCCGGCAGATCTGATAAGGCATTGCTGACCCGTCTGTCAACCAGCCGGAAGTCTCCGACATCGACCGGGATATCAACGCTGGTTATTCGACGAAGCAGGCGGTAGTAAAGACGGGCAGAGAGTTTTTTACCGGCAGATTCACCCTGACGGGCAATGCGCCTGCCGTACACGACATCATAGCCAGCCCGCCATTGATCAATCAACCGGGGAATGACTTCAGGTGGATCCTGAAGATCAGCATCGATGATAATGACGGCATCACCGGAGGTGTGATCCATTCCAGCTGTGATGGCAGCCTGATGCCCGAAGTTTCTAGAGAAGGATAGACATTTAACACATGAATCGGCAGCACAAAACCGCTCAATCAGTAAACCGGTCTGATCCTCGCTTCCGTCGTTGATATAAATCAATTCCCAGGGCTCATGCAAATCCTGTAGCACCTGAATCAAACGGTCGTGGAAAACTTTGATGACGGCCTCTTCATTATAGGCTGGAACAACTACTGAAAAGCGGACTTTATTCATACGACCCCCTCGCATAGTGGCAACATTATAGCAGATTATACAAAATTTATCAGCAGAAATGTTACACGCAAGGACCGTGCTTTACGGTATAATGAATACAGCAGAAAATATCTGCAACTTGACAATCAAATGAGCCATGATTCAGAAGGGAGCGGTCACCATGAGGATTACAATCAACGGCAAGGGAATGAGAGTATGCGACCAGCTAAAGCAGCGAATTCGTGAAAAACTCAGTAAATTCAATCGGTTTTTCGGAGATGAAGCGCAGGCAACTGTAAAAGTCAGACCCGAAAGAGATCAAAAGTGCATTGAAGTGACACTCAAGATTAATAAGCATTTTTACCGGGCTGAGTGCACTGCAGACGATGTCTTCACCGCACTTGATGAAGCGATTGAGGTGCTCGAAGGCCAGATCCGCAAGCACAAGACGAAAATCGAAAAGAAAATCCATGATTACGCTTACATGAAGGAGTACCTGAAAACACAGGAGCCCGTACCAGGAGAAGTCGAAGAAGAGTTCCGGATTATCAAGCGCAAATCTTTCAACATCGAGCCGATGGATGCAGAAGAGGCAATTCTCCAGATGGAAATGCTGGGACACAGCTTCCTGCTTTACCTCGACATGGATTCTGACAAAGTCTGTGTCGTTTATAAAAGAAAAGATGGGAATTACGGCCTGATCGAACCCAATTATTAGGGGTTAGACGTCTAAAAACTGATAAACACAGCGGTGCCGGACGAGCAGTCTGGCACCGCTGTCTGTTCTTGTTGGCGGCTGTAGACGGTATACCGAATCAATGACTCATGTTATACTATGTGTTCAAAAGATGCCATTAAGAACGCATGACAACAGGAGAATGAAATGAATTTCGACCAGACAGACACCCGGAAATCACGTGAATATTTAGCCGGTTCAACAGGCCAGATCGCATCTGACGCACTACTGGATGGTTTGAATCCGCAGCAAGTACAGGCTGTTCAGCATCATGAAGGTCCATTGCTGATCCTTGCCGGTGCAGGTTCGGGAAAGACACGGGTGATAACCCACCGCGTAGCCTGGCTGGTCAGCCAGCTCGATGTGCACCCGTCATCCATTCTGGCGATTACCTTTACCAACAAAGCAGCTGCAGAAATGAAATCGCGTATCAATGAACTGATCGGGTCGGTCAGTCAGACGATGTGGATCGGTACGTTCCACGCCATGATGATGCGAATACTGCGCCGGTATGCCGACCGAATCGGCTATAACCGCGATTTTGCGATTCTCGATACTGATGATCAGCATAAAGTAGTCAAGCAATGCATCGAACGCTACAATTTTGATGACAAAACATTTGCCTTCAAAGCCGTACACAATCAGATCAGCTCCGCAAAAAATGCGCTGATTGATCCGGACCAGTATGAAAAAGAGGCAGGCGGTGATTACTATAAAAGCCGCGTCGCGAAAATTTTCAGCTGTTATCAGGAACGACTGAAACAAAACAACAGCATGGATTTTGATGATATCCTCACAGAAGCAGTTCGCCTGCTGCATCAGTTTCCGGACATTCTGGCTTCGTATCAAGAACGGTTTCGTTATATTCTTGTTGATGAATACCAGGACACCAATCACGCCCAGTATGAAATCATACGGCTCCTGTCCGCTAAATACAAAAATCTGTGTGTTGTGGGTGATGATGATCAATCTATCTATAGTTTTCGGGGTGCGAACATCCAGAACATTCTCGATTTCGAAAAGGATTTCAAAAAATGCCGTGTCATAAAACTCGAGCAGAATTACCGATCGACCGGGCACATCCTGAAAGCAGCCAACGCTGTGATCGACCACAATCGTGGAAGAAAGAAAAAGGCGTTGTGGACTGATCTCGGAGACGGTGAGACAATTACCTTTTTTCGGGGTGAGGACCAAAATGAGGAAGGCGTCTATATCGCACGGGAAATTGAACGACAGGTTGTTCTCCAGAAAACTCGGAAATACAAGGATTTCGCTATCCTGTATCGATTGAATGCCTTGTCCAGAACGGTTGAACAAGCGCTGCGCGAACAGGGCGTCCCATACCGGATTTACGGAGGCACCCGCTTCTACGACCGCAAAGAAATCAAGGATGTCCTGGCTTATCTGCGGTTGATTCTTGTTCCGGATGACGACATATCTCTGGCTCGGATTATCAATGTTCCCCGCCGCGGCATCGGCTCTGTGTCAATGGACGCATTGGCAGCTGTTGCTGCGAGGGAAAACAGTTCGATGCTGGCAATCTGTGCCCGTTCAGCAGGCTACCCTGAGCTTCAGCGAGTCGCACCTCGACTGACACAATTTGCTGACCTGATTATGCGGCTGCGTGACGGTTTAGATCAGGAAAATGTCCGCTTTGACGCCTACATTGACTGGGTTGAAAATGAGACCGGCTTGATTCAGGATTGGCTGGATCAGCAGGAACGGCTGGGTCGGGATGATGTGGTTGATCGCATTGAAAACCTGCAGGAACTGATTTCTGACGCAGTTGAATTTGACAACCAGATGCGAAGCTGGATGCAGATGAAACCGGAAGAAATGCTGTATCCAGAGGATGAGTTAATCCAATCGTTGGATCTGCATAGTTTGTTACGGGCATTTCTGGAGAGGGCGGCACTGATGACTGAACTGGATCAGGATCAGTCGAATGATGATGTCGTCCGTTTATTGACGATTCACAGTGCAAAAGGACTTGAATTCGACACCGTTTTTTTAGTTGGAATTGAAGAAGGGCTGTTCCCGGGCTACCGCTCGATGGGCAGTCAGGCTGAATACGAAGAAGAACGGCGACTGGCCTATGTCGCCATGACGAGAGCTCGCCGCAAACTATTTTTGACGACCACCCGTACGCGCCTGGTCTTTGGACAGACACAGCGTTTCCCTGTCTCGACCTTTGTCCGGGAAATCCCGGAGATGCATATTGAGGAAATCGGCGGATCGCGGCTGGGCGATGGGTCGCGCTTATCAGCGGAAAACGGAGGAAAATCTCATGGAACCGATTCAGCCGCTGCATTGAAAAAAGAGCGTCAGACAGCATTCTCCGCGAGAAACCTGTTGGCCTCAGCTAAACAAAACCAGCCGGTATCCGGTGTTCAAACAGAATCGACTGTTCCGCTCACGCCGGGTGAACGCGTTCAGCACCCGACGTTCGGGCGCGGCAAGATCCTGTCCTCCGATCCTGTTGCCGGAGACGCAATCCTGATTGTCGAGTTCGAAAAAGCAGGGCGCAAGCGTATGCTGGCGCGAATGTCCAGATTGATTCGCGACCGCTGATTAGTTTTTAGGTAAATTTGCCCTGGCGAGTTTTTCTTCGGAATGGACGTTGTAATTGGATCCCCGCGCAACCACTTCCGCAATATTGCGGCAATGGTCGGAAATCCGCTCGACCGTATGGATCAGTTCAAGGAATATGACGGTTGACTGGGGATTACAGGTTCCATCATCCAGCCGCTTAAGGTGACTTTCCCGCAGCCGTTCCTCAAGCTCGTCAACACGATTTTCGTTTTGTATGATACTCTCCGCAATGGCCACATCCGAATTACGCAGAGCAGTAATGCTTTTTCGGACCATTTCCTCAATGATACCGAACGCATGATCCAGATCACCCTTGGCATCCTTAGAAAACTCAATGCCTGCCTCTTTCATCTGGAGAGAATTATCACAGACATTGCTGCAATAATCACCGATACGCTCAATATCGTTTGCCGCGTGCATCAGAGCGGCAATTCGCAGGGAACTGGCCTGGGTCATACTGGACGAGGT
>Ga0123334_1006968_pt1 | contig 10266 bp, 10 predicted proteins | sample BiotimSIPDNA_FD_89706 | JGI IMG/M metagenome (GOLD analysis project Ga0123334, IMG submission 89706) | Anaerobic biogas reactor microbial communites from Washington, USA - Biogas_R1 time_0 SIP DNA | ecosystem: Engineered > Bioreactor > Anaerobic > Unclassified | place: Washington, USA... | reverse complement strand
TTTTGTAATTCTCGGTGATGATTCCGAAGTTCGCATTGCAAAAAAAATCGGTCAGCGTCTGCCGCATCGGGTTGTTAATCTCACCGGGCAGACATCCCTTGAGGAAGCTGCAACGATTATCGCAGGTGCATCGGTGGTAATTTCCAATGATAGCGGGCTGATGCAGATCGCAAGCTATTGCGGCACTCCTGTCGTGTCAATCTTTGGAGGTTCGTCACCATCATGGCGCAGACCGCTTGGAAAAAACAATAAGGTGATTACATCACTGGATGCACCATGCAGATTCTGTTTTAAAAAAGAGTGTGCTAAGAAAAACTTTGAATGTCTTGTATCCATTCTTCCTGAAGATGTCATTGGTGCAGCGATGGAAATAAAACGCGACACAGGAGGGCTTAATAGTATATGAAATTTAACCTTTTTGTCACGTGCCACATGTCACTTGTCACCTCTTGCTAATGTCAACAACACTACATTCACAAAAGATGACCATTGTTTTCATGAACTCCATACCCGCACATATATGGCGTGGTGGTGAAAAATGGATGGTCAATGCGGCGGCTGGTTTACATGAAAGAGGTCATACGGTTATCTGCATCGGAAAAAAGGATGCAGTATGGCTTGACAAAGCGAAGACTCGTGGTGTCACTGTCAAACCAATGAATATTCATGCCGATTTTTCACCAATAATAATCAGTCTGCTTGTGGCGTTTTTTTTAAAGGTAAAACCTGACGTCCTCTGCTGCAATTTTGAAAAAGATGTCCGGCTTGGTGGTATAGCTGCTCGAATCGCTGGTGTCAGAGTTATCTATGTTCGAAAGGGCTTATCGCTTCTCTGCAATAAACTGCGTTACCGGCTTGCCTATAAATATTTCGCTGACAGGGTGCTAAGTCCGTCACAGTTTATAAAAGATAATTTTAAGCAGTATACATGGCTTGCGCAGGATCGTATTGACGTTGTGCATAACGGGGTTGAGATTCCTGATGTGTCAACGTTTGACAGAAATAAGATTCTCTCGATATGCAATGATACTGCACGTCCGGTATTATTCGGAGCTGGCAGTCTGTTCTGGCAGAAAGGGTTTGAGTATCTGATCGAGGCGGTCAGTTTACTGAACAAAAAAGGATATTATCCTCATGCAGTAATAGCAGGCGAGGGGGATGCTGCACCATACCGGGAGCTCGCGGTTAAATTTAAGGTAGACAACTATATACATTTTGCAGGGCATCGCAGTGATATCCCGGAACTTATGTATGGAGCAGATATCTTTGTTTTAAGCTCTATTGATGAAGGGCTGCCCAATGTTGTACTTGAAGCAATGGCAGTTGGAACCGCTGTGGTGGCATCCGATGCCGGTGGGACAAAAGAGATAATTGATGATGGACAAAATGGTTATGTTGTTCCAGTAAAATCCGCCGTCGCACTTGCAGAAAAGATAGAACTGCTGCTCTCTGATGAATCGCTGCGCAGTAAAATTGCAAAGACCGGTTTTGATTGTGTGAAAGAGAAGTTTACGATAGCGAAGAATGTTGAGGGAGTTGAGCGGCTGTTTTTGAAGAGCCTCAACACCCGGCACCCTCTCTAATAGGAATTGTAGAGGGTGAGAAATAAATATGGTCCATCTTCAGTACCGCACTTCCTTCGACTCCCCCTCTACACTTGTGGAGAGGGGGGTGAGGCTTTTCTGGAATTATTTACTAAGGGTTACAATTTTCAAACGATGAATATTCTGTTTTTGAATTCGGCAAAAGAATGGGGTGGCAATGAAAAATGGACACTGACTGCTGCTTCTGCACTTGCACATCGCGGTCATAACGTATTTCTTGGATGCCGGTCAGATCTTTTCAGACAGAAGTGTTCAGAGAAAAACCTTAAATTTGTAAGTTTCGCCTTTGTAAATAACGCTGATATTGTTACCTTGTTGAAAATCCGGCGGTTTATAAAGAAAGAATCAATTGATATCGTTATACCCACTAAGCAGCGGGAGTATATACTTGGTGGGCTTGCTGCAAAAGGCAGAGCAAAAGTTGCGGCCAGAATGGGAATTGACAGACCGCTGCATAACTTCAGAAACCGGTTCGCATTTTGCAAATTATTCGACGTTGTGATTGTTAATTCCACCCGGATTATTGATACCCTTTCACGTACTGAAGGTTTTGATCCTGCAAAATGCAGGCTGATTTATAATGGTGTGAAGATCCCGGAACTATCGCCGGAAATACGTGGACGCTACCGTCATGAACTGAATATTGATAATGATGACGTTTGCATGATGTGTATCGGGCGTTTATCTGCACAAAAGGGTATTGACTATGCGCTGAAAGCATTCGCAGAAGTTTACAAGGTTAAAAAAAATATTTGTCTTGTGCTTGTCGGGGATGGGAGTGGACGAAGTGAATATGAGCAACTTGCTGAAACATTGAATATCAGCGACCGGGTTATTTTTACCGGGTACAGAGATGATGTTTCAGGGTTACTGCAAGCGGCGGATATTTTCTGGCTGACATCACGATCTGAAGGAATGGCAAATGTCATGCTAGAGGCAATGGCACACGCGAAAGCGTGTGTGGCTTTTGATATTGCGGGTGTTGCGGAAGTAGTAAAGAATAATGACAATGGAATAATAGTACCGTTTGAAGATATCGCTGGTTTTAAGACTGCAGCACTGCTGCTTATTGACGATGTGGCAAAAAGGGATCTGCTCGCTGAAAATGGCTACAAAACGGTGGTGGCAAAGTATTCGATAGAAAAAATGTGTGCTGATACTGAACGTGAACTACTGATGCTTAAAGGGAACAGATAGGTGTGTATGGCTTTTAATTATGTTCTGGTATCTCATTATCGAAAATCCCAAGCACATCATTAACACTGATTTTTTTCAAACATTCATTATCACCACGTAAACAAGTATCACCCCGATGTCTACACGGACGACAATCGACATCAATTTTACAGAATTGTACATTTTTTCCGACCGGGTGAATTCTTTCAAATGGTGCGCCCCCCCAAAGTACTGTAGAGGGTTTGCCAATTAATGCACTGTAATGAGCAGGACCTGAATCATTTCCAATAAAGGATTTTGAATTTTCAATCTCATCAAGCAGCATATCCAGTGATGTCAATGTAATTATTTTAACATTTTCCGAATGAGAAAAGTTATTAAGCCACTCATTTGTGCGATGTTCCTGATCGATACCTATTACATGGATCGTATGGCCCTGATTACTAAGTGTTTGAATTAAATCTGAGTAATAAGGCCATGTTTTAGGTTTCCAGGTGGAATAGGGGTGAATTAGTATATAACCTTTATTCTGCTGCGTTGTCGTTATTTCTTTTGGGACATGTTGCAACCTGATTGTCTCATAAAAAAGATTTTCTAAAACCTTGAAATTATGTGTTGCAGATGGATAGGATACTTTTTTGTCGTAAAACAGGTTTGAACCTTTGTAAACGTAATATTTACGTTCCTGAAGCAGTCCGATCTTAATAGTAGAGAAAGATTGGTTGATAACAAATCCTCCCCAGATATTCATACTCAGATTGAAAGCGAAGTCGTACGAATACTTGTTAACAGAGGATATCGTTTTTTTGAATCCATTAACAGATGAGGTGTCAAGGTCTATAAATACTATAGGTAATTTCAGGTGGTTAACTATATCGCGACATTGCTTGTTTCCGACACAGATTACATTGTACTGTTGACGGTACAGACTCTGTATAAAGGGAACTAAAAGAAAAAAGTCACCAAGCCCATCAGTTTTAAAAAGCAAAACGTTCCTGGTAGGTGATTGTGCCCGTCTGTTCTTGCTGTAGATCGGTGCAATGAAAGTCCAATAGTACTTTAATAATTTCAGGTTGAATTTAGTCATGGTACAGCTTTAAGTGCTCTCAGTATATTTTAAAAGTGAACATGGTTCTTTAAACTAAATAAAATTAACGGATGTATCAAAGAAAATAGTTACATAATGCTCTAAAATATCGTAAAAAGTTATTGCGATGTATTGAATAGTTTTTGTTAAAACGAATTATCAGTCATTCCTACTGCATTGTTTCTTGATGTTGCTGGAATGAATTATTTTAGGTTAAAATCTGGAGCTTCTATAAAGCGGGTTTAATGCATAAAATTTCGACAGTAATTATTACGTATAATGAGGAAAAAGCCATTGAACGTTGCCTGAAGACGGTTGCAGGGTTCAGCGATGAAATCGTGGTGGTTGACTCTTTTAGTACCGATAGAACACTTGAAATTGTTAAACCGTTTACAGACAAGGTTTTTCAGCGTAAGCCTGAAACAATAATCAACCAGATCAACTATGCGACATCACTGGCAACTAATGAGTGGGTTTTCTGTATTGATGCCGATGAACGGGTGACTGATACACTGTGTGCCCGAATACTGGATCTTAAAAAAAATGGTTTTGATGCAGATGCATATTCTGTAAACCGGCTCAACTATTACATTAATGGTTTTTTCAAATATTGCGGATGGTATCCGGACAGAAAAATCAGGTTGTTTAATAAAACACTCAGCACATGGGGTGGACAGGAACCTCACTATGAGGTGATCATGAAACCTGATACTAAAGTTGCCTTCTTACAATGTGATCTGATTCATTTCACCTATCGGGATATTTTTCATCAGGTGGAAAAAATGAATCGGTTTTCATCACAGGCTGCGAACAGTAAACGGACCGGTTCTTTTCTTGTTGCACGAATCTTTCTTAATCCTATATTCAGATTCATAAAGACCTACTTTTTTCAACTTGGTTTTCTGGGTGGTGTTAGAGGATTTGCAAATGCTGGAATTGTATCATTTTATGTGTTTTGTAAATATCTCAAAATGTGGGAATCTATCCATAAGAAAGAAATTTATGATGTTGACAAAGAGATGTTTGATAAACCAGACTGAAAAGAACAGCTTCTGAATTTGAAGATAAAATAGTATAAGTAAGTAAGCTGCTATTTGGAGTGGGCATCAGTATGATTTTCGCGAAAAAATACATAGTAAAGAAAATAAGAGCGGGTGAATAATTTGAGCAGGATCGCGAATCGTAATGTGCTGTTCCTTCGTCCAGGCAAATTGGGTGATCTTGTTGTTGCAACTCCTTTTTTCCAACATATTAAAACTCAAGAACCATCAATTCGTATTATTATTGCATGCAGCCCCCAGAACAGTATCATAGTGCAGAATAATCCATTTGTTGATGAAATCAGAGTTGTTAATTTCCATTCACTTATGGATGTTATCCGGCTTATTCTCTGGATTCGTAAACAACATATTTCTCACCTGATCGATCTGATACCCGGCTTTAGTCGGACATCAACACTGATTGCCCGTTTTGTAAGGTCAAAAGTTACAACTATTGCAGGTATGCATAAACATGTGGGGCAGCGCTATTTCAATATTGTTACTAATACAGAGGGTTCTCATATTATCGAACGAAACAGGGTTCTGATTGAGACCGCACTTGGGTTAAAGTTTACAAGTGATTTACGGACCGAATTGTTTCCTCTTGAAAAACATATACAGAATGTTACAACATTACTTGCAAAAAATAATTCGCAGCTTCCGTTAGTAGGTATTAATTGTAGCGCAGGTGAAAGTGAACGGCAATGGGGCAAGGAAAAGTATATTGAGCTTATCGGGAAACTTCTGAAGTCGTATCAAAATGTCACCATAGTACTTTTTGCTATTGGTGAGCAGGTGGTATGGATCAGAGAAATTTTTAGTAAGGCAAATCGTATTATTATTGTTGCCGGTTATGATCTTCACACTGTGACAGCAATGATAGCACGATTGTCACTCTTTATCTCCCCTGATACATCACTGATCCATATTGCATCCGGGTATAAGGTACCAATTGTGGGATTATATTGTATCGATGGAGAAAATCTGGTGCGATGGCGCGCATATAACTGCATTTCAAGGGAACTGGTTGCAGGTACTACGCATAATGTCAATGAGTTGGCAGTTGGCGCAGTCGTAAATGCAGCAGATGAATTACTGGAGCTGGGGAGATTGGATAAAAAATGAAAATCAGCGGTTTCTCATTTGCAAGAAATATCACAAAGCTATACTACCCGCTTGAGGAATCTATTCGTTCAATTCTTCCGGTTTGTGATGAATTTATTATCGCAATTGGTAAAGGTGATGATGATGACACGACGCGTGCGATTGTTGAACGGATTAAAGATCAGAAAATCAAAATTATTGATACCACCTGGGATAAACCATCATACGAAAAAGGTACTATTCTGAGTGAACAGAGTAATATTGCGCTCAATGCTTGTAGTGGAGACTGGTGTTTTTATATTCAGGCTGACGAAGTGGTGCATGAAAAATTTCATGAACCGATTTATGCACGGTGTAAAGAACTGGTTGATGATACTGCAGTAGAGGGCTTATTATTTGATTATAAGCATTTCTGGGGTGATTATGAACATTATCATATCAGTCATGCCTGGTATCCCCGGGAGATAAGGATTATTAGAAACAGATGCGGCATTCAATCCTGGGGTGATGCACAATCATTTCGTAAGGCCGGGGAAAAGATAAATGTGGCAAAAGTAAATGCAGAGATATTTCATTACGGATGGGTCAGGCCGCCAGAAATGATGCAGATAAAGAAGCGGTATTTCGTGCGATTCTGGGGTGAGCGTGATGAATCTGAAAATACCAGATTTGATTATGGTTCTCTTGAAAATGTTCCCCGATATACAGACACCAGTCCAGTGGTAATGAAAACCTGGATTGCAAAGATGAATTGGAGAGGGCAGCTACAGTACAAAGGAAAATCAAAGATTAAAAATAAGCATGAACGGTTTAAATATCGGTTCCTCACATTTATTGAACAGAAACTGCTTGGAGGCAGACAGTTTGGTGGTTTTAAAAACTACAACCTTATACAAAGGTAGGAAGAATTTCAATGAAAACGATACTGTTATTTGTTATACTTGCTGTAATAGCAGTAAGTACATTTTCCCGAAGCTACAACTACAAATACGTTCTGGGTGTCAACGGGAGTGTTCACGACCGGTTCGCCACGTATGATCTTGGTAATGATGTTGAACAAAATGAGAACCGGGCTGTGATGCCTGCTGTAGAGGTGTATGGTGCCAGAATGTTTTATCTACCGGTGAATTTAAGAATTTCGCTGCCTCTTCATTACGAAATCGGTTCTGCGGTTGAGAAAACGATCAAGGATGTATCGCTAAATGACGGTACTATTGTTGATACGGAAAAAAGCACTCTTTTTAACAGCTTCGGCGTGTCGCCTGAGCTGCAGTATGAATTCATTAAAAAGCCTAAAGTCGATCTTTTTTGCGGTGCGGGTTTTGGACTGCACTATTCTGTACTTAAAGAGAATGAATGGTACAGGAAGAAACGAATCCTGGATGATCCCTATCTGGAAACGTACAACACATTTTGTGTCAGCCTTTGCGCATCAGCAGGTCTTGAATTTAATGTGAACAAATTCATTGGTCTTCGGGTGGTTTACAAATTCAGATATTGGAATCCTGTAAATGGTACAATCAAAAGCGACATATTTCCCTATAAAGGGGTACAATACAAAGAACGTTTCATTTCAAATCAATTGGGATTCGGTATTATGGTCGGACGTTAATCGGGTACCCCGATTAACCACCGTTTGCTACCGTTGGGACACCCCTTGTGGATGTCCGTATCATTACTGCCATAATGCGCAGCGCATTGCAGTGGCAGCAAGTTCGGTGCGTAAGCGTGTCTGGCCGAGGCGCAGAAAAGAAAATCCATTTTGTCTGAACAGATCACATTCATCAGTGGAAAATCCTCCCGGGGGCCCTATGAAACAGTTGATAGTTGATATCGAAGGATCAAGTGTTATTCCGGATGAGCCATCATAGTCAGCAGTGATACAGAGTCCGTTTATAAAGCAGGTTTGATCCAGTATTCGCGGTTTGTTAAGAACCGGAAGATAGGGATAGAGTGATTGTTTCATTGCGGCAATCATTTTACCACGCAGGCGTTCATCGTGTTTTCCCCACTTGTTTTCCCACCAGTTTTTCTGACATTGTGATGAAATAAGCGGGGTAATAGAATTAACGCCGAGAGCTGTTAGGTCCGTAACTATTGATTCAAATGCATCCTTATCAGGAATGCCGATAAAAAAATTGAATTCCGGTGTTATCTTGTCAGTAGGTATACTATGTATTATGATGCCGCTTGCACACGAGTTTTGGATTACATCAAGTTTACAAACATGTATAATGCCATCACCACACGAAACCTGAAATGTATCGCCATGCACAAGCCGTAACACCTTTACCGCATGACGCGTATCGTTTTCATCAAGGATGACTGTATTATTGCTTGCTTTCACAGCATAAAATAAAAAATGATCAAATTCACGCATTGGAAAAACTTTCTGGGAGGAGGTAATAAGTAGCAAGTAGTATGTAGTAAGTAGGTAAGAAACGCTATACACGCGCAGCGTGTATAGTCTTCTGACTCCGGGAGTATACTTGCTACTTGCTACTTGCTACTTGCTACTTGCTACTTGCTACTTGCTACTTGCTACTTGCTACTTGCTACTTGCTACTTGCTACTTGCTACTTGCTTCAACTGATAATACGCCTTAAGCACTTTCTGATAATATCTCACTGACAGCTGATTACTCTTTAATGATAATGTTACTGTGCCGGGACCCTGGTTGTATGCAAGAAGGCCGAGTTTGAAACTTCTGAATTTATTGATAAGAAATGTAAGATAACTGACACCTATCATTATGTTAATCTCCGGTTTAAGGAGATCTTCCATAGTAAGTTCCTGTAAACCAAGCTTTTTTGCCATTTCCTGTGCAGTTTCTATTTTTAACTGCATCAAACCAATTGCTCCGCTAAGGTTACCGCTTCTAAATCTGCCAAGAGCTTTTTCGTTAAAAAAACTTTCAACCTGAATAACTGCAATGAGTAAAAGCGGATCAAAACTGTACTGACGGCTATTTGAGTAAATCAGTTCTGACAGGCGGAATATGGACTGGTCTGTAATACGATTGTTGAGAACGGAACGTAGTGTTTCAGATATTTGAATAACATTACTGAGATGATCATGTTCTTTTTGACGTATCAGATTTTCTTTGCGTAATTCAACTAATGTATTGTCATCACGATGAGCAATTATTTCATTATGAAAGATAATACTGGTAATGATCGCAAGCGATGCACTGAGTATGATTACAAATAGAATACTGGTAAGTTCGGAAAACCAGACATTTTTCCCATATATGAGAAATCCGCGACGTAACACTGCCAGTATCCGATTCATTTTATGCTGTCTCTAATGGGATTGATAATACCAAGCTGCTCAAGTGGTTTTATCCTTTCCCGCATCGCGTCAACTTCAAACTTAATCTGTTGATTTGTTTGCTGCAGCGAGTGTAATTCCACTTGTTGGCGTTTAATATAGCGGCTTTGAATCCTGATAATAAAGAGAAGTGAAATAAACCATCCGCATAAGACAATTACCATAAATAATGCAACCGGACGGGAAATTCGTATACCGGTTTTTTTTGATAATTGACGTCCTCTCTGACGGATTGCACCTAATAAGCCTCCTGACGTTAATGATTGTGCATCAGGATAGACCGGGAATATATTATTGTAAGGAGCGAACGCACGTGAAACTGTGTGGTTTTTAAAAATAAGCTTTATTTCGCCACCTTTACCACGAACAACACTTAACAATTGAAGAAACAACTGAACTGCGGATTCATCAATACTGGTGATCTTTTCCAGATCAACGATGAACTGACGGTTCCGGTCCTCAAGGAGTACATCAAACTTCTCTTTCATCTGCGCTATCTGGTCTTTGCGAAAATGTCCTGCAAGAATAAGCCAGGTAGCTCCACCGCGTCCCTCGATTGTTATATCCATTGAATCATAAAACATCGATATCTCCTGATGCTTTACGCATGCGTTTGCATGAAAGCTTTCCTATTAATTTCCATTGGGCACTCGAGTCGAGAAGAATGTTGGATGTGAGTAAAATCCTTATACCCAGTGATGGATCCGGGTGCTGTTCGCTATTCAGTGTGGGCAGGCACCAGATATCAAGAGGTTTCTGCGTTTGAAAAAGAACTCTTAATCCACACTGTCTATCCTCAAAATACCATCGTGTGGCCCCTTCAATCTGAATGTGATCAATACCAATCCTGTCAATAGTTTGTTTACAGTTGATAATACGGACATCACCGCTCTGTAAACCAGGAAGGCTGAAGCTCAACTCGGTC
>Ga0123334_1006966_pt1 | contig 10269 bp, 10 predicted proteins | sample BiotimSIPDNA_FD_89706 | JGI IMG/M metagenome (GOLD analysis project Ga0123334, IMG submission 89706) | Anaerobic biogas reactor microbial communites from Washington, USA - Biogas_R1 time_0 SIP DNA | ecosystem: Engineered > Bioreactor > Anaerobic > Unclassified | place: Washington, USA... | reverse complement strand
TGGAAGAAACAGAGCCTGTGATCAATCGCCGCACCCGCACGCTTCCGTGCGGTTTCTTATCTCGCGTATCTTTTCGAGGACGGGCAGAGTCACGGCGGCGATAAACCCGCCGGAGAACCCGTTGTTGTAGAGGTTCATACCCGCGTGCAGGAACGAGATGTTCGTCGTCAGGATCATGTGGAGCCCGCCGGCGACGAAGCCCGCAACGATGCCGAAACTGCCGCTGACGGGAGCGAGCGTCGTGCCGAAGAGCGCCGCGAGCAGGGCGGCGGTGGAGTTTACGTCGTGAACGCTGCAGCAGCTGACGGCAAAAACGCCCGCCAGTATTGGCAGCACGTTTCTCAGGTGCTTCCCCGAGGCGCCGAATCCCACGACGGTGAAGACTCCCCCTATAGTCGGTCCGTTCAGTTCCCCGCCGACCGCGAGTATGTATAAGGTCGACACGATCCCGAGAAGGGCCATATTTATGAACACGGGGCCGTGGCCGTGGCTTTCAAAAAAGTCGCCGCCGCCGCGCCCCGTCTCTTTTATAAGCGCTTTGAATCCTCTGAGCGACCAGCGGTTTATCGCGAGGCCGGTCGTCAGCATGGCCGCGAACATGGCGAACAGAAGTATCGACAGCGGAAGGTTGTTCCCCTGCGAGACAAGATATACGGAATCGACGGCCACCCCGAAGCAGCGGAGTATCGCCGTCCAGAGAGTACCGATTATTCCCGCGGTAAAACCGATATTGTACAGGTTGAATCCCTTGTGAAAGTTGATGAAGTGCAGCGCCAGCACGCGCATGAAAAAGCCCGTTACAAACCCCGCAAGTATACCCAGCAGCAGGCTGTGATAGGGCAGCAGGCCGAAGTTGAATGACACCTCGCTCACCAGCGGGGCGAGAGCCGTGCCGAACAGGGCCGTCGGTATCAGCTCGCTGAACGGTATCTTGCAGAGCCTTGCGTAGGCGAAAACGCCCAGCATGATGGGCGCGGAGTTGTACGGGTTTTTGCCGAAAAGCGAAAACCCGGCTACGGTAAAGATAGCCGCCGCGAGCGGCCCGCTGAGCCTGATCCTGCACCTGCCTATCATGACGACCGCCTGCAGGACCATTATCGCGGCGTTCACGAGCGCCGCGCCTGTATTGGCGATCTCAAAGTAATCGGTAACGAGGTTCGCCGATGAGGTCAGAATGACGATATACCCGCGGAGGATCTCCGCCGGGGTATTGAACAGAAACGCCGCGCCGGCCAGAATTGCGGCAAAGACGTAAAAACAGATGGTGACAGCCCTGTCAGAAATTGAAGGCCCCGTATTTGAACGCTCTTGTGTCAGAATCCCTGGCATATAGCTCCTTTCTTCCGCGGGGTCATGGGTCGATATTCAGTTCTGATAATTATGTAAACTTAATTATGTAAACTATGCTGAAATAGCCGGGTTCCCGGCTGTCAGCCGTCATCTTCATACTCTCCGTATTCATCCTCGTCTTCCGGTTCATCCGGGCAATCGGAATAATACCCTTCACATATCTCTCCGAAGTATTCTTCTGACTCTTCAAACGGATCTTCAACCGGAACTTCCTCGTCTTCATCCTCCGTGACAGCTTTGAATATCATGAAATCAAGAGGGTCCGGCCGATCACCTCCGCCTGTGCTGCCGGTGAAAAAGCCGCCGTGTTCGTCCATGATGTCACCCCCGTAAGTGAAACTCCGGCATCTGCAGCCGGACAGGATCCGCCTGCGCGCCGCGAAAATCTGGTTTTGAAAAGTTTGTTGACATGAAAAGCTGCGAGGTCTATTTTAAGCCGTGAGGATCCTTGTTGCGAGGTGAGATATTTGAATCTGACAAAATACCTGAACGAGTCCATTGACCGGCTGTTCAGGCGCGCTCTCCGCTCGTCCCTGACAAACCCGCGCGAGATGGGATTTCTGATAGGGGCATTAAAGATAAAACGGAGGGCCGCGAAAAAACGCCTGCTGTCCGCCGGTGACGGCGGAGGCATACCGCCATTTATGATCGCGAGCATAACGACGCAGTGCAACCTGCGCTGCAAGGGGTGTTATGACCGAGCAAACCGGGCCTGCGCGAACCCGGATCCCAAGGGTGAGCTCGGCGCCGAACGCTGGGGAGCGATCTTCTCGGAGGCGGAGGGGCTGGGTATCTCGTTCATTCTGCTCGCGGGCGGCGAGCCTCTGAAACGCCCGGAAGTGCTGGAGCGCGCGGCAGAAACGCGCGGCGTAATATTTCCCGTCTTTACGAACGGCACGCTGCTGAGCGGGGATATCCTCGGGCTGTTCGGGCGCAGCCGCAACCTGATACCGGTCGTGAGCGTGGAGGGCGACAAACACCAGACGGACTCGCGGCGCGGGGCCGGAGTGTTCGATATGACCCGGCGGGCGATGCGCGAGATGAAACGGCGCGGCATCTTTTTCGGCTGCTCCGTCACTGTCAACAAAAGCAACATGGATACCGTTCTCGGCGATGATTACGTAGCCCTTCTGCGGAGCAGCGGCAGCCGTCTTGTCATATACGTTGAGTATGTGCCCGTTGACGGCGAAGACGGCCTCGCTCCCGGGGAGGGGGAACGCCTTGCCGCGGCGCGGCGGCTTGAGGAGCTCCGGCTGCGCTTTAAGGATATGATCCTGATCTCGTTCCCCGGCGACGAGCAGGAGCTCGGCGGTTGCCTTGCGGCGGGCCGCGGGTTTTTCCATGTAAACGCGTTCGGCGGCGCGGAACCCTGCCCGTTCTCCCCGTACTCCGATACGAGCCTCGCGGAGGGGAGCATATTGCGGGCTCTGGATTCGGACCTGTTCACGAAGATAAGGGAGAGCGGCCTCGGCTCGCAAGGCCATACGGGCGGCTGCGCCCTGTTCGAAAGGCGCGATGCCGTCATGAGCCTGCTCGCGGGCGGATGAGCCGCCCGAGTGAATAATATATACGATTGTAACAGATTTTTCTCGTAAAATTCAAGGCAATTTGGGCAATATTTAATGATGCGATAAGTATTTTATTGCAGCGTCATTTCAGCGAACCGGAAATGACGCTTTTTTTCTGCCCTACCGGGGGCGGAGGGGCACACACAAAAGACCTCCGGATGTCATACGATGGCAATGGGGGCCGCGGCAGACAGAACAGCCGACCGCGCCCCTGGTTAAGGAGGTCACCCATGATGCCAAGCGCATTATCCTGCAGCGGACAAAACAGCCGCCGTCTGCAGCTGTCAAATACGATGAGGCGGCTGTGGATAGAGCACGTGCTGTGGACCCGCTTCTTTATACTGAGCACCGCGTTCGGGCTGCCGGATCTTGAGAGCGTGACGCAGAGGCTGCTGCGAAATCCCGTGGGTTTCGGCAGTGCGCTCAGGCCGTTTTTCGACGACAGGGTCGCGGGGCAGTTCGAGCGCCTTTTGACGGATCACCTGCTCATAGCGGCCGAACTGGTGAACGCCGCGAAAGAGGGAGATGCCGCGGCTGCGGACGAACAGCGCAAAAGATGGTACGATAACGCCGGCGATATAGCGAAGTTCCTGGCGGCCGTAAACCCTTGCTGGAACGAGTGCGAGTGGAGGGCGCTGCTTTTTGAGCATTTGCGTATGACGGAGAACGAGGCTGTCCTCACCCTGAACGGCCAATATGAAAAGAGCATAAGAGAATACGACGATATTCAGGCGGAGGCTCTGAAAATGGCGGATGTCATGACATGCGGTATTATCCGCAGGTTCTGCCTCTGATACGGGCTGGCGACCCCGCGGCAAAAAAATCGTTGTGGATATATTTACAGATTTGCGGTTATATGATAGCATTTCGGCATAAGTAAATCACGTGTGCTCTTACGCAGCGATGCGTCGGCGTTATGCCGAGGGAATCGGATGAAAGTTCCGGGCTATCCCAGTAACCGTAAGACGGACGAAAGGACAATGAAGCCACTGCCGCCAGGTGGGAAGGCGTCCTAGTAGGATGAAGTCGAGCCGGGAGACCTGTTTGCACACGGAAGCTCCTGGGGTGGGGCGTTGTTTCCTTGGCGCGGTGCGTCAGGGTCCGGGAATGTTGCTCCTCTCACCAGGGAGGAGTATTTTTAGTGCTCCTTTCTTCCATGATTTACTTAAATAATTATTTGAAAGGGGCGTTCCCTTATGAAACACCGGAAAACCGAAGCCATTCTCCCTGCTATGATGCTGGCCCTGTCTTTGTTTGCAGGTTGCGGGCAAACAGCGCAGCCTGAGCCCTCCGGGCTGCCCGCAACATCCTTGCCAACATCCTTGCCAACATCCACGTCAACCGCCGAGCCGACATCCGAGCCAACCGCCGGGCCCGCCGCTGCCGCCGTTACGGTCACCGATATGACCGGGCGTGAGATCACTCTTGAGGAACCGGCCACGCGGATCGTCGCGCTGACCGCCTCCGATTGCGAGATAATCTATGCAATAGGCGCGGGGGACGCTCTTGTCGGACGCGGTGAATACTGCGACTATCCCGCAGAGGTGCTGGACGTGCCCTCCGTGCAATCCGGCAATGAAACAAATATCGAGCAGATAATCGCGCTTGAGCCCCGGCTGCTGCTGATGAGCACTATGGCTCAGACTGAAGAACAGGTCGCCGCTCTGGAGGCGGCCGGCGTCAAGGTCGTCGTTTCTGATGCGCATGATATTGCCGGAGTATACACCGCTATTGAGCTTATCGGCAAGCTGATGGGCAAGGAAGCTGAAGCCGCAGCCGTGATCGACAGAATGAAGACCACCTTTGATGAGATCGCTGCCGGGGCTGCCGGTGACGGCTCAAAGACCGTATATTTTGAGGTTTCTCCGCTGGAGTACGGTTTGTGGACCGCAGGTACCGGCACGTTCATGAATGAGATATGTGAGATGCTTGGTCTGAAAAACGCTTTTGCCGATGTGACGGGTTGGGGCGAGATCTCCGAGGAACAGGTACTTCAGCGCAACCCGGATTACATTGTGACCGTCAGCATGTATTGGGGCGATGGCCCCTCGCCCGTGGAAGAGATCATGTCCCGGGATGGTTGGGACAGTATTACAGCCGTTCGGAACGGTGACATACTCAATCTTCGGAATAACGAACTCTCACGCCCCGGGCCCCGACTTGCGGACGGCGCGCAGCTTATGTTTGATTTCGTATATTGAGCTATGACATCGGCGCGGCTGCGGGAGGGTGCGTATGAAACACAATTTGATGATACAGGGTACTATGTCCGGCGCCGGAAAGAGTCTTCCCGTGACAGGGCAGAGCATGAAAACCGCATTTAATCTGACTACAAGCTCCGATGATATGGATAGATTTCGGTCCCGCAATGATCTGCTGGATCTGCTCGACGGCTTTGACGGCGTGGAGTTGATGTACTTCGGGGAAGATGAGCGGGGAATCATTCCCCCCGACCGCGTGATCGGGCTGCATATGGGGTACTTTCCATGCTGGCTTGATTTTTGGAACGGCGATACGGACGCTCTCCTGCGGGAGTTCGGCGATAAAGCTGAATGGGAAAGTTTTTTCGGCGGCACGGGACGCGGCGTTCTGATCGACCGCTTCCGGCGCGATCTTAAAAACGCCCACCGCTATCATGCGGAATACGTTGTGTTTCACGTCTCCGATGCAACAATCGAGGAAACCTTTACCTGGAATTACCGCCACAGCGATGAGGAGGTCATCGACGCCGTATGCGAAATCCTTAATGATGTGTTTCGCGACGAGGACGGTTCACTGCTGTTGCTGATGGAAAACCTTTGGCAGCCGGGTCTGACGTTTACCCGCCCCGCAATGACTGAGAGGCTGATGAGAGGGGTCGCCTATCCGAATAAGGGCATTATGCTCGACACGGGGCACCTTCTGCACACGAACACGGCGCTTCGGACGCAGGAGGAGGGAGTCGTCTATATAAACTCCTTACTGGACATGCACGGTGCGCTGTGTCATTGGATCAAGGGGATTCATCTGAACCAATCCCTGACGGGTGAATACTGCGAGCAGACGCGACTGAATCCGCCTGTTTTGGGAAAGACCTTCCGTGAGCGGTACCTGCAGATGTATGTACACGCCTTTGCCGTAGATGAACACCGGCCCTTTACCTGCCCCGGGGTCCGTGAACTTGTGGAGCGCATTTCACCGGAGTATCTCACCTTTGAATTTATCACGGAGAACGGCGCGCAGCACCGGCAGTTTCTGGCGAAGCAGCGGGCGGTACTTGATGCAATACGGAAAGATGACTGTCAATGAAGAGAGAGTGAAAAAACCCTCAAAAAATAAAAGCCGGCAGCGGGCTCTTGACCCGCCGCCGGTTTTTGTCAAATTACCGTCAACAAGAAATGCTGCGCTGAATAACGCCCGGAAAACGGCGGCCGATCCGTCCCACGCGAAACGATGCCGATCCGGTCACCGCGCACCCCGGCAGGCTAAAATGAGTGCACAAAACATGAAAATCAGAACTTAACGGGGTCTTTTGCGCGAACGCGCTTGACCGTGAACAAAACCAGCATACCGATCACAAGGAATGCGATGATCGAAGCGACAGCCCATAGGAGCCCGTAGTGCTCGGCCGGAACAGGGTCATAACCATGGTTGACATACCAGTTGCTCGCGCGGAATGAGATGGATCCGAACACAAGCGGGCCGACAAAAGTCGAAGTCCGTCCCGCAACCGAAAGGAAACCGTAGAACTCGGCGGATTTTTCCGGAGGGGAAAGCTGGCTTACCATCGTGCGGCTGACGGCCTGAACGCCGGAGAGCGAGAAACCCGCCACAACGCCGATGACGTAGAACAGTATAAGATCCTGTATAAACAGCAGACAGGCGACGGAGACGATCAGTATCAAAAGCGAGATAATAATGGATTCCTTGCTGCTTTTTTTGTCCGAGATCCGCCCGAAAAGCAGAGCGCCGAACGTGCCGGAGAACTGTATGAGAATGACAAACACGATCAGCTGCGTCTGATTCATACCGAAAAGCGTGGCGCCGATTATGGCCGCAAAGTCCATCAGCATCATGATCCCGTCGTTGTAGATCAAAAAGGCGACCGTGTACCTGATGAATTCTTTATAGCTGTTGACCGAACGGAATGTCTGCGCCAGTTTTCTGAACGCCGTGGCGACGATATGTTTTCTTCCCGGGATCTGTTCGGCCTCGCGTTTTTCCACGACCCAGAGGAAGGTCGGGATGGAGGAGATGAGATAGATGGCGGCAGTGATCAGGAATGCTATCGGGATCATATGATTTCCCACTAACTGTATGGGCAGCAGCACGATAAGAAGGGAGACGATCCCGCCGACCATACCTATAGCCCAGCCCTTGCCCGATACGCTGCCGATCGTGTCGGGAGTGGAGACATCCGAAAGCAAGGAATCGTAAAACACCTGAGCGGCGCGATACCCGATCTCGGCCATGATGAAAAAGAACATACCGGTGAAAATATCGCCCTCGCCGACAAAAAACAGCAGAGCAGTGAATACAACGGAAATTGCGGTGAATATAAGCAGGAATTTCTTTTTGAATTTGGTGAAGTCCGCGATCGTGCCGAGTATCGGTGATATGACCGCTACGAGAACGGCGGCTATACCGACCGAAATACCCCATAAGCGAGTGCCTTCCGTGCCGCCGACAACGACGTTCTTAAAGAAAGACGAATATACAGCCAGGAGCACGACCGAGGCATAAGCGGAATTCCCAAAATCATAGAAATACCAGGAATAGCGGGACTTTCTGCCGGTTTTGACAGCGTTCTTTCTCATACTACACTCCTTAATAATTTCATTTCCGGTGCATTTCCGATCAAAAATATCTAGAATCATACAATGATTTTGCATATATATCAAGCTGTAATTTACATATTATGAGCAGACCGCGCTCCTTTTCGCCGCGCAGTGCAGCAGCTGTTTTTCTGTGATTTCATCATACGGTGCAATTGAAATATCATTTTATTATTTCTTATTATTTCGCAAAAGCGGCAGCAGGTACCGCGTTGTAGTATACTGTATAATATAAAGAAAAATCCCTGTTTGTCCTTTCGGTCTGTTCCGTGCAACGGCATTCTTGTATGTCTGTTGCCGGGAACGGGTAAATCGCAAAAAATAAAAGGAGCAACGGAGCATGAAGGTGTTTTTGATAGGCGGAACGGGGCTTTTGGGCAGCGAAAAGCTGGGCGTGACCGAGGATGACATCGACGCGGCCATCGGCGAATCCATGCGGCTGTGCGCCGACATACTGGACGGCAGGAGCGACGCCATCGACATGAAGGGCGAATAGCATATCAAAGCCGGTTGCTCTGTCTTACCGGCTCGCCCGACAATACCTTCACGGTAATATGTTAGATCAATGGACGAGCTGCCGGGTGCTCTTTCTGCAAATACAGCCGCCAAAAGGATTTGATTTCAGTTCCTTTTGGCGGCTTTTTGCTCTCTGCCGTTTGTTGTGTTCATAAAAAAGTGCCCGTCTGAGGGGTGTGGCGGCAGACCATGCCTCCGCTCGACTTACGGATGCTTGCAGATCTGAACAGCGTGTTCACCTCGTATAATATAAAAGTAGTAGTTTTTAGCGTTCCTCTCCAAGAACGAAGTAATCTGCTATACTGTATAGGATGCTGTGGGTTGGTCTGTTCACCTACCGCAAAGTGAATAAATTCACTTGGACGGTTTTTAGGAGGCTCCGACCACAGCCCTTTACGAGTTTGTTAATTAGTTAGATACCGCAAGCAAATGGAGATGCAAGACGGTTAATTTAGAACGAGGTTACAAGACGTAAAGTGTTCTGTGGGATCCCATACAGCATCATAAATTACATGGGGGTATCTATTATGGTTTATGTCGGAATCGACGTTGCAAAGGACAAGCATGATTGTTTTATCGTAAACTCCGACGGTGAGGTTCTGTACGATGTGTTTACCATACAGAACAATATGGATGGGTTTGAAGATCTGCTCTTCAAAATCAAGACCGCTTCCAAAAATCCGGACAAAGTGAAAGTAGGACTCGAAGCCACGGGACACTACAACTGCAATCTTCTCGGATTTCTGAAAAGCAAGGGTCTGCCAACCATTGTTATCAATCCGTTACACACAAACGCTTACCGTAAAAGTCTTAGCCTTCGTAAAACAAAGACGGACAAGGTAGACGCACGTGCCATTGCGAGTATGATCATGTCTGACGTGAGCTTAAAGCCCTACTCGGACACATTATTCCACAATGAAGACCTAAAGTCGCTATCAAGATACAGATTTGGCAAAGTTGCTGACCGGGCAAAGTTGAGACAATCTGTGTCAAGGCTCATCAACATTCTGTTTCCCGAGCTTGAAAAGCTTTTTCTACCATTCACGCAAAAGCCGTTTATGAGCTTCTTTCGGAGTTTCCGGGTGCGCATCAGATTGCATCGTCAAATTTGAAACATCTTACATCATTACTTGAAACAGCATCAAAGGGTCATTTTGGTCGGGATAAAGCTAACGAAATTCGTGAAGCTGCAAGACGCTCAATCAGTACATATCTTCCGGCAAAGTCCTTGGAACTCAGACACACAATCAGACTTATTCGAGAACTGACTTTAGAAATCGGCGAAATTGAAACAGAAATCAAGAAAATCATGGATGCCATTGATTCTCCGATTTTGTCAGTCCCGGGTATCAGTTATGGTATTGGTTCAATGATTGTGTCGGAAATCGGAGACTTTTCACGTTTTGACAGCCCGGACAAAATACTTGCCTATGCCGGGTGTTCGCCGACAACATATCAGTCCGGTCAGCTTTATTCATCGCACTCAACAATGGAAAAACGCGGCTCAAAATATTTACGATGGGCACTTATGAATGCGGCAAGATACGTTTGCAACTGGGAGCCAACCTTTGCTGCCTATCTTGAGAAAAAACGCTCCGAGGGCAAGCACTATTACGTTGCGCTGTCACACGCTGCGAAAAAGCTTGTAAGACTGCTTTACCACCTTGAAACTACCGGTGAAAAGTACAAGCCTATCTCTGTCTGATTCTCTCTTGAGCCCGAGCTAACAACTTCATACAACGCCAGCCGGCGCAGCGTATCCTTGACAAACCGAAGCATTCTGATGCTACAATTTTTTTGCGAGGGCGATGCTGGGCTTTGTTGTGCTGCTCTCTCCGTCGCCCTCGCTGCTTTTACTCAGCATCTGAATGCTGTTTGTCAAGGGCGGCGTATTTTTTGAAAAACTTTCATTATTAGGCTTGACTTTTAATAGTTAGTCTTTCTCATTTTTCGCCAGGTTCTGCGGCCCGCGGCTGTGTCGGGGCGCAGGCGCCTCCGCGTATGACTAAGGCGGGCCCTGT
>Ga0123334_1006962_pt1 | contig 10272 bp, 5 predicted proteins | sample BiotimSIPDNA_FD_89706 | JGI IMG/M metagenome (GOLD analysis project Ga0123334, IMG submission 89706) | Anaerobic biogas reactor microbial communites from Washington, USA - Biogas_R1 time_0 SIP DNA | ecosystem: Engineered > Bioreactor > Anaerobic > Unclassified | place: Washington, USA | collected... | reverse complement strand
GGTTTCAGGCGCCAATGCGGGGGCAAGGCAGGGTGGATGTGGTTGCCATTTTTGGGGTCAAGGACGATGGCTCCGCCGCGAGAACCCATGTTTTCGATTTGCTCAATGATGGCGGTCAGGTAGTAGACTTGCGCCAGGCAGAATTGACGGTTGCGGATGGTTTCGGCGATGTCGACTGCGTTAGCTAAGGTAGTAAGATTGCAGTTGCTGACGGCGCTGAATTGCTTTCTAGCTTCGTCACGGGCCTGGATTGCGGTTTCCCTGGTTCTGACAAAGGCACCAGCGCGGCTCATGCGCTGTTGCAGAATTAGCCGGTCCTGCGTCCAGTCTGGCGAGGCAGGGGTCGCCATCAGCTCGGGCTGGGAGAGGCGCTGGTGGGATTCCTTGGCCTGGGCGAGGAAGTCTGCGTCGTTGATCGTTTTTCCTTGGTATTTCAGGGCGATGGCCTGGGCGGCTCTCCAAGCGCCGACTTGTCCGGAATTCAGGGCGCTGCCGCCGGGTCTGGTGACGCCGTGGGTGCCGCAGACTTCGCCGATGGGGAAGAAGTGCTTGAGGTTGGTGGATTCCCAGTTGAGGTCAGCGGCAAGCCCGCCATTGTTGTGTTGGGCGCAGACAGCGATGGGAAGGGGTTCGGTGGCCAGATCGATGCCGTGGTCGCGGTAAAGGCTGATCGCCGGCGCATTGAGGGCCACAAGCCGTTGCAGGGGCGTTTTGCCGAGGTGTGCGCCGCTTTTGGTCAGGTAGTCGCGGGTCTCCTGGTTCAGGGCGCTAAAGTCGAAATCCGGCGGGTCTGAGCGGTAGTCAAGGAAGACTTGGCGTCCGCGCTCGATGGATTCGACATAGACGAAGATGTCGATCAGGGATGAGCCAGGCACGTGCCCGGCAGCGAATGGCCATTGATAGCCTTTGAGGAAGACGGCGTTGAGCAGCTCAGGCAGGGATGGGAAGTAGTCGCGGAGGAATTCGCGGGTGACGCCTTGGTCGTCAACCGAGATGAAGCGGGGAAGCACCTGCATGTAGCTGCCAGAGACATTCCAGCGGAAGTTGGTGGAGGCCAGGCCAAACTGCGATTCGGCGAGATTGGCGGCCTGGGCGCCAACTTCGAGAGCCAAGCCGATGCTTCCAGTATGCTGGACAGGATAGACGCTGTCAGCATACATGCCGCCTGGGCCGCCAGTGGCGAAGATGATGTTTTCAGCCTGGACGGTTTCGAAACACTGGCCAGCCTGGGCGGATTTGGCGGTGTTGACAAAGATGGCGCCAATGGCGCGGCAGCGGTTTCTATCGGTGAGCAGTTCGATAGCGATGCGGTTTTCCCGGATGGGGATGTTGAGTCGTTTGGCTTCAGCGGTAAGAGCGAGGCACATTTCGCGGGAGGTGTAGGGGCCGCAGCTGGTGGCGCGACGCTTGGGGTCATGGTCGGTTTTGTAGCCGATGTATTGCCCGAATTCGTCGTGCGGGAAGGGCACGCCAAGGTGAATCAGGTTGGCAAAGGTGAGCGGCGAGGCAGCAGCTTCGATAAGGGCGATGTCGCCGTGCATGGCGCCGCCGGCAGATAGGTCGTTGGCCATTAAGACAGGCGCGTCAGGTTCAGCGCCGTAGAGGCCAAGCTTGTAGTAAGTCTGCTTGTCACTGCCAGCATTGAGGCTGGTGCCGTGCTGCAAGCCTTCCGTGTAAATGGCGATGTCTTTGACGCCAAGACGGTGCAAGAAGACGGCGGCGGCAAGGCCAGAAGCGCCGCTGCCAATGATCAGGGTGTTGAGATGAGGGTGTGTGGTCATGGCTTTTTTAATGCTGAATGCTGAATGTTGAATGCTGAATGGTGAATGGCGAGGGTCGAGTTTTTTTAGGGGTGAGGGGCGAGCTGTTTTATCCGCAGATTACGCTGATGACGCAGATTTTTTTGGGGGGCAAGGCGAGGGGAACTACTGCCGTCCACAATGTCCACTGCGAGCGTTCTCCAGGGCTGCCATGCATGGCAGCCTTGATCATACATCTCAATATAGCGTCATTCGTGGTAAGTGTCATTTGCGGCAAGTGCCATTCGCGGTAAGTATGCAATGGCGCAGAGCCGATAACGGGTTATATTGTAACTATAGGTTAGACCGAAGCCCGGGTTTCAAAAAAGACGGCGCGCAAAAGGAGGCCGATAGAGTCGTCGAAAACATCGTTTTTCCAGAGATAGTCAACATAAAACAGAAGAAGGGAACTAAAGCCATGTTGGGTTGTGATTTGATTGCCTTGCTGGAACAGGCCGGTCGCCGGTATCACGTGGTGGGAGATGAGCGTAATGGCGTCCTCGCAGCACTTGATGTGGAGGGGCGATTGTTCGCGATCCAGGATGGCAAAGTGCGCAATCGCGTCAACGTAGAGGCGCTGTGCGGCATCAGCACTCGTGAGGGATATCTTAATCCTGGCGGCGATGGTTTTTGGCCAGCGCCGGAAGGGTCGCGGCTGGGCTATGAATACTCGACCGACGGCTGGCGAGTCCCGCCTGGATTGACGAATGCGCGGTGGCAGGTGAAGAAGTGCTCGGAGACGTCAGCGCTGATGTCGGCGGAAGTTGATCTCATCAATGCGCTGGGGATAGGCCTGCCGTGCCTGTTTTCGCGTGGGGTGTTGGTGTCAACCTCGGGCCGCACCATGACGGTGAAGGTGATTGAGTCAATCGCCTACCTGGGTACACGGGAGTATGATTCGACGCAGTGTCTGCTGGCGCCGTGGACGCTCTGCCAGTTCGACTGCGGGCCAGGCTGCGAACTGAGAATTACACCGGTGACAGCCGACGATATCTGGGATTTGTATGACCGGGACAGCAGTAGTCTTAGGCGCCAAGAGGGGGAAACGACGATAGTGTCGATGCAGACGGATTTTCGCTTTCAGCTGGGTTTGTCGCCGCAAGTGAAGGAGCTTGTGTTTGTCGATCATGGTCGTGGTTTTCAGGCTCGGCGGACAGCGTTGCCGCTGACGCCAGGGCTGGAATATATTGACATTGCCGATCGCGATCCTGGAGTTGCGCCGACCGGTCGTCCAGTCAGCCTGAGTGCTTATTGCGACCCGTCTGGCTTTATGGAAATTGAGGCTGCGGGTGGTGCGCCGTCAGCGCTGCTGCCTGGTGCGGTCACGTCTTTGACAGTGATCACGGAATGCCAGGCCGGGCTCTGAGGCGAAGCCGGGGCTGGCTGAAGATGAGTTCACGCATGTTGCTGTTGGGATGCTGTTGGTTGCCATGAGAAAACCTGAATATCGCAAGATTACTGAATTTAAGACGGTTGCCGAGTTTCGGCAATTTCTGGCTGAGCAAGGCTATGACATCGGCTTGGTCGAGCAGCTAGCGTCGGACGGCACAGCTGCCTTGGCACAGCCAGCGCGTTGCTGCGGGCGTGAGATTGGCAATCGCTGGGCGATTTTGCCGATGGAAGGCTGGGATTGCCAAAATGACGGCACACCAAGCGAAATGACACGGCGGCGCTGGCTGCGTTTTGCCAGCAGCGGTGCGAAACTGCTCTATGGGACGGAAGCGGCAGCCGTGATGCATTCCGGGCGCAGCAGCCCGAAGCAGCTGTGGGTGGCGGAGCATACGTTCTCAGCCCTGAAAGAGCTTTGCAGCGAAATGCGCCGAGTCCACGCGGAGAAATTCGGCCGGGCGGATGACTTCTGCATAGGCCTCCAATTGACGCATTCTGGGCGCTATTCGTATCCTAATGACGCGCATCGCCGGGAATCGCGGACAGCGTATGCGCATCCGCTTCTCGACATTAAATTCGGGAATACGGCGGCGAATGTGGTGAGCGATGACGAGGTCAGCGACATTGTCGAGCATTTTATCGAGGCGGCGGTTCTGGCGCGCGCGGCCGGGTTTGACTTTGTTGACATCAAGCAGGCGCATGGATACCTGGCGCATGAGTTTTTGACGGCGCACGACCGTCCAGGCCCGTACGGCGGTTCATTTGAGAACAGGACGCGGTTTTTCCGGGAGATAGCCGACGGCATAGCGCGGGCTTGTCCTGGTTATCCGATCTCGTCGCGCATCAGCATTTTTGACCTTTTACCGTATCAGAAGGGAGCGGATGGGATTGGCGAGCCGATGGGGTGGGAGGGGCCTTATCCGTATGCTTTTGGCGGAGATGGCACGGGGAGGGGCATGGACCCGGATTTGCGCGAGCCAGTGGCGCTGGTGCGGCTGATGCAGAAATATGGGGTTGACTTGATTTGTGCGACGGTTGGCAGTCCATACTACAACCCACACGTGCAGCGCCCGGCGTATTATCCTGTGCTTGACGGCTATGAGATGCCGGAGCATCCGCTGTACAATGTCGCACGTCACCTGGCGTCGGTTCGGCGGTTTAAGGAGCTTTGTCCTGATGTTCTGGTCGTTGGTTCGGGCTATACGTGTCTGCAAGATTATTTGCCGAATGCGGCAGAACATGCGGTGGCAAAGGGCTGGACGGACTTTGTCGGGATAGGGCGTATGGTGTTGTCGTATCCGGAGATATGCGCGGATTCGCTGTCGGGGCGGCCGCTAGACCGGCGGCGGATATGCCGCACGCTTGGCGACTGCACGAACGCGCCCAGGAGCGGACTGATCTCGGGGTGCTATCCGCTGGATGATTTTTACAGGCAACTGCCGCAAGCAGCAGTGCTGAGGGACAAAAAGCGGGGAGGGTAGGGGTGAATGGTGAATGGTGAATGGTGAATGGTGAATGGTGAATGGTGAACGGTGAGGTACGTACTGCAAGCTAAAGCTTGAACTACGTACTGCAAGCTAAAGCTTGAACTACATGCTCCTGCAAGCGAGGGACATACTGCAAGCTAAAGCTTGAACTACGTACTGCAAGCTAAAGCTTGAACTACATGCTCGTACAAGCGAGGGACATACTGCAAGCTAAAGCTTGAACTACGTACTGCAAGCTAAAGCTTGTACTACATGCTCGTACAAGCGAGGTACATACTGCAAGCTAAAGCTTGTACTACATGCTCCTGCAAGCGAGGTACATACGGCAAGCTAAAGCTTGAACTACATACGCCTGAACTACGTACGGGATGTCGTGTTTTGGTGCAGAATAACTTGGAACCGTGAATTGAATGAGCGCTATGCTTCCTATCTACGCGATCAAAGATGAGTTCATTGCGCAGCTGCGGGAGGTCGGCCGGATAGTGGTCACGGCGCCAACGGGTTCGGGTAAGTCAACGCAGATACCACGCTTTATTGAAGAAGGGCTGTCGCTGCCAGAAGGGCAACGAATACTGGTCTTGCAACCACGACGGCTGGCAGCACGGATGCTGGCAGAACGGGTGGCTGCGGAGTGCGGCGGCGAGCCAGGCGAACTGGTGGGCTTCCAAACGCGGTATGAACGCGCAGTGTCAGGGCAGACGAAGATCCTTTTTATCACCGAGGGAATCCTGACACGTCTGCTGATCAGCGATCCGAGCCTGAAAGGCGTGGGGGCGATTGTCTTTGATGAATTTCACGAGCGCAGCCTAAATATCGACCTTGGCTTGGCCATGGCGTGGCATTGCGTGCAGACGCGGCGGCCGGATTTGCGCTTGATAGTGATGTCGGCGACGCTGGCTGCTGCGCCGTTGCAGGCTTACCTGGGCGATTGTCCGCACGTGCATGCTGAAGGTCGCTCCTATCCGGTGTCGATTATGTATTCGCCGTTGCCAGCGAACCAAGGAGCGCCTATAACGGCAGCGCAGGCTTTGCGGCGGTTGCTGCAAGCTGGTGTGCCCGGCGATGTGCTGATATTCATGCCCGGAGGCTATGAGATTCGGGCGACGGCCGAGGAATGCAGGCGCCTGCCCATGGCGTCGGAATTGTCGATACACCTTCTGTATGGCGATTTGCCGCCTTCTGAGCAGCGTCAGGTGATGGCGCCTTCGGATCGCCGCAAGGTCATCATAGCTACGAATATCGCGGAGACGTCGTTGACGATTCCAGGGGTTCGTCATGTGATTGACAGCGGGTTGGCGCGGATAGCGCGTCATGATTCCGGCCGTGGCGTGAACCTGCTGGAGACGCGGCCGATTGCGCGTGATTCCGCTGATCAGCGCGCTGGTCGGGCAGGTCGCGAGGCGGCTGGCACTTGCATTCGTTTATGGTCTGAGATAGTGCATTCGGCTAAGCCGTCGCAGTCGGTTCCTGAGATTCAGCGGCTTGATTTGGCCGAGGCTGTGCTGGCAGTCATGGCATACGGATTTTCCGACCCGGGGAGTTTTCCGTGGTTTGAAGCGCCGCCAGAGCGGGCGTTGTCAGCGGCGCGACAGCTGTTGGGCCAGCTTGGCCTGGTGGATGCTTCCGGAAACCTGACAGCGCTGGGAGAGGATTTGCGCCATGCACCGGCGCATCCGCGTTTGGCGCTATTGCTTTGGCTTGGGGTTCAGGAGGGGTGCATAGAGGAAGCGTCGCTGGCAGCGGCGATTTTGAGTGAGCGTCCGGTGCGGGTGTCTTCGTCGGCGACGCCGCGTTCGCAGGGCACTCGTCGTCGCCAGGAAGCCAAGCGGCGGGCGCGTCAGGCGTCGTTGCCAGAGTCTGATTTTCTGGAGACGTTTCACCTGCTGCGGGTGGCCCAGGAGGTTCGGTTTGAGCAGCAGCAGTGCGTTGGCCTTGGTTTGAACGCCGGGGCGGCGCGTGATGTCATGCGGGCGGCGCAGGATTTTCTGTCTGAAAGTCGCCGTCTTTGGGGCGACAGCGGTTCAAGCCAGGATTCGGAGCTGTCTTTCTTGCAGTGTTTGCTGCGGGTTTTTCCGGATCGCCTGGCTCGCCGTCGTGATCAGGGCACGTTGGTCTGCGAGTTGTCGGGTCGCCGTTTGGCTGAGTTGTCGCGGGAGAGCGTTGTTCGGGGCGAGGCGTTGTTTTTGGCTTGCGAGGCTCGCGAGACTGGCCAGGCGTCCCAGCCGGGGACAAAGACGATTTTGTCTTTGGCGAGTGGGGTTCGCGAGCAGTGGCTGTGGGATTTTTTCCCGGATGCCTGGGAAGAGACGGATATCGCTGTCTGGGACGACAGTCAGCAGCAAGTGGTTCGGCGGCAGTCCTTGTCGTGCCTGGGGATAGTGCTGGAGGAGAAGTTGCGGCAAGACCCGGACCCGGAGGCGGCAGCGGAGATTTTGGCGTGTCTGCTGGACGACGGCAAGCTGGCCTTGCCAGGATGGGATGACGATGTCGAGCGTTGGATAGCGCGCGTGCGTTGGCTGGCCGAGATGTTTCCAGAGCAAGGTTTGCCGTCGTATGATGAGAGCGACCGTGCGAAAGTGCATCGGCTTTTGTGCGCCGGGGAGACGAGCTACCGGGCGGTGAAGAACAAGGAATGCCTGGCTGCGGTTCGGCAGCTATTGCCGCGGTCGCAAGTGCAGTTCGTGGAGGCGATGGCACCGGCCCAGGTCATGCTGCCGAACGGTCGCCGGATGCGCCTGGAGTACACGCCGGGCCAAGCGCCTAAGGGACGGTCGAGAATCCAGGATTTTTATGATATGGTGGAGACGCCGAGGGTGGCTGGGGGGGCGGTTCCTGTACTCCTGGACATCCTGGCGCCGAATTATCGAACCGTGCAAATCACGGATGATCTGAAGCGTTTTTGGGATGTGCATTACCCTCGCATAAAGCCTGAGTTAGCCCGTCGCTATCCCAGGCATGTCTGGCGCTGAAGCTATGTGTAGTTCATTGCAGGAGGACCAACAGCCATGTTTATTGACATCCATGCGCATGCGTATCGTCGGCCAGTTCCATTTGTGTGCCGGTTTTGCTCGGCGGAGGAGCTGCTGAAGTTGTATGACAAAGCCGATATCAAGTGCGGCTTCATTCTGCCGATTGTCAGCCCGGAGATTTATTTTCCACAGGCGAACGAGGACATCCTGGATATGTGCGCGGACTATCCGGGGCGTTTTCTGCCTTTCTGCAACCTTGATCCGCGGTTGTTGACAAATGCGTGCGACGCTCCCCTGGACACGGTTCTGCGGTATTATAAAGACAAGGGCTGCCTGGGAGTGGGCGAAATCATGCCGAACATACCGATGCGCGATCCAATGGTGCAGAATTTGTTTAAGCATGCGCAGGCAGTAGGGATGCCGGTGACGTTTGACGGTTCAGACCAGCACGGCGGCGATTTTGGCTTGTATGACGAACCCGGGATGCCGCAGCTGGAGCATAGCTTGCAGCGGTTTCCCAAGCTCAATTTCATTGCGCATGGGCCAGTGTTCTGGCATGAACTTGGGCGGTTGGAGTCGCCAGCCCAGCGCAAGCCGCCATTTTATCCGGACGGCGGCCAGGCGCGGATGCGGCCATTGACTGGTCCAATCCAGGAAGAAGGCGTCGTGCCTAAGTTCTTCCGCTACTATGGGAATTTGTATGGTGAACTTTCTGATGCCTATACGCCGTTGGCGTGCGACGAGGATTATGGCCCGAAGTTTTTGACGGAGTTCCAGGATCGGCTGTTTTTCGGGACTGACACGTGCGGGCCGAATCATCGCTACAAGATGCGCGAACTGCTGCTGCGTTGGCGTGACGAGAAGCGCATCAGCCAGGCGGTGTTCACTAAGATCGCGCATGACAATGCGGTCAAGTTCTTCAAATTGTCGATACCGCTGGCAGGGAGCGGCGAATAAGCCGGGCGTTGGGACGGCGCGGACAGGGGGCGGCAGGCTCGTCCCGGGCTAAAGCCCGGGCACTGAACGGAGAACCGCTCGGCTCTGTTCTCAGATTTCCCATCCTTTGCGGTATGGTTCGCCGTTGATGATGGCATCTGCTTCTGGGCAATCGACTGCTCGCATGTTTTTGGTGTCCCAGTTGATGCGTTTGCCGGTGCGGAGGGCGAGGACGCCGAGCAAAGCCAGTTCAGTGAGGCGGGCTGAGTAGCCGAATTCAGTGCCGCCCGGTTTTCCGCCTTTGCAGGCGTCAATCCATTCGCGGTGATGGCCTGGCGAGCGCGGGATGCTTGGCGCTGGCGGGGTGTAGGTTTTAGCCAGCTTGGCAGGGACAAGGAACGGGGTGGCGCCAAGGCCAGGGCAGACCAAGAGGCCTTTTTCGCCGACGAACATGCAGCCGCGCTTGGGCCATTCCACGTCGGCCGGCCAGTTGTCAGGGGTGGGCGGTCGGAGTCCACCGTCATACCAGCAGACTTTGACGGCGGGGCGGCGGCTGCGGCTTTTGAACCAATAGTGGCAGATGCTGCCGTGCGGGATGAGGTCAGGGTGGGTTTTGTCAGCCGCGAAGGCTTCGACGAGGTGGGGGGAGTGGAGGTCGAGAGCCCAGCAGATCACATCCATGTCATGGCAGACGAAATCGCCGATGGCGCCAAGGCCGAAGGACCAATAGTCGCGCCAGCGCACCGGGGTGAGGGTGGGGTGGTAGGGGCGGCTGGGCCGCGGCCCGAGCCAGAGGTCCCAGTTGCAGCCTTCAGGGACGGGCGGGGTGTCTTCGGGCGGGGTGACCATCCACTTGCTCCAACGTCCGGCGCCGACCCAGGCATGGGCTTCAAGGACAGGGCCAATCGCGCCGTCCTTGAGCCATTCGACGGCTTCGCGCATGCCGTCGCGCGCATGGCCAATGTTGCCCATTTGGGTGGCGACGCCGGTTTCTGCAGCGACCTGGGCCATCTTGCGGACTTCGCGGATGTTGTGGCCTAAGGGCTTTTCGCAGTAGACGTGCTTGCCTTTGCGCATGGCGTAGATGGACACGTAGGCATGCAGGTGGTCAGGGGTGGCGCAGACGATGGCGTCAATGGAGGGTTCGCGGTCAAGCATTTCCCGGAAATCCTCATAGCCGGGGCAGGAATAGCCAGGCTCGGTGGCCCGGTAGTGCTGTTCCAAGCGTTCAATGACGGGAAGCCGACCCAAGGGGCGTTTGTAGAAAAAATCGTCCTGGTAGCTGGCAATGGGATCGGCGACGGCGACGATGCGGACGTCAGGCAAGGTGAGCAGGTTTTTGATGACGCCCTCGCCCATGCCCCCAGCGCCGACCAGGGCGACGTTGACGGTGTCATGCTTGACCGGACAGGTGGTGCGCCGGGGAATAGCTCTTTTAAAACTCATTTCTTGGTCTCCTTAAAATAAGTTCAAATTATTATGGAAGGGGAGTAATTAAGTATATTGTTTGACCCATGGTTATGCAAGTGCAGGGGTGAAGAATTTTAGCGGATAGGTAGAATAGGGGCGAGGGGCGAGTTCCGGCACTAAAGTGCCGGCACAGGACAGAGACACGTATATAGGCGGGCGCAGGATGACATGAGCTGGAGCACCGTGACAGGCGCGGGGCTGAATGCTGAATGCTGAATGCTG
>Ga0123334_1006958_pt1 | contig 10275 bp, 6 predicted proteins | sample BiotimSIPDNA_FD_89706 | JGI IMG/M metagenome (GOLD analysis project Ga0123334, IMG submission 89706) | Anaerobic biogas reactor microbial communites from Washington, USA - Biogas_R1 time_0 SIP DNA | ecosystem: Engineered > Bioreactor > Anaerobic > Unclassified | place: Washington, USA | collected... | reverse complement strand
TCCGGCACCTGGTTGAACACCTCGGTGCGGGTCTGCATCAGCTCGGCCAGGCGTTTGTAGTCCATGCCGCGGCCTTCCAGCACCTGGTCAAACCACGGCGTGACCTTTTCCAGATACGCTTCGGGCGTCATTTGGCGGATGTAGGCCGCGTTAAACCAGGTGAGTTTTTCAATGTCAAAGATGGCGGGGGATTTGCTCAGGCCCTTTACGTCAAAGGCCTCGATCAGCTCGTCCATGGTGAAGAACTCCCGGTCGTTGCCGGGGCTCCAGCCCACCAGCGCCAGGTAGTTGATCAGCGCTTCGGTCAAATATCCTTTGTCGATAAAATCGCTGTAGAAGGCATCGCCGTCGCGCTTGGACAGCTTTTTATGCGCATCGCGCATGACGGTGGGCAGGTGGATGTACGTGGGCACCTCCCAGCCCAGCGCGCGGTACAGCAGGTTGTACCGGGGCGTGGAGGACAGGTACTCCATGCCGCGCATGACGTGCGTAATGCGCATCAGGTGGTCGTCCACCACGTTGGCAAAGTTGTACGTGGGCATGCCGTCGGCCTTGATCAGCACCATGTCGTCCAGCGTGCTGTTGTCCACCGTGATGGTGCCGTATACCAGGTCGTCAAAGCCGCTCTGGCCGGTCAGGGGCACGTTCTGGCGCACCACATAGGGCGTGCCCGCCTGCAATTTGTGCTGCACCTCCTGCGGCGTCAGGTGCAGGCAGTGCTTGTCGTATTTCCAGGTTTCGCCCTTGGCCTCCACGGCGGCGCGGCGCTGGGCCAGCTCCTCATGCGTGCAGAAGCAGTAGTAGGCATCCCCGCTGTCGATCAGCGTTTTTGCGTGCGGCAGGTAGGTGTCCTTGCGCTCGCTTTGCACATAGGGGCCGTACGGGCCGCCGATGTCCGGGCCCTCGTCCCAGTGCATGCCGCAGCTGCGCAGGGTGTCGTAGATGACCTCGGTGGCGCCGGGCACAAAGCGGTCCTGGTCGGTGTCCTCAATGCGCAGCACGAACACGCCGTTGTGCTTGCGGGTGAACAGATAATCATACAGCGCGGTGCGCAGGCCGCCTAAGTGCATAAACCCGGTGGGGCTGGGCGCAAAGCGCGTGCGGATAACGCTCATGGTTGTTCCTTTCGTTGCAGCGATAGAGATTCAGGGACGGTAGCTGTCCTTCAGCGGCACCACGCGGTTCATGACGGGCAGGGCGTCGGTGCTGTCCCTGTCCTTGCAGAAATAGCCCACCCGCAGGAACTGGCACACCCAGCCCACCGGCTCCTCGGCCACGGCATGCTCGGCATATCCGCGCTGCACGATCAGGCTGTTGGGGTTAATGCGCGCCATAAAGTCCTTGCGGTCGACGTCCTCGTTTTCGTCAAATTCATCCAGCAGCGGCTCGTACAGGCGCGCTTCCACCGGGGCGGCGTCGCCCGCGTTGACCCATTGCAGCGTGCCCTTCACCTTGCGCTCAGCGCCCGGAGAGCCGGAACGGCTGTCCATATCCACCGTGCAGTGCAGCGCCACAACCTTGCCATGCTCGTCCTTGATGACTTCCTCGCACTTGATGATGTAGGCACCCTTCAGGCGCACCTCGCGCCCCGGCGCTAAGCGGAAGAACTTCCTGGGCGGATCTTCCATAAAATCCTCGCGGTCGATCCACAGCTCGCGCCCGAAGGTCACGTGCCGCTCGCCCATTTCGGGGTGGTCGGGGTGGTTTTCGATGGGTAGGGTATCTACCTTGTCCGCGGGCCAGTTGGTGAGGATGACTTTGAGCGGCTGCAGCACCGCCATCACGCGCGGGGCCACATTGCCTAAGTCGTTGCGCACGCAGTATTCCAGCAGCGCATAGTCCACCACGCTGTCGGCCTTGCTAAGCCCCACGCGGTCAATAAAATCGCGGATGGCGCTGGGCGTAAAGCCGCGCCTGCGCATGCCGACCAGCGTGGGCATGCGGGGGTCGTCCCAGCCCGTGACCACGCCTTCCTCCACCAGGCGGCGCAGGTAGCGCTTGCTCATCACGGTGCGCGTCATGTTCAGCCTTGCAAACTCAATCTGCCGGGGGCCGGTGGACATGTGGCCGTGCTTGTCGATGTGCGGCTCGCGGAAGCCCGCTTTTTCCACCACCCAGTCGTACAGCGGGCGGTGATCCTCATATTCCAGCGAGCACAGCGAGTGCGTGATGCCCTCCAGCGCGTCGCCCAGCGGGTGCGCGTAGTCGTACATGGGGTAGATGCACCAGTCATTGCCCGTGCGATGGTGTTCCTTATATAAAATACGGTACATGGTGGGGTCGCGCATGTTCATGTTGGACGAGGCCATGTCGATCTTGGCGCGCAGCACCATGCGCCCCTCGGGGAATTCGCCTGCGCGCATGCGGCGGAACAGGTCTAAGCTTTCCTCCCACGGGCGGTCGCGCCAGGGGCTGTTGCGCCCCGGCTCGGTCAGCGTGCCGCGGTATTCGCGCATTTCTTCCTGCGTCAGTTCATCAATATAGGCAATGCCGCGCTTGATAAAATCCTCGGCGATGCGGTAGCATTCTTCATAGTATTCGCTGGCGTAGTACAGCCCGCCGTTCCAGTCAAAGCCCATCCAGCGGATGTCTTCAAACATGCTTTCGACAAACTCCGTCTCTTCCTTTTCGGGGTTGGTGTCGTCAAAGCGCAGGTTGCACAGGCCGTTGTATCGTTGTGCGGTGACAAAGTTGGTCACCATGGCCTTGCAGTGCCCAATGTGCATGTAGCCGTTGGGCTCCGGCGGGAAGCGCGTGTGCACCTTCTGGCACCTGCCCAAGCGCAAGTCCTCATCGATAATGTCCCAGATAAAGTTGCTGCGTGCACTGTCCATGTTCATTCTCCCGTCTGTTTGATCTTAGCGTCCATTATAGCCGCATCCGGCCCGTTGTCACAAGGCTAATCCTTGGGTTTATAGGTAAAACGTCCAATCAGCCACGGATAGCCGTCATACATGCCGAAGGCATCGCCATAGATGCGGTAGCGCTGGCCCTCTACCCACTCGGTCTTGGTCTGGTTTTCCACCAGCACTTTGAGCTCCCGCCCCTTGCCGTCGTTGACATCCATCTCCACCAGCTGCGGGCTTGTGCTGAGGATGCGCAGCACCGGCCCCTGGAACACATATACCTGCGAGTTGGCGATGCGCGTGTTCTTGTTGGCCAGGAAATCCGCATACCCCCACTTGGCGTCCAGCGCCCACGCGCGCGGTGTGTACTGGTCGGGCGAGGGCATATAGTACACGTCATAGTTGACGATGGTGGATTCCCTGCCCGGATAATCGGCCTGGATGCTGACGGTGTTGATGCCCACCTTGTTGAACACCGCCTTAAAGCTGAACGCGCCGGTGGAGCTCAGCCTGGTAAAATCGTAGGATTCATACGGCGACAGGATGGTGATCGTGGCGCCGGGCATGGTGGTGGCATAGATGTCCATGCTGGGCTTGCTGCTTTCATCGTCCAGCGTCTTGTCCAAATCCAGCGGGATATCCTGCACCGCGCGGTACACCGTCAGCGTGGCCTCGTTTTGCCGGTAATACTGGCTGCGCACCACGATGTGGATCTTGTTTTCGCCAATGGGCTGGATGTTGGCGTTGTAGCTGATCAGCCCGTTCTGCGTGTTGACAAAGGAGGAGAAATCCTCGCCGTTGATCAGCACCTGGCTGTTTTGCATGACGCGGAACTTGATGTTGTACACCGGCGTGCTGACCTCCACATACGTAACCTGCGGGTTGATCAGCGTAAGCGGGGACAGCGGGATGTCGATATCGTACGTAATCAGCGGCATCTGCTTTTGCTCGCCGGTGCCCGTGCGCACATAGGGCGTGAGCGTCACCTGGAGGATGGGCTTGTCCAGCGTCTCGTCCAATTCATACCAGGTGTAGTCCGGCACCTGGAAGCTGGCATAGCCGCCGGTGGACAGAAAGCTGCGCCGCAGCTCCTTGATATAGATCTGCGTGCCGTCCTCTGCCGGGATGCGGATGGTGTGCGCGGGCATGTCGTCCAAAATGGATGCCGTAATTTCCACCTGCGGGACGTTATCCGGCGATTTTTTATCGATAAACGCGGGCTTTATGACGAACAAAAACAGCGCGCTTGCAGCCGCCAGCGCCACCAGCAGCAGCGCTATGATGGGCAAAAAGCGGCGCAAACCAAACAGCCGCGTGCGCTTAAACGTGGCGTGCGGCATGGCAGGCGGCGTGCGCTGCGACCTGTACGGGCCGGCATAGGCCGACTCCACGGCATAGTCGCCGTCCTCGTTGGGCACAAAGCTGGGCTGGTCGTCCATGAACATGGGGTTGCGCCGCGATTGGGCGTGCACGTCCGTGCCGGTGGGCGCGATGCCCTTCTCGGCCGCCAGCTTGCGCAGCTGGCGCTGGCGGGTTTCGCCCTGGCGCTTGCGCTCGTGCAGCGTGCGCATCTCGGCGGCCAGCACATCCTTTTCGTCTACCAGCTCGGTTTCGTTGCCTGCTTCATCCACTGCCATGACGACGGGTGCATCGATGGCTTTCAATTCCTCGGCAGGCAGCGGCGCGCGGCCCTCGCGGGGCAGCTCGGTGCCGCATTTGAAGCATGTAGGCAGGCTGGCGCGGTTCCATTGGCCGCAGTTGGGGCATCTCATGGGCTCAGTCGTCCCCCAATTTCAGCACGGCGATAAACGCCTCGCTGGGGATTTCCACGCTGCCAAACTGGCGCATGCGCTTCTTGCCCTCTTTCTGCTTTTCCAGCAGCTTCTTTTTGCGGGTGATGTCGCCGCCATAGCACTTGGCCAGCACGTCCTTGCGCACGGCCTTGACGGTCTCGCGCGCGATAATCTTGCCGCCGATGGCCGCCTGGATGGGGATTTCAAACTGCTGGCGCGGGATGACGTCCTTCAGCTTCTCGGCCACCGAACGCCCGCGCGCGTAGGCTTTGTCGCGGTGCACGATCATGGTAAATGCGTCGCACAGATCGCCGTTTAATAAAATATCCAGCTTGACCAGATCGCTCTCCTGATAGCCCTTCAGCTCATAGTCCAGCGACGCATAGCCGCGGCTGCGGCTTTTGAGCTGGTCAAAGAAGTCAAAGATCACCTCGTTGAGCGGCAGGTCGTAGGTCAGCTTCACCCGCCCGCCCTCGTGCTGCATGTCCTTAAAGATGCCGCGCTTGTCCTGGCACAGCTGCATCAGCGTGCCCACATAATCCTGCGGCGTAAAGATGGTGGCAAACACAAACGGCTCGCTCATGCCCTCGATTTCGTTGGGGCTGGGCAGGTTGTGCGGGTTGTCGATGGTGACGGTTTCGCCGTTGGTTTTGTGCACCTGATAGATAACGTTGGGCACCGTGGTGATGAGGTTTAAGTCAAACTCGCGCTCCAAACGCTCCTGGATAATCTCCATGTGCAGCAGCCCCAAAAAGCCGCAGCGGAAGCCATAGCCCAGCGCCATGCTGGTCTCAGGCTCAAAGGTCAGGGAGGCGTCGTTCATGCGCAGCTTTTCCAGCGCCTGGCTCAGCGCGCCATAGTCCGCGCCGTCGGTGGGGTAGATGCCGCAGTACACCATGCTGATCACCTGCTTGTAGCCGGGCAGCGGCTCCGATGCCGGGGTGTTGGCATCGGTGATGGTGTCGCCCACGCGGGTGTCGCCCACCTCCTTGATGGAGGCCGATACATAGCCTACCTCGCCGGAGCGCAGCACATCGCACGGCACATAGCCGGGGCTTAGCACGCCCACTTCGACCACGTCAAACTCCGCCTCGGTCTGCATCATGCGCATGCGCATGCCGGGCTTCAGCGTGCCGTTGACCACCCGCACAAAGCAGATGGCCCCGCGGTAGTTGTCATACACCGCGTCAAACACCAGCGCCTGCAAGGGTGCCTTGTCATCGCCCTCGGGCGGCGGGATGCGCTTGACCACGGCCTCCAGCACATCCTCAATGCCGATGCTCATCTTGGCCGATATGCGCGGCGCATCGTGCGCGTCCAGGCCGATCAAATCCTCCACCTCGTGGCAGGCCTCATCGGGCTGCGCGCTGGGCAGGTCAATTTTGTTGATCACCGGCACGGTTTCCAGGTCATGCTCCAGCGCCAGATAGACATTGGCCAGCGTCTGCGCCTCCACGCCCTGCGTGGCATCCACCACCAGCAGCGCGCCCTCGCACGCCGCCAGCGCGCGGCTGACCTCATAGGTAAAGTCCACATGCCCGGGCGTGTCGATCAGGTTTAATGTATATTCCTTGCCGTCCTTGGCCTTATAGCGCATGTTGACGGCCTTGGACTTGATGGTGATGCCGCGCTCGCGCTCCAGCTCCATCGAGTCCAGGATCTGATCCATCATCTGCCGCTGCTCGTACACACCGGTCTTTTCAAGGATCCGGTCGGCCAGCGTGCTCTTGCCGTGGTCGATGTGCGCGATGATGCAAAAATTGCGGATGCGGGTCAGACGGTCGTTTGCCATGTAGTTCCTCCGTTTATTATGTAGCTTGTTTAGCGTCCCAATGTTCCTGCATCTGTTGGTTGAGCAGGTGGATGTCGCCGCAGCTCATGGTCAGCACTAAGTCGCCGGGGCGTCCATGGGCCAGCAGCCAGGCCTCGGTGTCGTCAAAGGTGCGGGTTAAGTGCGCGTCAATGCCGTGCGCTTTCATGCCGTCCACCAGCATGCTGCTGTCAATATCGCCGGGGTCAACCTCGCGTGCGGCAAAAATATCGGTGACCAGCGTGATGTCGGCCTCCTGGGTGCAGGTCAGATATTCGTCAAACAGCGTTTTGACGCGGCTGTATGTGTGCGGCTGCATCACCGCGATGACGCGGCGGTTGTGCTTTTTGGCTACCGACAGCGCCGCGCGCATCTCGGCGGGGTTGTGCCCATAGTCGTGGTACATCATCATGCCGTTAATGACGCCCGTGTGCTCAAACCGGCGGCGCGCGCCCCGGTAGTGGTGCAAGGCCTGCGCGGCCTTGGGCACATCCAGCCCCAGCACATCAGCCACCGCCAGCGCGCTCAACGCGTGCAGCGCGTTAAAATCCCCGCCCACCTGCAGCGCAACCTGGCACATTTCGCGCCCGTGGTGCAGCGCGGTAAACGTGGGGCAGCCGGTGTCGTTATAGGTAATCTCGCTTAATGTCCAGTCGCTGCTTTTGTCAAAGCCAAAGGTAATCGCCCGGCGGTCTAACTTGCTCAGCAGCGATATCACGCGCTCATCGTCTTTGAGGCCAATCGCCACGCCATCGGGCGGCAGCTTGTCCAGAAACTGGCCGAATGCGTCCACCAGATGCGCCATGTCGCCATAGGTGTCCAGGTGGTCGGCCTCGATGTTGGTCACCAGCACCAGCGTGGGCGGCATGTGCAAAAAGCTGCGGTTAAACTCACAGGCCTCCGCCACAAACAGCGCCTTGCTGCCCAAGCGCGAGCCGCCGCCGATGGCGTCGAGGCTCCCCCCGATGTGCACGGTGGGATCCTGCCCCATTTCCAGCAGCATCTGCGCGATCATGGCGGACACCGTGGTCTTGCCATGCGTGCCGCACACGCACACGGTGTTGTCGTATCCGCGCATCAGCTGCCCTAAGAGCACCGCGCGCTCCATCTGCGGGATGCCCAAGGCTGCGGCGGCCTGGCGTTCGGCGTCGCCGGGCGAAATGGCGGCGGAATAAACAAGCAGCGCCGCGCCTGCTATCCACTCCGGAAAGTGACCGGCGCGCGCATCGATGCCCATATCCCGCAGGTGCTGCAGGGCATATCCGTCCGACCGGTCGGAGCCGGTGACCTGATACCCCTCCTGATGAAGCATCTGCGCCAGCCCAGCCATGCTGGAGCCGCCGATGCCCACCAGATGCACCCGCTGCCCTACAAACTGCGCAATGTCCGTAACAACCCCCGCCTTCCGACAAATTCCCATTAAATTATAACGGTGGCACGGGGGATTGGCAAGGCAGACGGCGTGTACGCAACGTACGCAGCGTACGCAGGGGGCTATCCTTTCAGCCCGCCGCGCGCCACGCCGCGCAGGATTTGCTTCCTGGCAAACAAAAACAGCAATATGATGGGCAAAATTACCACGGTGGACGCGGCCATCAGCAGGTTAAACTGCGTGCCGGCCTCGGTGGTGAACACCTGCAGGCCGTAGGGCAGCGTGCGGTTGTGCGTGCTTTCGATGATCATCATGGGCCACATGAAGCTGTTCCAGCTGGTGATGGCGTTTAACAGCATGATGGTCACCAGCGCCGGGCGCGCGATGGGCACCATGATTTTCCACAGGTATTTCCAGTTGCCCGCGCCGTCCACGCGCGCAGACCAGTACAGCCCGTCGGGCACTGACAGGAAGAAGTTGCGCAGGATGTAGGTATAAAATATGCTGGCTAAAAACGGCACGAACAGCGCGGGCAGCGAATCGCGCAGCCCCCAGGACACGATGGTCTGGTAGTTGGTGATGACCAGCATCTCAAACGGCACCATCATCATGGACAGCAGCAGTGTGAACAGTATGTCCCGCCCCGGAAATTTAAGCCGGGAAAAGGCAAACGACGCCAATATCGTGGTGATGCCGGTGGCCAGCACGCTTAACGTGGTGATGATGACGCTGTTGACAAAGTACCGCGCAAACGGCGCCTTGCGGAAGGCCTCGTGGAAATTATCCAGGCTTAGCGTGCTGGGCAGCCATTGCGGCGGGAATACGTTGGTCTCGCGCGGGGTTTTGAAGGCCGTGGAGAACATCCAGTAAAACGGGAACACCATCAGCACCGCGCCGAAGATAAGCAGCGCATAGGTGGCACTGCGCGCAATGCGCGCGCGCGCCGTGTGCGTGTGGTTCAGCGCAAAGCCCGCGCCAAACAGCACAACGGACAGCGCCATGCCCCATTTGAACGGCGTTTTGTCCATCAGCACCGTGCCCTCGGGCAGCGGCCCGCGCGGTGTGGTGGCATTTGCATACAGCACCAGAACAGCGCAGACAAAGAAAGTGGCCACCGCCAGCAGCATCATCGCCGCGCCTAAGCGCAGCCGGTGTTTTGTGTGCATGCGCCCCTCCCTCAATACGTCCATTTGCGCTGGATGTACTGCTGCAGCATGGTGACGATGAATATCAGCACGAACAGGATCATCGCCGCCGCGGCCGCCCAGGCATGCTTTTGCTTGGAAAACTGCTCATAGATATAGTACACCACCGTAAACAGGCTGCCGCCGATGCCCGGGCCGTTAAACAGCGCAAACAGCTCGCTGAACACCTTGCTGGCCGATATGGTGTTGATGGTCAGCACCAGGCCAATGGTGGGGGCCAGCAGCGGCACCGTGATGCGGAAGAAAATGCGCATGGATTTGGCGCCGTCCACCCGCGCAACGGTGTAGTAGGTTTCGTCGATGTTTTGAAGCCCGCTTAGTATCAGGATGATGGTAAAGGGCAAATTGCTCCAGATGCCGAACAGTATCAGCGCGTACAGCGACCAGGGATATTTTTGCAGCCAGTTGATTTTGTCCACGCCAAACCAGCCCAGCACCTGATTGAGCACGCCAAAGTCGCGCAAAAAGATATACCGCCACGCCAGCCCCACGGCCATGGCGCTGGTCACCATGGGCAAAAAGTACGCCGTCTGGAAGATCGCCATGCCGCGCACCTTGCGATTTAACAGGTTGGCCAGCACGATGGCCAGCGCCGCTGAAACCGGCACCACCACCGCCACATAGATGCCCGTGTTGGTCAGCGCGTTCATAAAATCCCGGCTGCCCAGCACAAACTGATAGTTATACAGGCCGATGCCCTGGTCGGTGTTGGTCAGCAGGTCAAACCCCTGCCGGAAGGACATGAACACCACGTTAAAAAACGGGTACACCGTAAAAATCAATATGGACACCATGAACGGCAGCAGATAGGCGGCCGGCTCAATCGCCGCCCATATGCGCGCGCGCCGCGCCAGCACCTTTTCGCGCCGGATGCGTTGAGCCTCGCTCACTGGTACCGCACCCCCGTTTCCGCATCAAACAGGAACACGCCGCGCGGCTTGAGCGCCACGTGCAGCGGCGCGCCGGGCACAATGCCGGCATCCAGGTCGATATAGGCGCGCATTTCCTGCGTGCCCACGCTCAGGTAGGCCAGCTCCTCCTTGCCCATGGTGTACACCTGCTTGACCGTGGCGGGGAAGGCGGCCTGTGCAGCGCTTTCGGCCACCGCGGCGCTTTCGGCGCGGATGGCTAAGATCAGCGGTTTCCCCTCCGGCACGCCGTCCACCGGCAGCGGCAGGGGGAAGGCCGCGCTGCCGTCCATCAGCGTAAACTGCCCGTTTACCAGCGTGCCGTTCAGGTGGTTGATGGG
>Ga0123334_1006957_pt1 | contig 10275 bp, 9 predicted proteins | sample BiotimSIPDNA_FD_89706 | JGI IMG/M metagenome (GOLD analysis project Ga0123334, IMG submission 89706) | Anaerobic biogas reactor microbial communites from Washington, USA - Biogas_R1 time_0 SIP DNA | ecosystem: Engineered > Bioreactor > Anaerobic > Unclassified | place: Washington, USA | collected... | reverse complement strand
ATGGCAGGTGTCAGTATATCGGAATAAAGACCGACCACGTCCATTTTCCGGCTTTCTATCAATTCCAACGCATAGCTTACAGCTTTTTGTTTGTCCTCTGCTTCAAGAAGTTCCAAAAACTCTTCGTATTCTTTCACAGGAAACCTCCATATTACAAAATAAAAATATTACTTATATATTATATCCCTTTTATATTAAAATAAACTTAATCTTTTAATTTTTGATGATAAAAAACAGTATGTTTGTCATTGGAACACAACATTTTTGTTTCAGAAAGACAGAATTTGTGTAAATATAATACTGAATTCAGAAAATATATTATATGGTTTTATAATTATATCACAAAAATAGTTATTATGTTGTAATTTCAACATACAAAAGTGATGCTTTATAGTATAATACAATTCATATCATATCAGATGGGAGTGATAAGCCATGGTAGAACAAGTTTTCAGACTCTATAAGGGGAACAAAAAAACGATAGAAAAAGTACTTCTTGACGAGAATATAAACTACATGCACATGGTATTGAACAAAACCGAAGGGCTGCCTGAGCATTTTTCAAATTCAAACCTTTATATGACTGTCTTACGGGGCAGGCTTTCTATCGGTCTTGATGATCAGGAAGTACATGAATACGAATCAGGGGATCTTCTCAAGATACCCTTCAATACAAAAATGAATGTAAAAAACCTTCATGATGAAACCCTTGAACTTATTGTCGTAAAAGCCCCTGCACCCAAGGGCTGATAATCCTTTGGGCAATGGGCCAAAATATTAAAATAGTATCTTTTATCAAAAACAGGTTTACAGGAAAGGAGAAACAAATGAAAAAGTACACATGTATCCCCTGCGGATATGTATATGACCCCGAGCTGGGCGATCCCGATGGAGGTATATCGGAGGGTACACCTTTTGAAGAACTTCCCGATGACTGGCACTGTCCAATATGCTTTGTCGGTAAAGATGAATTTGAACCAACTGAAGAATAGAGGAGGAACACAATATGAGTATGTTTTGTTACCAATGCCAGGAAACAGCCGGAGGACAGGGCTGTAAGATCCGTGGTGTCTGCGGGAAAACCGAAGAAGTTGCAAAACTTCAGGATCTTCTGATCTACACTCTTAAGGGAATTTCAGATATCATTATAAAAAGTAAAACAGATGTCGGGTCCATTAAAAAAGTCAACCACGAAGTTCTCAACAGTCTTTTTATGACTATTACCAATGCAAATTTCGATGACGGCTCAATTGAAGCTCAAATAAAAAAAATGATCTCTCTCAGAGATGAACTCAAAAAAAGTTCTTACCCGGAGTGCCTTCATGATGCTGCTTTATTCAGTGTGGATTCTAGAGATTCTATGCTTGAAAAAGCAGATGCTATTGGTGTTTTGTCCACAGAAAATGAAGATGTCCGTTCTCTTCGTGAAATGATAACATACGGGCTTAAAGGGATGGCTGCATATACTGAGCATGCAAACAATATAGGCAAAGAAAATCTTGAAATAAATGCTTTTATTTATGAAGCTCTCGCTGCCACACTGGATGACTCCATGACTGCAGATGAACTGGTGGCACTCACAATGAAAACAGGAGAACACGGTGTGAAAGCCATGGCTCTTCTGGATGAAGCCAATACCACAAGATTCGGGACTCCCGAAATCACTGAAGTAAACATAGGCGTAAGAAATAATCCGGCGATCCTTATCACCGGCCATGACCTTACAGATCTGGAACAACTGCTTGAACAGACAAAAGGCACAGGTGTAGATGTGTATACCCACAGTGAAATGCTACCTTCACATTACTATCCGGCTTTCAAAAAGTATGATAATTTTGTGGGGAATTACGGCAATGCCTGGTGGAGACAGATCGATGAGTTCGGACCTTTCCATGGGCCGATCCTTTTTACTACCAACTGTATAGTCCCTCCCAGAAGCGAAGAAATAAAGGGAAGGATTTTTACAACGGGCTCCACCGGTTATCCCGGATGCAAACATATCCTGCCTGACGAAAACGGCAAAAAAGATTTCTCTGAGATAATATCCCTTGCAAAAACCCTTCCTGCTCCAGAGGAAATCGAATCAGGAAATATCGTAGGAGGCTTTGCACATGATCAGGTAATAGCCCTGGCCGATAAAGTTGTTGATGCGGTCAAATCCGGTGCCATAAAAAAATTCTTCGTTATGGCAGGCTGCGACGGCAGAATGAAATCAAGAGAATACTATGCCGAGTTCGCGAAAAAACTCCCCAAGGATACGGTAATACTGACAGCGGGATGTGCAAAATACCGCTATAACAAACTGGGTCTTGGAGACATTGGCGGCATACCCAGAGTACTTGATGCAGGCCAGTGCAACGACTCCTATTCTCTGGCTGTGATAGCCATGAAACTCCAGGAGGTATTCGGTCTTGACGATATCAACAAGCTTCCCATAGCATTCAACATAGCATGGTATGAGCAAAAAGCTGTGATCGTCCTTCTTGCACTGCTTTATCTTGGTGTTAAGAATATACACCTGGGGCCCACGCTTCCCGGATTTCTCTCACCCAATATTGCAAAAGTCCTTGTTGAGAAGTTCGGCATCGCCGGTATCGATACAGTTGATTCAGACATAGAGTTATTTATGGGTAAATAAGAAACAAAAATAATAAAATCCCGCCGCTGCCGTTTCACTGAAAGGATCCGGGCACGGCGGGATTTTATTATTGAATGAAAAATTGTTTTTGTGATTTTAATATCAGATATCAATATCGGATTTCCTTGATTCACATTATTTTATCAGAACGCTATCTGATTCTTTCCGGCTCTTTTTGCTTTATAAAGATTCTCATCTGCAGCCTTTATGAGATCAGTAAGTTCTTCTCCCTGATACTGTTTTATACCGCCGCTTACGGTTATTTTCAGATCTTCCTCAATAAACTTGTTTTCGATGGATGCTCTTATTCTCTCGGCTATGCCTGCTGCTTTTTGAGCATCAGCATCTGAAAAAATGACCATGAACTCCTCTCCGCCGTATCTGCCGGCAAGATCTGAATCCCTTATACTTCCGTCTAATATGGCTGCCACTTCAAAAAGAACCTTATCTCCATAAACATGGCCTTTTGCATCATTGACCTTTTTGAAATCATCTATATCAAACATTGCAACAGATAAATGCTTTTTTGAAGCCTCCGGACCCGCAGCGGTTTTTTTCAAATGCTCGATCAGTGCTCTTCTGTTGCTGATTTTTGTAAGGCCGTCAACTGATGATATTTCTGCCAATTCTTTGTTTTTATTCTCCAGTGCCAGCTCGGCTTCTTTTTTCTCTGTTATATCAAAAACTATCCCGGCAAGAAAAAGCGGCTTTCCTTTTTCATCGACTCTGGTTATTTTGCCCCGGTCATAATACCATCTGTATTTTCCCCCTTTGGTTTTTATCCGGTATTCCGCCTCATATACAGGTTCTCTGCCATAAAGATGGTCTTTCATGGCCTGCATCGTCCCTTCATGATCTTCCGGATGAAGTTTATCCGTAAAGAATTCATATGAAACGATTTCAGGTATCTCTTCTTTTTCATATCCCAAAACAGTCACCTTCAAGGGATTGAATGTAACATTATTGGTTTTGATATTCCAGTACCAGTGACCCAGATTGCCTGTCCAGTCATATTCCAGTTTTCCCTCCTGCTCTTTTTCTTTTAGAAGCTGATGATTAAGGATATCCAGCTCTTCTATGCGTTCAATAAGCTGTTCCTTTGTTTGATCTTTATATTCCATTTTACTCATACTCTTTTCTTATCTCATATTAGTTTTTTTTATTGTTTCTATCCAAAAACTTACTGCTCAATAACTTCTCCATTTCTACGATAAGAAGGATCATAAGTCCTCCTCCCAAGGGATAAAGCCAGTCTTCCGGCGAAAGAGGTGCGGATCCGAACCAGATATGCATGAAGGGAAGGTATGTGAATGCCAGTTGGATGATCACCAGTATACCTGATACTAAAAATGCAGCCCTGCTTCCGAAAAAATTTCTTCCAAATATGGTTTCTCCAAGTTTCCTGCAGTTGAAAAGGTAAAACAGCTCACAAAAAACCAGTACATTGACCGCTATTGTTCTGCCATAGGCAACGCTTTCATGACTTTCAAGCAGACCGGAAAAAGAAGTGATAACAAAAAACGTTATAAAGCCTCCTACAAGCAAAATACGAAACATAAAATATGTGCCTATAAGAGCTTCTTTAGGAGGCCGGGGAGGCCTTCTCATGGTGTTTCCCTCTGCCGGTTCAAAGGCAAGGGCAAGGGCAAGGGTCACAGCAGTGACCATGTTTACCCAAAGTATCTGTACCGGTGTAATGGGCATTGTAAAGCCGAAAAGAATTGCCAGCACTATTACCATGGCTTCTGCAGCATTTGTAGGCAGTATAAACAAAAGCGCTTTTCTTATATTGTCATATATAGTCCTTCCTTCCTCCACAGCCGAAACTATTGAGGAGAAATTGTCGTCCGCCAGCACCATCTCTGCAGAATCTTTAGTAACTTCAGTGCCTTTTATGCCCATTGCAACGCCTATGTCAGCTTTTTTGAGTGCGGGAGCATCATTGACCCCATCTCCTGTCATTGCCACTATCTCGCCCTGTTCCTGAAGGGCTTTTACCAGTCTTAGCTTATGCTCAGGACTGGTCCTTGCAAATATATCACATTCGCTAACTGCTTCACGTATCTGATCATCATTCATTTCTTCAAGCTCTGACCCGCTTAATACTTTGTCTCTGTCGGTAAGACCCATTTGCCTCCCTATTTCTCTTGCAGTAAGCACATGGTCCCCTGTTATCATCTTTACGCGTATCCCGGCATTCTTGCATATTTTTATGGATCCTATGGCCTCTGGTCTCGGAGGATCTATTATTCCGACTATTCCTGCAAACACCATTTTTTCATTCATATCACCATGACTTATATTTGATTTTTCCTGGGAAACTTCTGCATATGCGCAGCCTATAAGTCTCTGGCCCCGGGCCGCCGCCATCTCTATGATTTTTTCCCAGTATCCCCTGTCCACAGCCTCCCTGCCTTTATCGGTTTCCTGAAGACCACAGATGGCTATAAGCCTCTCAGGAGCTCCGTTTGCCAGAATTATTTTCTTGTCCTTTACTTTGTACAATGTCGCATGATATTTATATTCGGAATCAAATGGGATCTCGTCTTCTTTGACAGTTCCTTCTTTGGTATATCCCGCTTTTTGTGCAAGAGCCTTAAGTGCCGCTTCAGTGGGAGCCCCGTGGGGAACCCATGTATCGTTTTCACATACTATTTCCGCATCATTGCAAAGATCCGATATTTCTATCAATCTGAACAACAAACTGTCACTGCTTATGTCAGCTGTTTTTTGTTCTTTTGTTATTCCTCCTTCGGGGACATATCCCGGCCCCGATACAGAATACTCTCCTTTTGCTGTATAGATGTTTGTTGCTGTCATTTCATTTTTTGTAAGGGTGCCTGTTTTGTCTGAACAGATAACTGTGACAGACCCCAGAGTTTCAACGGAAGGCAATCGTCTAACGATGGAATTCCTTCTTGCCATTCGCTGAACTCCTATGGCAAGAGTTATAGTTATGACTGCAGGCAGACCTTCGGGTATGGCTGCCACAGCAAGTCCTATTACAGCGATAATTGTATCCGGAAGAGATGCATCATTTACAAAAACAGCATATATTATTAATAAAACAGAAAACCCCAGTATAATAAAAGATAAATTCCTGCCCAGGCTGTTTATTTTTCTTATCAATGGGGTCGTTGTTGTTTTTGTTTCGGAAAGCATTGTATTTATTTTGCCCACTTCTGTGTCGGCTGCCGTGGCGGTCACTACTCCCTTTGCACTTCCGGTCCTCACAGTTGTTCCCGCATATGCCATAGAGGATCTTTCTCCGAGAACAGTTCCCTGCCTGACAACGGCTGTGGATTTGGAAACAGCCACAGACTCTCCTGTAAGAGAAGATTCGTCCACCTCGAAACGGCTCACATCAATAAGACGCATGTCTGCGGGTATTTTGTCTCCCGCCTTTAACAACACCAAATCTCCGGGCACCAGGGTTTCCGCAGGCACGGATCCCTTTTTGCCGTCACGCATAACTGAAGCCTTAAGAGAAAGCAGATTTCTGATGCTGTCCAGGGCTTTTTGTGCTTTGTCCTCCTGTATATATCCCACTATGGCATTTATTACAACAACGCCCAGGATAACTCCCGTATCTACCCAGTGCCGCATTATGGCGGTCAGTACAGAGGCTCCCAGCAGCACATAAATAAATGCATTATGGAACTGAAGCAGGAATCTTTTTACGGCACTGTCCTTTTTTGCTTCAGGAAGTTTATTTTCGCCGAATATACCATTTCTTTTGGAGACTTCTTCGGATGTAAGCCCCTCTGTTCGTGAATACAGCATCTCAAGTGCTGCTTCGCCTGAAAGAGTCTCCCATTTTATTTCTCTTAAGCCTTCTTTGTTAAAATGATCTTTCATATGATACTCCCTTTATGTTAATTTTTACTTAAATTCTTTATTCTTGGTTTTTTTTGTATTTTCAACAAGAGCCTCAAGCAAACGGCTCAAGGATCTTCTTGTTCTTTCATGGGTGAGTTTACCCTCCCTGTCAAACTTTTCATCCGCATGAGCTATCAGGACCTCCGGCTTGTTCAATGCTATAATATTAAGTGAAACACATACCTGTCTCAAATGATACTGAACTCTGGCCCCCCCCAGCCTGCTGGGAGAAGCACTTACTATTGCTGCAGGCTTGCCGTATAAAGGCAGGTCCTCTCCCCTTGATGCCCAGTCCAGGGCATTTTTCAAAACAGGCGGTACGGAAAAATTGTATTCCGGGGTGGAGATAAGCAGTGCATCCGCCTCAAAAAGCTTCTCTCTGAAAGCTTTAACTGTCCTCGGCAGTCCTTTTGCTTCTTCATCTTCATTCAAAAAAGGTATGTCCGCCAGATCGATAATATCAATAACGGCATTGTCGGGAAGCAGCTCCCCGGCGGCTCTTAACACAGCTTTATTATATGAATCTTTTCTCAGGCTGCCTGTGAATGCAGCGATCTTTATTATATCTTTTCCCATTTTTTTGTCCTTTCTGTCATATTATCTAATAAAAGTGTTATTATCCAATTCTCTAAAAGCCATATCCAGTTCTTCTTTTGTGTTCATTACTATTGGACCTCCCCATGCTATCGGCTCATTCAAAGGCGGAGCAGAAAGAAGTATGAATCTTACATCACCGGAACCTGCTTTGATGTAAAACTTTTCTCCTCTGCCCATGAGAACTGCCTGCTTTTCCCTGATCAAACCATTGGCCTCATCAACTTTGATTTGCGGATCAAAAAAAGCCTCTCCATAAAAAATATATACGAACAAAGTGTTTTCGGGTGGAGTTTTGAATACCCATTCATGATCAGAAGAAAGCTCCACATCAAGATAGGATGCCTTTATATAATTGCCTTCAAAGGCACCTTTCTGTCCCAGATATTCTCCGGATATCACACGTATCTTTGCCCCGTCTTCCCGGATAAGCGGAACACTTTCTGCCTTGATGTCCCCGTAAGCCGGCTTTGTCATTTTTTTGGATGCCGGCAGATTCAGCCAAAGCTGTGCACCCAACATCCTTTCGGTTTTTTTTGGCATTTCCTGATGTATTATTCCCGAACCTGCAGTCATCCACTGACAATCACCGTCTTTTATGCTACCACTGTTTCCCAGACTGTCTCCGTGTTCAATGTCTCCCTTTATCAAATATGTTATAGTTTCTATGCCCCTGTGGGGATGCCAGGGGAATCCTTTTGTATAGTCATCAGGATCTTTGGAATCAAAGGCATCAAGCATAAGGAAGGGGTCATAGTCCTTAGTGTCTTCATGTCCGATAACCCTGACCAGTTTTACACCTGCGCCGTCAATGGCCGGTTTTCCTTTTGTTACTTTTGATACTTTTCTATAGTTATCCATAATATTTACCTCTTTTTCAAAAAAACAGCTTTAACCTGTTGATTGAATGTCATTTCGAATTTTATTATTATAATATTGATTACCCTGATAAGGACTTAATAAACAGAAATCCGATATCCCAGGACAATATGCCGATCCTCGTAATAAAGACTTTTAGTATTATAATATTTGAGTATAAAAAAGGCTTGAAAACCTGGTTAAAGCAGTTTCTAAGCCCTTCTTTCCATCTCATACCAAGGCAGATATGCCTATTCTATATTTTCAAGGATTTTTTTGGTTTCTCTTATTATTATCCTGATATGACCTTTGACAACTGAATTTTCGATTGATTCCTCACAAAGCTGGGAATAAAGATAAATAGAAGATGCAGAATCATAAAAACTTTTTTGCTTTTCTTTCCCTTGATTTTCAAGCCCCCTGTTCTTTTCGATCTGTTTCTTCAGTTCTTCATTGATACGTTTTGTTTCTTTATCCATTCTAAACAAAATGAAAATCAAAAGTGTGATTATTATCAGTGCAGGTATCAAGATGATTATTTCCATATCATAAGCCTCTTTTAAAGAAGGGAACGTATCCTGTCTCTCAGTTCCTTAAGCCCCTGTGCTTTCGGAAGTGTTTGGATATCCCTGTTTTCACTCGTGTCTGTTTCTTCGTTTCCTGTAATCACAAAAACTTTTTCGGATTTTGACAAAGCGCTTTTTATGACTTTTGTATGGATAAAGGCCTCATCGATTATCCATACCGTCGGCCGCCGGCGCCTTAACTTTTCTTTTGCCTCTTCCCATTCAGCGCAAAAAACAGTTTGTACATTTGGTGTTTTCAGAGCTAATTGGAGGCCTTTTCCGTAATCTCTGTCTTCAGTCAGGATCAATATGCTTTTTTTTGAAGGTTCCTGTTCTTCCTTCCACTTCAAAAAGTCAATAACGGGAGTGTTGTAGAGATCAAAATCCTTTTCATACTTCAATTTATCATAATATGCTCTTGCTGCCAAACATGATCTCCGGCAAAGTTCTCTTATATCCAGCCTTATATTCTCTATACCGTTTTTTACCGATTCAGTATCCAGACTGCATACAGTGCTTCCGCAGTTTATACCCAGATGGAAATGCACTTCATTTTCGTCGCTTTCATTGTCAAAGCCTTTGTTTTGATGCAGATATTCGCATCTGAGTTGCCAGCATTTTTCACCATCTATATATGGATCCTCATCTCCCGGTTCTTTCAGAAAGAATCCTGAAGCATAAGTGTCGAACCAGAGAATATATTGTCTCCCCGTATCCCTTGCAGGTTTCCCTTCGTTATCCAGCATGATCCGGCCGTTCTTATATTTTTTTACAACTTCAGGGAAAGCTATGCCTCCGCATATATCAGGAAGTGTCAAGGCTAGCGCCAATGCAGACTGCCATCGGCCATCGTCGATATTAAGTTCTATTTCTTCTACCCTGTCGATAAAAGTAAAACTCGCATCAGCTTTTTCCATCTACGATCCTTTCTGTTCTTTCATTTTTCCTGTTATTTATTCTTATTATTACTATCATTGGTTATTGCTCTGCCATAGTGTCGCATTTACTTGTATTTTTTAAATAAACAGGTTTACATTTGACTCTTCTGCATCTCCAAGATATGAGGCAACTCCCGCCAGCTCAATACCGTCTATCAGTTCTTCCTTTGTAATGCCCATTATGTCCATTGACATAGTGCAGGCCACCAGTTTTACACCGTTTTTCATTGCATTTTTCATAAGTAGCTCAAGAGAGTCAACATTTTTATCATTCATCACTTTCTTCATCATTGCAGTTCCCATTCCGGCCATATTCATTTTTGAAAGTTTAAGTTTGCCTGTTCCTTTGGGCATCATTGCCCCGAACATTTTATCCATAAAAGGTTTCTTTACCGGATCTGATTGTGACTTTCTCAATGCATTAAGTCCCCAAAAAGTAAAGAACATAGTTACGTTTCTTCCCATGGCCGCTGCGCCATTGGCAATAATAAATGATGCCAGCACCTTATCCAGATCACCACTGAATACAATAATGGTTTTTCCGTCAACCGTTTCCCCGATTTGTTTTTCCTTATTGAGTGGATTTTCTCCGGTTCCCTTTCTAATATAAACAATGTTTTCTTTTCCCTGTCTTTCTGTCTTTACCAGGGTGTTTCCGGTCCGTCTGCACCATGCATCCACATCTGCGGCAAATCCCATATCCGTTGCCGATACCTTTAATACTTCACCGTCTTCCATTTCTTTTAATGTTTCGTTGACCTTCATTATGGGACCGGGGCATTGCAGTCCGGAACAGTCCAGT
>Ga0123334_1006954_pt1 | contig 10279 bp, 8 predicted proteins | sample BiotimSIPDNA_FD_89706 | JGI IMG/M metagenome (GOLD analysis project Ga0123334, IMG submission 89706) | Anaerobic biogas reactor microbial communites from Washington, USA - Biogas_R1 time_0 SIP DNA | ecosystem: Engineered > Bioreactor > Anaerobic > Unclassified | place: Washington, USA | collected... | reverse complement strand
GCGGGGACGAATCAATTCGACGCAAAATCTGTTGTGGAGTTTCGGAGGGATCATCGGGGCTTTGGTGACAGGATTGATTGCGGAATATACAACACTCGATTATCGGTTGATCATGGCCGGTGCGGCCGTCGTCAGCGTATCCGCGATATTATTGATACCGCTCAAAATGTCCGGTGAGTTCAAAAAAATCTATAACGTGGATGTATAAAAACACGATGAGTAATGATAGACAAAACATTTGAATTATGATATAATTACCGAGCGTGAGAAATCTCACTGCCTTGCTGCCATGGCAGCCAATAGACCATAAGGAGGAACCAATATGAGAAAGTATGATATCATGTATATCATTCGTCCGTCAGTTGAACAGGAAGCCCGTAAAGCACTGATCAACGAACTGCACCAGATCTTGATCGATCGCGGTCAGGAAGAGATGACGGTCAACGAATGGGGCATGCGCGAGCTGGCTTACGAGATCGACGATCAGAAAAAAGGGTATTACGTCGTCGTGAGTGTCAAAACCACTCCCGAAGCCATCGCGGAACTTGACCGCGTCATGAAGATCAAAGAAGATGTGCTACGGCATATCGTCATCTCTCGCGAAGAAAAGTAATCTGGGGGAATCGATATGTTGAACAAAGTTGTATTGATTGGTAGGCTGGTTCGGGATCCCGAACTGCGCTACACGAACAACAATATTCCGGTTGTCTCCTTCACCTTAGCCGTCAACCGCCCCTTTGTTAGCCAAAGTCAGGGACAAGGCGATAATAACGCCGATTTCATCAGTTGCACTGTCTGGCGCAAACAAGCGGAAAATGTCAGCAAATACGTGAACAAAGGCAGCATGGTGGCTGTTGAAGGCCGACTGCAATCCCGGGATTATATGGATGAAAAAAACAATGTCAGAAGGTATGTGACGGAAGTCATCTGCGATTCGGTCGTATTTCTCGACTCCAAACCGCAGACAGAGACGACCAACGCACCTTCTCAGGAAAAAGACAAAAAAGAAGATGTCGCGAACCATATCGACATCATCGAAGACGATTTGCCATTTTGACCTTTAGGAGGAACTTATAATGAATACCAGACCACAACCCGCTCGGGACGGACAACAAGGTTATCGCGGCGGACGCAAGCGCAATCGGAAAAGATGTTATTTTACCGATAATAAAATCACCTATATCGATTTCAAGGATTTTGAACTGTTGAAGCGATTCATCTCTGAAAGAGGTAAAATTTTACCGCGCCGCGTTACCGGGACCAAAGCCTTTTACCAGAAACATTTGGCCGTAGCGATCAAGCGCGCACGGTTTATGGCGCTCTTGCCCTACGTCAAAGAATAGTCTAAAAAAAGACTCCATGAGTCTTTTTTCTTTGATGGGCTTGGAGATTTTTCGACCCAATTTGATTTTGTCTTATTTTATGATATAATTATTTTGATTTCTTAACAATCGAGGTGCGTGCATGAAAAAGGGCATGTTCATTCTGATCAGCCTCACCATTATCATTTTTCTCTCGCTCAGTGTTTTTGGTTTTCTCTATATCATGGAAAACCTGCAACCAATTTATTGGATTGCGTATGCTTGTTTGGTATCAGCGATTGGAATCATCATTATCATATCCATTTTTTCCCATCGACGCATGGCATCGCGGATGCAGCAGATGCAAACGAAATTCCGCGAGAACAAATTGCTTGAACGACGGCTGGTCAACAGTGAGGATATTGCGCTAAATTACTTGCCGATCGGCATGCTGATCTATAATGATACGTTGCAGATTTCCTGGGCAAATCACGCTGCCAAGGAAATTTTTTCCAATGTCTTGATTGAACGCAACTTGACGATGGTTCATCAGGAATTGGCAAAAACCATCGAGAAAAGAGAAGGAAGATTTATCCTTTCCATTTATGGAAAAGATTACGAGATCATCCATTATCCTAAGAATCATTGTCTGTATTTGTTTGAAGTGACGGACCGTGAATCCGCAAAACGCCTGCTTCGAGAACAAGAACACGTGATCGGCGTGATCAGCCTGGACAATTTTAATGAAGCGACTCAAAATCTCGATTTTCAATTCAAAACGACGCTGCAAGGAAAATTTCTGGGGGCGCTCGATGCTTGGTGTCGTAACCACCGCATTTATTTTGTCAACCTTCGTCCAGAAAAATCCGTTATCTATCTGACGCGTAAACAACTTGATGTCTTGATAAAAGAAGAATTTCAAATTTTGGATACCATTAATGACATCGCCAATCAAAACGAAGTCCGGGTGACGCTCTCGATGGGGATCGCTTGTCACCGAGTGATGCTTGATCGGTTGGGTGAATTGGCAGAAGAAGCGTTGAAACTCGCTCTTGGTCGCGGTGGCGACCAAGTGGTTGTCAATTTTGAAAACCTGCCACTCAAGGTTTTTGGTGGAAAAAGCAATACCGTGGAAAAACGGACAAAAATCACTGCCCGAATCAATTCCCGCGCCATATCCGACAACATTGAAAAATATAGCAGTGTGATGATCATGCCACATCGCGCGACGGACATCGATGCACTGGGTGCGTCAATTGGTCTATTGGAAATGGCGCTTGCGCAAAAAAAACCGGCCAAAATCGTACTCAATTTTGATGACATAGATCTCACTACCCAAAAAGTCATCAATATGTTGAATCGCGAATACGTCAAACTGATGGAATATTTCGTGGATTCCGACACCGCGCTGGACGAGACAACGTCGACGACCTTGCTTATCATCGTCGACCATCATAGCCCGGTTCAATCCATTGCGCCCAAGTTGATTGAAAAGACCAAGAACATTATTGTTGTCGACCATCATCGCCGAATCGATAATCTCTTGAGCGATGTCACCTTGATTTATTTGGAACCCTATGCCTCTTCATCCGTGGAATTGGTCATTGAACTGATTGAACTGTCAAGCCATGAAGTCGATATCGACCCCTTTGAAGCGACGATCATGCTCGCTGGCATGATGATCGACACCAACAATTTCACTTATCGAACCGGAGTGCGCACGTTTGAAGCAGCGGCGCTTCTCAAGAGTTATGGAGCGGATCCATTCAAAGCTCGGCTGATTCTTCGAGAGTCACTGGATCACATGAAGAGCAAATCGAATCTAGTGAATCAAGCGGAAATCATCAACAACCATTTTGCTATCACCAAATCGCCAAAAGATGTGAAAACCACGCGGGTACAACTGGCCAAAACCGCGGATGAGCTTTTAGAAATCGACAACATCATCGCCAGTTTCGCAATCGGCAGTCTTGGCAATGATCAAATCGCCATTTCTGCTAGATCCGTAGATTCGTTCAATGTCTCGGTTCTCATGGAACATTTCGGTGGCGGCGGCCATTTGAACAATGCTGCCGCTCAAGTGGAGAAAGGCGATATTGAAACAATTGCGAAAAAAATCGAAGGCATGCTGGAAAACATTTACAAGGAGGATACGACCATGAAAGTGATTCTTGTCAAGGACTTGAGAGGCAAGGGGAAAAAGGGTGATCTCATTGATGTCGCCAGCGGCTATGGCAATTATCTTTTGACATCAAAACAGGCGATTGAAGCCTCGAGTGCTAACATTCGAGCACTGGAAGAAGAAAAAACAAAACAGGAAAAGCAATCAGAAATGGAAATTCAAGAAGCCTTGAATCAAAAAGAAGCAATTGAAGCGCATTCGATCAAAATTTACGTCAAGATTGGCGAAAACGGAAAACTCTTTGGCGCCGTGAGTTCAAAACAGATTGCGGACGAATACAAGAAGGGTTATAATATTGACATCGATAAACGCAAAATCGAATTGGAAGACAACATTCATTCACTCGGCGCATACCAAATCCCGGTTCGCTTGCACAAAGATGTCAGTGCCACGATCGATTTGCAGGTTCTGGAAGAAAAAGCTTAAGGAGGATGTCCATGGAACGGAAAGTCCCGCAAAATATTGAAGCTGAACAAGCGGTTCTCGGGGCTGTCTTTTTCGACCAGGCGACGATGAAAACCATCGTCGACAAACTCCAGGAAGAAGATTTCTTTTCACCGAACCACCAAGTGATCTATCGGATCATGAAGACGCTTTTTCAGGAGAACATTCCGATTGATTATCAAACCCTGACCGATCGGCTGGAGAATCATAACCTGCTTGTCAAGTCAGGTGGTATTGACTACATCACCGGCCTCATTGATTCGGTGCCGTCGGTTGCTAATCTCATCAATTACATCAATATCGTCAAAGATAAGGCGATTTTGAGGAAAATACAGGATTCTTGTCGAGAAATCATCGAGGATTCCTATACGACCGACAACACACCGGAATTTATTGACTCGGTCGAAAAGACAATTATCGGTATTACCAAAGAAAAGCGAACGACTGATTTTAAATCCGTCGGCGAAGTCGCGAATCTGCTCGTTGATCGGATTGCCGAACAAGCTCAAATTGGTGGTGCTGTGACAGGGCTTGATACCAAATATCATGAATTCAATAAATTTACCCTGGGGCTACAACCGTCTGATCTGATCATTGTGGCGGCGCGACCATCCATGGGAAAAACGGCATTCGCCTTGAATTTGGCTTTGAATGTCGCCAAGAGTCCCTCGCGCCCACACATCGCCTTTTTCTCTTTGGAAATGGGTGTGGATCAACTGGTAATGCGCTTGATCAGCTGTCAAGCGCAAGTGGACAATTTCCGGATGCGGCAAGGCCGTCTGAACGCGCAAGAATGGGATAAGATCCATTATGCCGTGAGCACCCTTTCCTCGCTCAATCTGTATTTCGACGACTCCGGTACTGTCAAAGTGACGGACCTTCGCAGCAAATGCCGAAAGTTAAAACAAGATGACAAGCTTGATTTGGTAATTGTGGACTATCTTCAACTATTATCGGGGTCTCAGGCTTACAGCCAGACAAACCGGGTTCAGGAAGTCTCCGAAATCAGTCGGGTATTGAAAGAAGTTGCCCGGGAGTTGAAAGTGCCGGTTGTTGCGTTGAGCCAGCTTTCTCGGGGCGTGGAACTCCGGAAAGATAAGAAACCGGTCATGGCCGACTTAAGAGAATCCGGGTCGATCGAACAAGATGCCGACATCATTTTGTTCTTGTATCGAGAAGATGCCTATGAGCAAGAAACCACCAAGAAAAATCATGTGGAGATGTCAATTGCTAAAAATCGTTCCGGAACGATTGGGGACTTCGAACTCCTCTTCAACAAAAACATGTCGACTTTCAGCAATCTCTTAGTATCCGCCGATGAACAATACGGCGAAAAACAGCCGTTGGATGAGAGGTAACCATCCCGCTGTTTTTTTTGAAATCCCCCAATCCACCCTGCTTTTGAAGGAGAAATAGCCAATGATCAGTATCCGACTAGACCAAATAGAAAGCCGATATGACGAGATCCAAGAAGAACTTCAAAATCCCGAAGTATCGACAAACATCCAAAAGGTGAGAGAGTTGTCAAAGACAGCGCGTTCACTGGAGAAAACAGTTTTCAAATATCGAGAATATAAAGAAATCAACCGACAAATTGCCGGATTAAAAGACTTATTGAAAGAAAACGATCCGGAAATCCGGGAGATGGCAGAAACGGAAAACGAGTCGCTTCACGAACAACTGGCAAATCTGGAAAATGAGCTGGAAATATTGTTGATACCGAAAGATCCGAATGACGAAAAAAATGTTATCGTCGAAATCCGTGGCGCAGCGGGCGGGGATGAAGGCAACATTTTCGCTGGGGATTTGTTCCGGATGTATGCGAAATACGCCGAATCCAAGGGCTGGAAACTGGAGACGATTGCGGCCGATCCGGCTGAAGCAGGCGGGTTTAGCCAAATTGAATTTCTTTTAAACGGAGACAGTGTTTATTCCTATATGAAATATGAATCCGGGGTTCACCGAGTTCAACGAGTACCGGAAACCGAAGCACAAGGACGGATCCATACGTCAACAGCGACGGTGTTGGTGCTCCCCGAAGCCGAAGAGTTCGAGTTTGATATCGATATGGAAGAAGTTCGCATCGATACGTTTTGTTCCTCAGGTCCTGGGGGACAATCAGTCAACACCACAAAATCTGCCGTTCGTTTGACACATCTTCCGACAGGGACGATCGTTCAGTGTCAAGACGGCAAAAGCCAACACGAAAACAAGGCCCAAGCCCTGCGGATATTGCGAAGCCGTCTTTATGATAAAATGCTTCAGGAACGCTTAGATAAAGAAGGCGAAGAGCGCAAGGTGAAAATCGGAACGGGAGACCGGTCCGAAAAGATTCGGACTTATAACTATCCACAAAACCGCGTGACGGATCATCGAATCAACTTCACAATCCAACAATTGGACCGAGTGATTGAAGGAAGACTGGATTCGGTGATCGATGCGTTGATTGCTGAAGAACAACGGCGAAAACTTTCGGGAGACGACGTTGATGGCCAGTTATGAAGCGACTCTTCGTGAAGGAAAAAAACTGGCGCGGCGACAGGATAAAGAAACATCAGCTGTTGAAATGTTGTTTCTCCATTTTTCGGGATTGAAGCCAACCGAACTGTATTTGAAGTTCAACGAGGAAATGCCCGAGGCAGCCATTGCTCAGTTCATGGACGGGTTGGATCGATATATCTGTCATGATTGTCCCGTGCAATACATTATTGGCGAGACACTTTTTTTCGGGTATCCAATCACTGTGAACGAGAGTGTTCTGATTCCCCGCTTTGAAACCGAAGAATTGGTGGAAAAAGTCTTGGAACTCGCCGATGGACTTTTCCCTTTTCAACCAGTCAAAATCCTGGATCTATGCACCGGCTCTGGATGCATAGCAATTGCTCTCAAAATGGAATTGCCGAACGCACTTGTTTTTGCTTCCGATATCAGTCAAGAAGCATTGGCGGTGGCGAAGAAGAATGCGACAAAACTACAGGCGGATATTTCATTTTTTCAAGGAGATCTCTTCGAATCTTTGCAGGGAGAAACCTTCGACATCATTGTTGCCAATCCCCCGTATATTCCGGAAACCGAAAAGGTTGCGAAGATCATCTTGGATTACGAACCCCATTTGGCATTGTTTGGCGGGCGTGATGGGCTCGATTTTTACGACCGCATCCTTCAGGAAGCGCCGAAGTATTTGAAACATCCCGGATTCATGGCCTTTGAACACGCCTATCATGCCGCTAGCAAAATTCGGGGATGGGGACAAAAAGCATTTCCTTCCGCGAAGATCTATACCGAGCAAGACATGCAAGGGAAAGATCGGATGACTTTTATCATCTTTCAGTAAGAAAAACTTTCCGCTAAGGAAGTTTTTTTTCGACTGCTAATATTTATAATATTAAGGAAGATACCAAAGAGCAACGTGGCTTTTTTTCAATCAAAAACGGTTGACAAGCCCGATTCAACTCAGTATTATTATCCTTGAAACGAGGGTGTTATCCATGTCAAACATACTAGTGATCGTTGAATCCCCCACCAAATCCAAAGCCATTGAGCAATATTTGGGTAGCGACTACAAAGTCGTGGCGTCCAAAGGCCATATTCGCGATTTGGCGATATCGGGTCCTGGAGGGTTGGGAATCGACGTCAAAAATCAGTTCAAACCGGAATATCAGATTCTTACGGAAAAACAAGACATCGTCAAGCAATTGAACTCGGCAGTGAAAAAGGCCAATGAAGTGATCCTCGCGACCGACCCGGATCGCGAAGGCGAAGCCATCAGTTGGCACTTGCAAGAGACGTTGACGATCGGGAATAAACCGGTAAGCCGAGTGGCCTTTAATGAAATCACCAAGCCAGCGGTGCTCGCCGCTTTTCAAGCACCGCGCGCCATCGATATGGATTTGGTCTCTTCCCAAGAAACCCGACGGATCATCGACCGGATCATTGGGTTCAAGTTGAGCAAGCTACTCCGGAGTAAAATCAAATCACAATCAGCCGGCCGCGTACAAAGCGCTGCGCTCAAACTGATAGTCGATAAGGAAAAGGAAATCGACAAGTTCGTCGTGACCGAATATTATGAGATTCACGCGAGTTTCCCTGAATTTTCAGCGAAGCTAGCCAAATGGCAACAAAAGCCAGCCAAAATACCCACATCTCAAAAAGCCGACGAGATCCTTCAAACATTGACGTCCGATTTCCATGTTACCTCGGTGAAAACTACGCGGAAGTCACTGGCGAGCAAGCCGCCTTTTATCACCTCGACTTTGCAGCAAGAAGCCTCAAATCGTTTAAATATGAACTCGCGAAAGACAATGCAGGTTGCCCAAAAACTCTACGAAGGGGTCGCTATCGGAAGCCAAATCACCGGACTTATCACTTATATGAGAACCGATTCCATTCGGCTGAACCCCCAGTTTGTCCAAGAGTGTGAGCAATATATCAAGAAAACTTATGGACCCGCTTATTTTGGACATGTGAAAATCGCTCCGAAAAGCAACAAAATCCAAGGAGCGCACGAAGCGATCCGACCGACCGATTTGTCTTTGACACCGGAAGCAATCAAGGCTTTTTTGACGCGGGAAGAATTTTTGTTGTATCAGATGATCTTCTTGAGAACGGTGGCGAGTTTGATGAAGTCCGCTCAGTTCGACCAAACCGTGGTTGAACTGACGAATGGCGAAGCAAGTTTCCGCGCTGTCGGCAATCAACCTATTTTTGATGGATATAAGCGGATTTATGGAAAATATGATGCTGATGAGGAGTCAATGAATCAGCTGCCGAAAATGGAAAAAGGCTCTCAATTCAAGGCGAACGATGTCTGTAAGAAGCAACTTTTCACCATTCCGCCCGCTCGCTATTCGGAAGCCAAATTGATCAAAGAAATGGAAGAATTGGGCATTGGTCGCCCCTCGACCTATGCGCAAACGATCCAGACCTTGAAAAGTCGCCATTATGTGACAATCAAAGAGAAAAAATTCGAACCGACTGAACAAGGAATATTAACGATTGAAAAATTAGATGAATACTTTCAGGAATTTGTCAGCGCGGATTACTCCAAACGGATGGAAGATACCTTGGATGACATTGAAAAAGGCGAGGCGAAACAACTCACTGTCATAGCTGATTTTTACAATTATTTTGAACCGCTTGTCGCAAGTGCCTCTCAAAAAATGCAAAAAGAACAACCCAAAGAGACTGGAGAACTCTGCCCGTTGTGCCATTCTCCAATGGTTTATCGGCGTGGTAGATACGGGGATTTTGAGGCGTGTAGCGATTATCCCAAATGCAAATATATCAAGCCAAAGCCCGAAGAGAAGGAACGAGAAAAACCCAGAGACACGGGGGTTATTTGCCCTTCCTGCCACAAAGGCACGCTGGTAGAACGGGTTGCCAGAAAAGGGAAGAACAAAGGCAACAAGTTTTATGGTTGCAGCAACTATCCCAGATGCAAATACATTGCACCTGGGTCTGACACGCACAAACTCTGTCCCAACTGTAACATGCCGCTGATAAAGCTTCCAGACAAGACGATCCAATGTCTCGATCAGGAAAATTGCGGGTATCAGGTCGAAAAAACCATTCCTAAAATAGAAATCGAATAAGGCTCGCCCGCGGATCAAAAAACCGCGGGGTTTTTTTGGCGATTATCCGTTCGGATTTTACTGGAATCTATGATATAATACTCTTAGCAAACAGGAGGGAACCCATGGGATTTTTACAACGGTTATTCCAAAATAAGGATAAGAAAATCCAACGTGAAAAATATAAATTGGGGATGGCCAAGACTCGTCAAGGCTCCCTTGCGACGCTGAAGGATTTATTGACAAATTCCGGCAAGATCGATCAAAGTCTTTACGACCGGTTGGAGGAAATATTTATCCTCGCCGACATCGGAGTCGATACCGTCGTCAACTTCATTTTGTCTCTGAAAGCGGAAGTCAAGAAACGAAGCGTTCAGAATCCGAAAGAACTGGAAGAAATCATTGTCGACAAGCTTTTTGAACTATATTTGAAAAATGAAGTGGTGGATACGGGAATCCGTTTCAATCCCAGCGGTCCGACGGTGCTTCTTTTCGTGGGCGTCAATGGAACGGGAAAAACGACATCGATTGGAAAACTAGCTTATAAGTTGAAACAGGACGGAAAAACCGTGATGATGGCAGCGGCCGATACTTTCCGAGCGGGCGCAATCGATCAACTCCGAATTTGGTCAGAGCGGGTGGGGTGCCCTTTCGTGGCGAAGGCACCCGGTTCGGATCCTTCCAGTGTAATCTTTGATGCGCTTCGAGAAGCCAAAGAAACAAACACCGATGTGTTGTTCATCGATACGGCCGGACGGCTACAAAACAAAGTGAATCTGATG
>Ga0123334_1006940_pt1 | contig 10291 bp, 7 predicted proteins | sample BiotimSIPDNA_FD_89706 | JGI IMG/M metagenome (GOLD analysis project Ga0123334, IMG submission 89706) | Anaerobic biogas reactor microbial communites from Washington, USA - Biogas_R1 time_0 SIP DNA | ecosystem: Engineered > Bioreactor > Anaerobic > Unclassified | place: Washington, USA | collected... | reverse complement strand
TGTTGCGGTAAAGGTGATACCGCATGTGTCTTTGAAATTGTCCTTGCACAGTAAGCACATATAAGATACTACCGGTCCTCTCTGCGGGATTTACAACGAAATCTAATTATAGCAAAATAAATAATCTGAAAGTAGCAGTAACTACAGAACATTCAATTTACTATGAGAGAAATGCAAATTTAATAACATCTCACGTTGTCTACTCTCACATTGTATACGAATGATTTATTCATAAAGCTGATTCGAGCTCTACTCCTCTGTGGCATACTGTTTTTTCAGGATTATCTAACACATTTACAACGTAAAAGGTAAAACAATGGCTAGTAAAGTTGAGCAAATTACCGACGTACTTCGTCAGCTTCGTTCGCGTTGCCCTGAAATTATTGGTTCTTCTGTTGTCAGTATGGAGGGGTTCCTGATTGCATCGGTATCGCCAAAAGAGATTGACGAAGAGCTTGTAAGCGGAATGTCCGCTGCGCTTCTTGGTGTTGGTGAACAGATCTCACAGGAGATTATGCATGCACCATTAAGCCAGGTTTTCGTGAAATCAGAAAAAGGATTTGTAATCCTCAATTCTGTCGATAAAGACGCAGTACTTTTGTTGCTGGTTACCGGGGATGCAAAACTCGGACTTATTTTTCTTGAAATACGCCGAATCCTTCCGGAACTTCAAAAGGTTATTTAGGGATTTTTACAATCACATAATTGACAACTCACAAGTATATGGAAAAGTTGATTTCATCACTTTTCCATATTTATTATTCGATCTCTTCCCACAATCCTTCATTGCAGATTTTATGTATACATAATTTACTTTTAATACTGTTACCAAAAAGTCACTTGACAGTCATCATAACCCTTTATATTTTAGTAGTGTAGTTTGTTTTAGTAGTACATGCAGACAATTATGAATCTGGATGCTTTGACGTAAGACGTAGTCTGTTTGTCTTATTTTTGACTACCTGATCAAAATTGTTTTGCTTCGCTTTTTAATAGTTCAACATACTTATTCACACACCATTTCTGATACACTGGTATCAGGAAGTAATACATTATTATCGATTTTGGATGGGAGAAGTTTATGGCCAGAGAATTACCCGAATCTATTAATGAACGAGCAGCGCAACAGAAACAGTGTAACACCGGTTTAAGAAGTTTTTGCTGTAAAGAGTGCCTGATGGGCCCCTGCCACTTTACAGCACCTTCAGCAAAGGGAGTTTGCGGTGCAACACGCCCGCTTATTGCAGCACGCAATATCTTGCGTCTGTCAATTGGCGGAGCAGCAGCACATTGCGGACATGCATCAGATCTTCTCGATTACTTTGGAGAAGATGTTACCAATGAGGAAAGTAGCGCATATATGCCTGACTATATGAAAGTACTTTGGGATAAAATGGAGCTTGAATACCCGGATAATCGTCCCGGCAGCCACTTTCGCCAGATTGCGGATGCAGTACACCTTTCTGCAATGGGCGTCGGGGGTGATTATGTCGAAATGCTTAAATGGGCATTGAGCATGGGTATTGTTGACGGATACTATGGACTTTACAATGCAACACTTACTGAAGATAGACACTTTGGGAAGCCAAAAGTGCAAAAGGGTCATCTCAATCTTGGCTGTATTGATCCATCAAAGGTAAACATTGCTATTCATGGGCACGAACCAATGCTTGCTGAAGCAATGGTAAAACAGGCTGCCAACTTTCCAAACGTCAACCTTATTGGTGTCTGCTGCACAGGGGCATCACTGCTTGCCCGTCACAACATTCCTCACGCTGCACATTTTCTACTTCAGGAAGACGTTGTTGCAACAGGAATGATTGAAGCAATGGTTGTTGATGCACAATGTATACAACCATCACTTAACGACCTCTGCGAATGTTTTCATACTCAACTCATTACAACAAGCCATATTGCAAAAATATCGCGGGCAACGCATATGCCCTTTTCCAGTCAGCAGGAAGCTGATGTAGTTGCATTTAAAATCATTGAATCTGCGATTGACAACAAAGCAAACAGAAATGCTGCCCATGAACAGCATTTTGTTGCAACAAAGCAGGAAACAACACAAGCAGTTATCGGCTTCTCTGATGAATCCGTACCATTCTGGATGATCGCAGATGAGATAGCGGAGGGAAAATGTAAAGGTGTAATCGCCGTTGTCGGTTGTGTAAATCCCCGTTCGCCTATCAACGAATGGGTTGAAACATTCAAGAAGTTAAGTGACGATTATTATATACTGACAACCGGATGTATGGCTTTTGAATTCGGGATGAAAGGTCTTCTTGACGGAAAGAAATTTTTCCATCTTGGATCATGTGTCAACAATTCACGTGTTGCGGAGGTATTCAGAAAGATCGCACAGTATCTTGACAAACCAACATATGAACTTCCCTTTATTGTAAGCGCTCCTGCACCGATTACAGAAAAATCAGTCTCAATCGGAATGTTTTTTGCAGCCCTCGGATGCAGCCTTCATATTGGGGAACCATCACGGTTTGCGTCAGATCCGGTTGTCGCATCAACACTTAATTCTGTATTCAACGATATTTTCGGTACCAGACTCTATGCAACAAACGACCCCGAACAATTTCTGACACAGTTGCAATCATGCGAAGTGGAGGTTACCGCTGAAGTTTGATGGGGATCGTCACAAGGAGAATAATGTAGAGACGTGTATTAAAGCATACATCTCATGGCTGTCAGCAAACCAATGATACAATACATATAACAAAAAGACATTCCACTTCTGGAATGTCTTTTTGTTATAATAGACCACAATTAGACTTTTTAAAAATTATGATACGCACTCTTTGTTTTGGGTGATAAAACAAAAGTACGGTTTTAATTTGTCAACCAAACTATTTCTTACGCCAGGATACCCAATAAGGAATTCCATCCTCGTCGCGTACAAAAAGTGTTCTATCGTTTTTTGCAACAGTAACAGGCATTATCACTACTTTATTATTAAGACTAAGCTTATACCCCTTTACTTCAACGCGGTCGCCCTTTGCAATTGAAAGATTATCCTGACGCAGAATGTACCAGGCCGGCCCGAGATGAACATAGCATTCGCTGCCATCAACAGTAGATGTCAACTGAATCCCCTGCCCCATATTTGGCATTGGAGTTACCGTATCAACACTTTTAACATCTGCATAATATGTCTGAACACTGAACTTACTGAAATTCTGTTCGTACTTATCCGACTGCCCCCAGCCATCACTACCTTTGGTCTTGATTGACGATTGCTGCCCGAACACGGAAAAACTTACAATACATAAAACAAGAGGCAGAGCCATAAATACTTTATACATGATGAACTCCTTGGTTGAAAGAAACGTGCGAATGCTAATTTCATTTACTTAAGAATCGTCAAAATATCTGATGGTCTATTTAAAATATATCGGGCACCATTTTCGAGCAGTTCCTTTTTATCCCTGAAACCCCATGATACACCTGCCGCAACCATTGATGCATTAGCAGCAGTCTGCATATCTACCATAGAATCGCCAACGTACAAAATCCGCTCAGGAAGCACCCCCCATTGCCGTGCAACAAAAAGAGCAGCTTCCGGTGATGGCTTTCTTAAGAAATCGCGATGACCAATCACAATATCAAACCCAACCTCTTTAAAATAATAGCATACCGTCTCGCATGTGACATCATGAATTTTGTTTGACAATACTCCGAGACGAAGCCCGGTACTCTTAATTGACAATAATACGTCAGTGATACCATCATAGGGCTTTGTCTTCAGATTCCAACGTTTTTGATAGGTATTTTTCATCTCAGTAAAAAGTACCCCGACAAAATCATCGGTACAAACCTGCTGTGGGATCGATTTACGGACAAGATTTTCCATCCCTTCACCGACAAAATACTTATATGCCTCAACAGTATGTGCCGGTAATCCGTGTTTTTCAAGAACACTATTCATTGATTCCGCAAGATCATCAATGGTATTAAGTAACGTTCCGTCAAGATCAAACAGCACACCGCTGATTTTCATTTATTCCTCTTGCTGATACCAGGATCATGTTGAACTTTATATCCTGCACTTTTCAACGCTCCGATTTCTTTTTCTGTCAAATGCCTGAACTCTCCGTACTTCAGATCTCCCATTTTTACAGAAGCAAACTGTGTCCGCCGTAATTTACTGATCAGAACACCGATAGATTCAAGCATACGCCTGATCTGTCTGTTTTTACCCTCATAGAGTACAATCTCATACCAGAATTGTTTGCGGTCGTCAATCTGACCGGATATATTTTCAACCGAGCCGGCCTTTAAAAACTGTCCTTCCGACTCGACACCATCAAGAAGCCTGTCGATTTCATCTTTTGTCAGTTCACGATCAACCTTGACAGCATACACTTTCTTAATCCGATATCGCGGATGAGTCAGTGCATGAATAAGATCACCATCATTTGTAAGCAGCAGCAGTCCTTCCGAGTTGAAATCCAGCCTGCCGACATAATTCAGGTAATCAAAATCGCCACCGGCCGATTTCAGTGCTTCATATACTGTAAGTCTGTTTTCAGGATCAGTCTTCGTGACCATCACTCCTCGGGGCTTGTGATATGCGATATACGTGAGTTTTTTCATTGGTGTTACTTTTTTACCACGATACTCAACGATATCATCAGGAGTCACTTTAATTCCAAGTTCAGTTACTTTTTGTCCATTGACAAAAACATGTCCGCCAGAGATCAGCTCATCACATTTCCTGCGCGAACCAACACCACACGTCGCAAGATAGCGATTAAGCCGTACTGGCTCGTCGGATTCAATTCTGTTTTGCATTGTATTTTTTTCCTTTATTCAGAGTGGGACTGTTATTAGCGAAACAGTTCCTCCACTGTTCTGACCACTACTACCGGGATACCGGCTATTTTTGCAATACGTTCTGACGAATAACCGTCAAGTGTTCGCTGCTTATGCCCGAACATTACAGCCGGAAGCATCACTTTGTAAAATGTTTGCCGGTGCAGTTCTTTTTTGACAGTTGCAATCACGTCCTTTGCAGTCATCAAACCTGCAACTGTTACCATCTCGCCAAAAAACGTATTCACCAGTGGAACCACTGTATAATCAACACAAAAATCAGGTCTTACCTTCTGTGCATCATCAATAATCTTCTGTATAAATTGTGATGCTGACAGCGATGAGATCACAAGATACCGTTTCTTTTTCTTCAACGGTTTGATTTTTCGTGATACAAACTCTTTTTTATATGTTTTCCATTCAGTAAGCAGCTTACGTACAAGCCCGACACCGTTTTCAATCTGCGGATAATCCTCATAATATTTTGCAGGGGGTAAACGCATACCTGCTTTTATAAAGAACTCATCAGCACAAAACAGCCTTCTTTTTTTGTCAACTGAACAATGAGCATCACTCTTTAACATAATCATTTCACAAACATCACGGGCTATTTTCTCAGTAACCGGCGGTAATGGCATTTTCCGATGCTTTGTCAAACCGACAGGAACAACTGCAATTGACATAAGTGCATCACCAAACGAGAACAGATCATTGATACTCTTTTCAAGAATTGTACCATCATTGTATGTGGGACAAAGTACTATCTGGGCGTGAAAACTTATTCCATTAGATGAGAGATACCTGAGCTGTTCCATAATATCCGGTGCCCTGGTGATTCCAAGCATTCGTTTACGGGTTGTGTCATCAGTTGCATGAACCGATATATATAGAGGTGACAATCCTATCCTGACAATTTTCTCAAGATCCGCCTGCTTTGCACCGGTTAGTGTAACATAGTTGCCGTTAAGAAACGAATGTTTAAAATCCTCGTCTTTAATATACAGACCGCTGCGCAGTCCTTTGGGCATCTGGTCGATAAAGCAGAACACACAGTTATTACGGCAGCAGTTTATGGGGTTTTCAAAAAATTCCACCCCGGCGTAACTGCCATCATCCCGTGTGACCTCAAGACGCATTTCAGTATCACCCCTTAAAATATCAAGAGTGAAATTGTATGATGAGGAGTAGAAAGCAAAATCCAGTGTGTCATCAATTCGCTGGCCATCAACGGCGATAATCTCATCACCCTTCTTCAGGCCGCCGCGTATAAATGGTGAACCCCGTGTAACCGATTTAACCCGTAATCCCATGACATGTTTTCTTTTTTCTGCATGAATCTCTTGCATAAACCCCGTCCGGTATAATAAAATTCGAACAATAGTATAAGTTTTAGTCATTGCTCTTTCCAAGTTAAAAAGCATATAATCGAGTTAACAATATAAGAACCATGAATAAATCAATAATTTAGCTTACCTTGTACAAGGGGGTTCACTTTGACCTGCATTTATAAGTATCTATGGCTGATTGGAATAATTGTAACACTTGGCCTGTTTTGTACAATCCGTGATGAGAATGGAAATCCGGTAACAACAGATATTGTCACTACAAATCCAACAGATACAGTTCCGGTTGTGTTTACACCCGCATTGTTTGCAAATGCTGATAGCGTCTATGTCCGGATCGGAGATACATTATCGATTCATGTAACTGCAATTAAAGACAGTAGTTTACGTGATTCTATCACCCCGCTTGCCTACGCAAAAATAAAAGCGACTGTAAGCAAAGGCCGTTTGATCAGTGATTCTGTCGTCGTGGATAGAAACGGACGCGGGGTATTTCGTTTTACCGACACTGAAGCCGGACGTGTTGAAATGACACTGCGTTGCAATGGTGCACAACAGACACTGCGCTTTGATGTCAGTAATGCACCTTCGCTGATTCAGAAACTTATCGAGATTCATCCCGAAAAGTCGGTGATGCTGGCTGATGGCAAAGATTCATCAACGATATCGGTCAGTGTGATTAACAGTTCGCATAATCCGATTGCCAATGAATGCGTTCAATTCATTTCAACTGCTGGAGTGATCATCGGAAACAGTGATAAATGCGGCAACGGACAGAGTATCACTAACAGTGCCGGTGTTGCAACCGCCACATTAATCAGCTCCAATATCAATGATACTGCATTTATTACAGCATACCTTGTTTCGGATCGTACACTTAGTGATGAAGCCGAGATTGCATTCAAAGGATTGTCGATAAAGACATCATCCAGTAAATCCAATCTTACCACCGGCGATACTGCCGTGATTACGGCAATGGTACTTAACGCATCAGGAGTACCTGTTTCTAAAGCCCCTGTTTTCTTTAATTTGGGAAAAACGCCCTCCAATCTCCAGATATTGTCAAAGGACAGCACAACAAACTATGAAGGTATAGCGATTGCGCGGGTCAGAGCAGTTTCCAACGGTTCTGACATAGTAAACATCATATCATCCGGCGCAACCAGCACATTACAGCTTAATGTCTCTACATTATCATTAATGCTTGATATTAACAAAACAGTACTTCAGACAATGGAGAATGATTCATCGACGATTATTGCAACGTTTCGTACTGCATCAGGTACAGTATTACCGAACCGGACGGTTAAAATCACCAAGTCATTCAAAACAGAGACCGGTAATGACACAACAGACGTTGTTACCAAAGCAACAGATGTAACCGGTAAAGCGACATTTGTTATTCCGTCAATACCATATGAAGGCTCCATGAAAATTGAAGCCATCGGGTATGATAATGTTGAAGGGTACGCATCAACTGATACGCTGCTTCAATTTATCACCACCCGCATTATGACAATACGGGCACCGGAATTTGTCGCTGCTGATGGATCATCAAAGGGGCAGGTTACCGTGACCATTAAAAACCGTAGCGGTAACCCGATAATCAATGATATTGTTCTGTTTTCCACAACGGCAGGTATTATTACCGCACAAGCCCAAACCGATGCTGATGGTAAAGCTGTGGCATGGATTACCAGTGACCGCCGCAACATGATCGCCACCGTTACGGCTCGTTTACAAAGTGATACAAAGAAAACCCAGTCAATTGATGTCCTCTTTTCAGGTGTCGAGATTATGGCGTCAGCACAGCCACCAAGTATCAGCAGTAACGGACTTGATACTGCAGTAATAACTGCAATACTCACCGATGCAGCAAAGAATCCGATTGCCGGTGAGCGGATCAATTTTGCAAAACAGAAAGATGTAACACGTATCGTCTTGCTTGATTCGATCACCAATAACCGCGGTGAGGCTCGCTGCAAGATTGTCGGTACAGGGACCGGTGTTGATACAATAAAAGTATCTGCTGCCGGAGTAACAACACCGGTAGCACTTCATTACTCATCAAATATGCTGACTATCGCACCTCTGACCGGTCAGTCAATGATTGCTAACGGACATGATTCAACAACGTTCGAAGTTACCTATTTGGCCGGCGACAAAGTAACTGCCATTCCGAATGCAAGTGTAGAAGTTAATTTTACTGTAGGCCTTACCGCTGATCCTCTATTTGCAAAGGTATTAACGACTGATGGCAACGGAAAGGCACGATTTACCATCAGGAATCCGTCATTTGCAGTTCCGGCAACAGTCAGCGGACTTGCTCGTGGTAGTTCCGAAATTACATCCTGTGCCATTGGTGTTTATTTTAAAGCAAGTAATGTCTATCAGATAAAACTCACAGGAACATCGGAAGTGATTAATGTCAATGGCGACAAATCAAAAATCTTTGCGACAGCCTACGATTCACTTGGCAACAGGGTCAAAGATGCCCGCATTGCCTTTAACCTTCTGGCAGGCCCAAGCGGCGGTGAATATCTTGATCCACCTTATGCAATTACCGGTGATGATGGCGTGGCATCAACGAACCTTGTTTCCGGACGAACACCAAGTGCATTTCGTCAAGTGTGGATCAGTGCAGGTGATTTTGCATCAGTGAAATCAGACACTCTGAAATTTACAATTGCAGGTCCTCCGAAGTACATTACAATTCGCACTAATTTACTTGAAGGTAAAAACCCCAGTGATGGAACATTTATTCTTCCATGTGCAGCGATTGTCACCGATGTCAATGGAAACCCTGTTGCTGATGGAACTGAAGTATCGTTTAGTTTACAGATATCTGGCTTTGTTGCACCAAGGATAACGACACGTTTAATAACCAGTAGTAGCGCAACAGCAGGACAATTCTACGAACTAAAACGTGATACATCGCTGTACATATTTCCATTTGAAGATTTCAATGACAACCTTAAACTTGATCCTGGTGAAGACCGCAATGGTGATGGAATACTTAATCGTGGTGAGGATCTTAACGGTGATGGAATATATGATCGTGGACCGGCATATGAAGATATCAACCAGAATGGTGTACGCGATTTCAACTGGAGCACAATGTCTGTGGAGAAACTGTATACGTTCGGAGCAGACTTTCTTTTCGATGATCGTAACGGCAACGGTCACTACGATCCAATTGAACCATTGCTGGACCCGGTTTATCTTAGTGCCTATAACAAGCTCCTTGCAGACTCGGCATTCTATCCGCCGTATAATTATAAAAGCTCTGTAGATTTTGCAACCTTACAGGCTTTAGACAACGCCTATATGGCAGGGGCAGGATATATTGCTGAAAAAGGGTGCTACGATGCCGATTACGACTGGAACGGTATCAGTGATCCTAATACCGCGGTGTCAATTATCAAGACAGTACAGACTACCGGTGGAAAAGCACTTAATGAGATACTCTACGGGCAGACTGATGCAAATCGTATTGAAGTTATGATATGGGCAGAATCGCAGGGCGTACGGACACTCACCCCTGAAAAAATAATTCTTCCGGTTGTTCAGTAATCAGGAGCTATTGTGAACATGAAATTTCTTACAATGATTGGTTTGCTCGGGATTATATCATTTACAAGTGCATCGAACCTTGCAAACCCGGCGTCACCATTACCGGCGGCGAATATTCTCATTGGTGCGTCCTACCACCTTGGTGGTTACTCGCTTACCAATCTGGAAATACCTTCGATGTTCAACCGGTTCCATGGACGCATCGATTATGCACCTGTTGATTTTGTGAGCTTTGGTGTAGACCTTGGTACAATCCAGATTGATGTCGACCAGTATACCACTGGAACCGATACGGTCAGCCTGTTCCACGGAAACTACGGATTTTCCGGCGGAGCACATCTGAAACTCTCATCACCATCATTTCTTAAAAATATGCTATCGGTCTTTATGGTCACACAGGGTACCATGTTTTCATCTAAGAATCCGGATAAGGTGTCTTATGGCGGGTATGATGGATGCGGAGTAGTGGGACTTCAGATTCGTATACCGAAATTCGGATTTGTCTCAATTGGCCCGATGGCGTATGTCATTGAAGGTGAAGCACGGGG
>Ga0123334_1006939_pt1 | contig 10292 bp, 8 predicted proteins | sample BiotimSIPDNA_FD_89706 | JGI IMG/M metagenome (GOLD analysis project Ga0123334, IMG submission 89706) | Anaerobic biogas reactor microbial communites from Washington, USA - Biogas_R1 time_0 SIP DNA | ecosystem: Engineered > Bioreactor > Anaerobic > Unclassified | place: Washington, USA | collected... | reverse complement strand
TTGTATCGTGCCATCTATCGCTCCGCTGGAAAGATCGTTGAAGGATGACTGCACTTTATCATATCCAGCGGTTCATTCAATAATTTTTCAATACCTTTAGTACTTTTTCGACAGCTTCAACGGTGGCGGCCTCTCAGTACCCGGAGGAACAGTTAATCTCATCCAATCAGATATGTATCTGAATCAGGCTACTGCGGCTGAAGGCAAGGGAGGAGCTATTCATGTCTACAATAATGGCAATATAACATTGACCGGCAATGTTTTTATTTATTATCTCAATCAGGCATATGACGGTGCGGGGATATATGCGGACAGTTCGACCATCACCAATGATGGATATTCTGTGACTTTTAGACAAAACATTGCCAGTAACAACGGAGGTGCTATTTATCTGACTAACAACAGTGTCCTCTCGCTGAATAATGCGAATGTGGGGCAAGTCGGTCCGACTCTAAAAAATCAGGCGGTTAACGGCGCTGGAATTTATGTAGCTAGCAGCACGGTGAATCTTACAAATACTACAATCCTCAATAATGAGGCATCATATGGCGGCGCAATCTTTTTGGCTTCCGGGGATATCAATTTTTTAGATAACACTATAATAATACAAAATTCTGCTGGTGTTGATGGCGGAGCCATCTATCAGGCAGGTGGGACTATTGATTTTACAGGATCATGGGGCATTGAAAATAACAGTGCAAGCGGTAATGGCGGTGCGCTTGCAATAACCGGCACAGGTATTACAAGCTTCAGTGCAGAAGGTGATACAAATTTGATTGCCAATAATGATGCCGATATTCACGGCGGTGCAGTATATCTGAATAATAACAGCACCTTGAAATTGCATGCAACAAAAGGTAATGACTTAAATGTTTTTGATAATCATGCCGGAGGAAATGGAGGCGCATTCTTTGCCAATAATGGCGGATATTTTGATAGTTATGGGCAGCTTTTCATAGATGGCAATAATGCAAATGGGAATGGCGGGGCTTATTATCTTTCAAATGGTTCACGCGTATGGTTTGATGATTATTATAATACCCTTCCAAAGGTTCTTTCAAATTGGGCTGCTAATGGCGGTGCAATATACGCAACGGATAGTCCGAGGGTTGAATGTGATGGCGCAGAATTTGGAGATACTCCTCTTGGTAACTATGCTACAAATGGGTCAGGCGGCGCAATATACCTGAACAACAGCACCCTGAATGCGGACAACTGTAATTTTTATAACAACAAGGCTACCCTAAATGGCGGGGCTATTGCAGCATCAGGCGCTTCTACTGTAAAGATATATGCAAACCTTTCATCATATTTTTCTGAAACAATAATAGCCACCAGTTTACATAAATCCAATGCCCATGTCCTTTCTTTTAATCCGCCTATTATTCCCATGTCTACCCATGTTAACCCGCACAACGGAGAGGCAAGCAGCCTCTATAGCAATATAGCTGACAGCGATAATAATAATTCTGGTTATGGCGGCGCAATATATAATGACAGCAGCACACTTGAAGTAAAACAGACATATCTGCACCATAACAGCGCATACATTGGCGGGGCCATCTATCAGACAGGATCGGGCGCATCGGCAGATGTTTCAAATTGTCTGATTCATCACAATATAGTAGCTTGGGAACTTGGGGCCGGCATTCGAAGATCCAATGGGGCCTTTACAATAACCCATACAACAATGACCGATAATGTTGGCGGGTCAGGATTTTCCGGGGAGGCCACTCTGGCAACAAATAATATTGCCTGGGGCAATAATGGGATGCCAGGTTTCACAATCGCGCCTGCGAGTTACAGCTGCAATATTGATGATGGTGGAAATGCCGGTGTTAATTCGAACCCTCTTTTTGTATCTCCCGGTGATGATGGGAATTACCATCTTCAGGCAGGCTCTCCAGCCATCAATGCATGTGACACCGGTGCAGAAATAGACCTGAAAAACAGGCCGCGCCCTAATAGTACAAAGTATGATATGGGTGCTTATGAATATTATCTGGAGTATAATGTAGGTACAGTCGCCAACCCTGTACAAGGCGGCACAGTCTCTGGCGCCGGTACCTACGCTTATAATTCGCCTGTTACAGTAGAGGCAACCGCCTCCACAGGATATATCTTTGTACACTGGACTAATGGAAGCACGGTTGTCTCCAACAGTCCTTCCTATTCATTTTCAGCTACAGCCGATGTCAATCTACAGGCTAACTTCAGTCAGGAGCAGAGCCAGTATTTTATTGCCGCCTCCGCTCGTAACACAAATCATGGGACCATTACAGGAGAAGGGACTTACAGTCATAATGAAAGTGTAACCCTTACTGCTACTCCAGAATCCGGGTTCACCTTTTCTCACTGGATAGAAACCTGGGATGGATTTCAGGGCAGCTTTATTGTTTCCACAGAAGAAACCTATACCTTCACAGCAAACAGGGTGCGAAAACTTACAGCGGTCTTCAAGCCTAAAGTATTACCCGGGGTTCTGATGCTTCTTCTGGAAGACGATTAGTATGATGATAATTACTAAGAGACAGTATTAGGGAATGATTATTTATTTTGCCAGGGGTGGATCTAAATAATCATTTCCCTTTTCATACATCAACTAAATAGATATTGGGTTGTGCCAACCCTAATGGGTCTTTTTATCAGCCAGACGCTCTCCCTGATAATCATTAGTTATCTGACAGGTATCCTTAAGATGTAAATTTCCATACGGAGGAGATAATGACTTCAACAAGTGTAATGTTAGGAGCATCCCATATTTTTATAGCACTGGTAATAGCCATGATCAGTATCCCGCTGATCAGAGGTGAAATGCCTATGAACAGGTGGTATGGCATCAGGTTTAAAAAATCATTCGAGTCGGATGAAAACTGGTACAGGATAAACAAATACGGCGGCAAGCAGCTTATAATATGGTCAGCAGTTCTTGCTTTGCTGGGGATTGTCACCATCTTTCTACCCATTGACCAAAAAAGTATTTTATTTTTCCCAGGACTACTTGCGCCATTAATAATTCTTGTACCGGCAGTCACGTCTTACATGTATGCGCGTAAACTTTAATATAAAAACTTTTTACAGGGAGATGAAAATGACAAAGAGATCATAGCTTTTAACAGTTTTATCGGCGGTTCATAGTCCCGGCTAAATAATTCCTGTGTCTTTTGACCCCGCTCTTTGGGCGGGGTCAGAGACATTAGTCTCTGCCTGGGAATTGATTTATTTTCAATGCCGGAATTTCTTGATTTGTATCTCTTTCATTATAGAATAATGCCTGTCATTGGCAGTTAAGATCGGTTGGGATGTACTCTTACCTTCCTTTTCTAAGTTCCCTTACATAATCATTCACATTACCGATAGTCTCATTATCTTTTTATATCTTTTTAGTCCAAATTTGGTGTGTCACACCTGTGCTAACAGGACATGTTTCCATTTCAACCAACTCTGTAGTTGAAAGCAAAAGAAAGAATTAATATCTATTAGCAGAACTATAAAAGTAATGCTGGCTGACCGGAATTACTTTTATGTGAATTAGCGATGATTATTTTTTCAGATACTGTATCAGGGATTGACATATTGAGCTGTAATATATTATTAATTCAATACTTTTTGGATAAAAATTAACCTTAATAAAGGGTCTGAAATGATAATAAAATGTCGTGAATGCAACCATGAGATAGAGGGCATTGTTTGCCCCGGATGCGGTGAATCAACGCCGGAGGAAGGCATCTACTGTATCAACTGCGGGTATAAACTCAAGGATGAGGCTGCCGGGATATCAGATGAGGATGATGACAACCTGGATTTGGATGACAGGATACTCTGCCCTGACGGCGCATGTACCGGGATCATAATAGACGGAAAGTGCTGTGAATGCGGCAAACCCGCAGAACCCTAGGCATAAAGACCCTGTGCCTTGAGCCCTGTGCCTGATCATAAATCTGTCAGGCGTGGTATTAGTATGTAACAAAAATATAGAGGTTTACCCATGTATGAACTTAAGATAATTACCCAATTCGGTGCGGCCCACCAGTTGAGGAACTATAATGGCAAATGCGAATTCCTTCACGGGCACAACTGGAAGATAGAGGTGTTTGTGAAGGGTGAAAAGCTTGATGACTGCGGCATGCTTGTCGATTTCAAGATACTGAAAGAGCATACAAATGAAATCATTGAGATGCTTGACCATAAATTTTTAAATGAGATCGAGTGTTTTACAGAGATAAACCCCTCATCAGAGAATATTGCAAAATATATCTATGATGAACTGTCAGAAAAAATAAACGATAATCGGATCAGGATAAGCAGGGTAACTGCCTGGGAATCTGACAATGCATGTGCGACCTATTCCGCACAATAAAAAAATATATTGGAAGATTATACTTTTTAGAAATTTAACAGCTAGAGGCCAGTGAAAACTGGCTCAAGGCACAGGGCGCCGGGAAAGACAAAGATCCTATACCCTGCGCCCTGCGTCTTGAGCCCTGCACCTTATTTTTTCATTTTTTTGGATTTTTATGTCTATAATAGCCTTTATACCATCACGGTACAGTTCAAGCAGGTTTCCCGGTAAACCCCTGGCCATGATTGCCGGCAAACCCATGATCCAGCATGCATGCGGCTGTGCCCTTAAATGCCCTGATATCTCTGATGTTTATGTGGTGACAGACGATGAAAGAATAATGGATTGCGTAAAGGGGTTTGGTGGTAAGGCGGTCATGACAGGAAAAGAGCATCCATCCGGCACTGACAGGATCGCCGAGGCTGTGGAGATTCTGGGGCTCAAGGATGATGATATTGTTGTAAACATCCAGGGAGACCAGCCCCTGTTCAGCTCTTCCATAATCTCACAGATGGTAAAACCCCTTGTTGATGATAAAACAATACCAATGGGCACGGTGATGTACAGGATAACCGACCCTAACGAGATCGATAACAGCAATATTGTAAAGGTTGTTACCGATAACAATGGTTTTGCCATATATTTTTCACGCTGTGCAATCCCCTTTTACCGTGAAAAAAGCGCTAATCAGGATTATTACAAACACCTGGGCTTTTATGCCTACAGAAAAGGTTTTATCCTTGAGTTCAAAAGGCTTCCGGTAGCACGGTTTGAAAACGCTGAAAAACTTGAACCTCTCAGGGCCATTGAAAACGGTTTCAGGATAAAGATGGTTGAAACGGGTTATGACTCCATTGAGGTTGATACACCTGACGATATCAAAAAGGTGGAAAAACTTCTTGAAAGTTTAAAAGATTAACATGACAGAAAAGATATGGAGATTACTGCCATCTTCTGAAAACAGCCAGAAACTATCCTGTGAAACAGGCATCTCAGCAGTAAAGGCCAGGCTTTTAATAAACCGCGGTATAATCAACGCCAAGGAAATCGACTCATTTCTCTCCCCTAAATTATCTGGGCTTATTGACCCGATGCTTTTAAAGGATATGGAAGAGGGCACAGCCCTCATCATCTCTGCAATAGAAAGGCAGGTTAAAATCGCCATATTCGGGGACTATGATGCTGACGGCCTTACTGCCACCGCGGTGCTGGTAAATTTTTTCACTGAGCTTGGCATCCCAGTGCTCTACTATATCCCTGACCGTATTGAGGAGGGTTACAGCCTTAACGCAAAGGCCATAGAGATGCTTCATGGTGAAAATGTCAGGCTTATTATTACAGTGGATTGCGGTGTATCCAATAAAAAGGAGATAGAATATGCAAAATCACTGGGAATGGATGTAGTGGTAACAGACCACCATCAGATACCTGATGATTTTGAACCTTTGTGCCCAGTGATCAACCCTAACCGGGCCGATTCAACCTTTTCATTCAGGTCACTTGCCGGTGTAGGGGTTGCCTTTTTTCTGGCAGTCGGCATAAGGCAAAGCATAAGGAAAAAGGGGTGGTTCAGGCAGGCATCAGAGCCTGATCTGAGGCACTACCTTGACCTTGTTGCACTTGGGACAATAGCCGATATGGTGCCCCTTACCGGGCAGAACAGGATAATAGTTACAGCAGGGATAGAGGCCATCAGGTCATCAAGATGGCTCGGCATAGAGGCGATGAAAAAGATATGCGGTCTTGAAAACCAGCAAATGTCAGCAGCGGATATGGCATTCAAACTTGCCCCAAGGTTTAACGCGCCCGGACGCATAGGAGATAACAAAGCCGCCATCCTCTCCCTAGTTACAGACAACTACTCTATCGCACTGAATACCGCAAGGGAACTGAACAGCATGAACAGTGAACGTCAGAAGATAGAAGGCGCTATAGTAGAGGACATAGAGACAAACATTATCCCTTCCATGGATATAGACGGAAAAAGGACTCTCCTCTTTTCAAAGCAGGGGTGGCACAAGGGGGTGCTTGGAATCGTGGCATCAAAGATACTTGAAAAGTACCACAAGCCAACGATCGTTTTGACTGTAAAAAATGGCATAGCCTCCGGCTCAGGCAGAAGCATAGACGGCTTCAACCTACATGAGTCTTTGACCACTCTAAAGCATCTTCTTAAAAAATTCGGGGGACACTACCATGCTGCCGGCTGCACCCTTGAGAGCCATAATATTGAAACCTTTGCACAGGAACTTGAAGAGCTTGCTGTAAAAACCATCAAAGATGAAGACCTTGTCCCGGCTATTATTGTTGATGACCGCCTCATGCTAAATCAACTGACAATAGATAGTGTAAATGATATACGCACCCTTGAACCGTTCGGTTCGGGTAACCCTGAACCGGTATTCTATTCGGGTAATATTGAGGTTATTGATTCAAGGGTTGTTGGCGAGAATCACCTCAAGCTCAGGGTAAGACAGGGAGATATAATTCATGAGGTTATAGGCTTCAACCTTGCAGTCGCCCATGTAAATATTCAGGGGAGCTTGGTCAACATGGTCTATACCCCTGAGATAAACAGATGGAACGGTTCTGAAAGGGTACAGCTCAGGCTGCTGGATATTGAACCGGCAAACAAATCAACCAGATTAAGAACAGATATATTAAAAAACTAATTTTTTGGAGCATATAATGGGTAACAGACAGAAGACAGCAATAACGCCTACCAGGGAGGAAAACTATCCCGAATGGTATCAGCAGGTAATCAAGGCAGCAGACATGGCGCAGAATTCCCCTGTGCGTGGGTGTATGGTAATAAAGCCCTGGGGGTGGACCATATGGGAGAATATTCAGAAGCACCTTGACAGGATGTTCAAAGAGACAGGCCATGTCAACGCCTATTTCCCGCTCTTTATCCCATTAAGCTATCTCCAAAAGGAGGCAGACCATGTTGAGGGTTTTGCAAAGGAGTGCGCGGTTGTTACCCACCACAGGCTTGAGGCAGGGCCTGACGGTAGACTCAGACCTGCTGGAGAGCTTGAAGAGCCGCTTATCATAAGACCTACATCAGAAACCATAATAGGTGAGATGTATGCAAAATGGGTGCAGTCATACCGTGACCTTCCCATACTCATAAACCAGTGGGCAAACGTGGTAAGGTGGGAGATGAGGCCCAGGATATTTTTGCGAACAGCTGAATTCTTATGGCAGGAGGGGCACACAGCCCATGCAACAGCAGAAGAGGCCAGGATAGAGACCATGAAGATGCTTGATGTGTATGAAGACTTTGCCCATAACTACATGGCCATTCCTGCCTTAAAAGGAGAAAAGAGCGAGGCTGAGAGGTTTCCCGGGGCGGTTGCCACCTACAGCATAGAGGCAATGATGCAGGATAGGAAGGCACTCCAGGCTGGCACTTCCCATTTTCTGGGCCAGAACTTTGCAAAGTCATCCCAGATTAAATTTTTATCCGAACAGGGCAAAGAAGAGTATGCATGGACAACCTCATGGGGCGTATCGACAAGGCTCATAGGCGGGCTTATCATGACCCATAGCGATGATAACGGCCTGATTGTCCCCCCGAGGCTTGCACCTCTTCACGTGGTTATATTGCCTGTCCTGCACAAGGATGAAAACAGGGGGAAGGTAATGGAGTATTGCGAAGCCCTGTTAAAGGCCATTAAGGCAAAATATTATGATGGTGAACCGATCCGTGCAGAGCTGGATAAAAGGGATATGCAGGGAGGCGAAAAGGCATGGTCATGGGTAAAAAAGGGTGTGCCGGTTACAGTTGAAATAGGCCCCAAAGAGGTGGAAAGCGGCAGCGTGTATACAGGTAGAAGGGATCAGGATAGAAAAGAGAGAAAGGGTATGGACAGGGAAGAATTCCTGAACAGGATAGCGGAGACCCTTGTGGATATTCAGAAAAGCATGCTTGATAAGGCGGTGTCTTACCGTGATGAAAACAGTGTAAAGATAGACAGTAAAGACGATTTTATATCCTTTTTTACGCCTAAAAACACTGATCAGCCTGAGATCCACGGCGGATTTGCTTATGCCCACTGGTGCGGCGAAAAGGCCCTTGAGGAGGAGATCGCAAAGGAGTATGGCGTTTCCATAAGGAATATACCCTTTGATGTTTCGGGTGAAGAGGGAACATGTATTTTTACCGGTAAAAAGAGCACGCAGAGGGTATTGTTTGCGAAATCCTATTAGGTGTCAAAACGATTGTAGGGGCACGGCGCACCGTGCCCTTTAGTCGTACCTGGCGCAATGCCACCACGGGCACGCTGCGGCGTGCCCCTTCTATGGGACCACTTGTCAAGCCAATTTAGTATTAAAAATAATTTTAACCATACCTCTAGCCTTAGGCCATGTGAACGGTATCTCTTAAATTTTCAAACACTGACTTTATTACTTCGTTGGCCCGGTTCTTTTAATGTATAAATCTCTTATGAGATTATAACAACCTTCTATCTGTGTCGATAAATCGATCACCCAATACTACATACGCCCTCTGGCTTTGTTAAACCGGTGATGAAGGAGCCCCATCTACGAAAACGGTATTTATTTATACCAAGGGGCACGTCGGGCTCCTCCACCAACTACCAGCTTAAATCAGTTGTTCCATTTTATTGTTTATTATTGAGCCTCCCTTAAGCTACAACAGCTCCCTCAGGTATTACTCCATGTTCAATATATCTCCATATATCAATTAGAAGCTTCCTCGCTAACGCCACTATCCCGATTCGCTTCATTCGTTTTCCTCCACTTGCAAATCTCTCATTAAACCATCTAGTCAGCTTGCTTTCCTTTTGGTATCTTAACCACCCCATGAGATCTCAACAATTATTGCCCTGACTCGCCGGTTTCCAGCTTTACTGATTCCTTGTTTCCTTTTACTATCTCCACTGAAATATGGGGTAGGACTAATGCCTGAAAAATAGCATCATGGAGGAGGCAGTTTATGCCATCTAGGTGTTGGAAGTTCACGATTCAGGACATCCTTGAAGCCATTGATGCTGTTAATGACTATACAGAAGGTATGTCCTTTTACTGACTTTGCTAATGACAGGCGGACCATTGATGCGGTAGTTCGTAGATTCACAATAATAGGTGAAGCGGCAAACATGGTACCGGAAGAAATATCTCATTGTCATCCCCAGATTCCGTGGGCTGATATGCGGGCCATGTGAAATTTCGTCGTTCATGAGTATTTTGGTGTAAGTGAAGAAATCCTCTGGGATACGATTCAAAATGATCTGCCCGGTATTGTGCAACCCCTGAATCAACTCCTGGTAATAGAACGTGATTAGATTGCCTCAGTGAACAGCATTTGGAAACAGATACAAGGCGCATGGCGCAAGGCACAAGGAGAGACCCTGAACCCTGCGCCCTGAGCCCTGCACCTTTTTTTTATTCTATCACCCCACCACCAAGCACAACATCATCAACATAAAACACAGCAGACTGGCCCGGTGTTATGGCAAGCTGGGGCTCATCAAAGACTACTATCGCCTTACCATCGCCAATACCTGAAACCACAGCAGGGGCTGCCCTGTGCTGCACCCTGATCTTTACATCTGTCTTTACAGGGTCATCAAGTGTATCTACTGAGATCAGGTTAATATCCTTTACTGTCATCTCCTTTGACATGATATCAGACTGATCACTTACAATGATGCGGTTATTTTTTACATCAATATAAGATACATAAAGGGGGTTAGGCGCAGCTATGCCTAATCCCTTTCGCTGCCCAATGGTATAGTAGATGATACCCCTGTGCCTTCCCAGCACCTTCCCTTCTTTATCTACAATATCACCGCCTCTTATATCCTCTTTATTGAAAAATGGGGTGTAGTCACCACCTGAGATAAAGTCCTGGCTTTCAGGCCTCTCAGATGTATGGAGATCTAAAGACCTTGCGATCTCGCGCACCTCATTTTTTGTGTAT
>Ga0123334_1006938_pt1 | contig 10295 bp, 6 predicted proteins | sample BiotimSIPDNA_FD_89706 | JGI IMG/M metagenome (GOLD analysis project Ga0123334, IMG submission 89706) | Anaerobic biogas reactor microbial communites from Washington, USA - Biogas_R1 time_0 SIP DNA | ecosystem: Engineered > Bioreactor > Anaerobic > Unclassified | place: Washington, USA | collected... | reverse complement strand
GGGTCCACCGGGTCCACTGGGTCCACTGGGTCCACTGGGTCCACTGGGTCCACTGGGTCCACTGGGTCCACTGGGTCCACCGGGTCCACTGGGTCCACTGGGTCCACTGGGTCCACTGGGTCCACTGGGTCCACCGGGTCCATGCGGCTGCGTGTGGCGGGTCTGGAATTGTGTCTTTTGATCTTGCGAATCGCTAGGGACGGGCTAACTTATGAGTTTGTTCTGGTGACGGTCCGCGGGGGCCGCGTCATGTATGTCATGAGCCGGATAGTGGACTGGATTTGGGTTTATTCTGTCGGTCGGGCGGATTGTTTCCATGCCCTGGTCGGCGGTTGGATAAAGGACTGCTGATGTTTGATTTTCTGCAAAAAGCGAAGCCTCGGCGCATGCGCATAGTGCGCCATGGTCATCCAGCGTTGCGCAAGCGTTCGGAGCCGGTGACGGCGATCACCCCCGAGTTGGTGGCCTTGGCCGAGCGGATGATTGTGACCATGCAGGAGAACGAGGTTGTTGGTGTTGGCTTGGCGGCGCCGCAGGTCGGAGTGAACATCCGCCTGATTGTGATCGACACCCGGTCGGAAAAAGATGATTCGGATCCGGCGGTGCTGAGTCCCGGTGAGGCGCTGTTGAATCCGCGCATGCCCCTGGCGCTGGTCAATCCCGAGATTGTGTCGAGTTCGGCAGAGACCGAGTGTGCTGGCGAGGGCTGTCTCAGTGTTCCCGACGTGTCTGGCGAGGTCACCCGGCCGGCGCGCGTGATCCTGCGGGCGAAGTCACTTGCCGGTGAAGAGTTGCAGGTCGAGTGTGGTCATCTACTGAGTCGCTGTTTACAGCACGAAATTGACCACCTGGACGGCGTGTTGTTCATCGACCGTATTACAGCGGAAGAGCAGAAGATCGCCGCGCCGACTCTGGCGCGCATGGAGAAAGCCGAGCAGCGGCGCCTGGCGAGCCGCCAGCGCTGAAGTGCCAGGCTTGGCTTGAGGCGGGCGGCTTGGGACTAACTGTAGGCGCTTGGTGGTGTCTGACGTGGGCGATGTTGGCGAGACATGTGTATAGATGCAGGACGAGGATTCAGTGAAAATTGCGGATGACCAGTGGCTGGCGGAGCGCGTACCGTATCGCCGGGTGTTGCTGGCGCTGTTTTTGCGTCCCTACATTGCCTTTTTATCCGTGCGTGAACAGCGTCGCTGGGGCAAAGCTCTGCTGGTCCTGCTGTTGTTGGCGGCGCTGGGCGGAGTGGTACGAATGTTGTTTCAGCTGCCGGACACGGTGGCGCTGGTCGGGGATATCTCCGGGAAGGTCGCGTCAGTTCTTGGGGACCTCTGGCTGGACGATGGACGTCTGCGCTGGTCGGCGGACGTTGAGCTGCCGCTGGTGATTACGGCTGATGGCTGGCGGGTGGACATACTGGCGCCAGGCGCCGAACCGCCGGCATTGGCTTTGCGTGCTGGTCGCGAGGAGCGCGGCTTGATCCTGCGCAGCGAGCGCATTGACATGTGGGTGCGTGAGGGCAAGAGCGTTCAGATCGTGCCGCTGCTGCCGCCTGAGAAACTGTCGGCGTTGGGGGAGCGCCTTGGTGCTGGCGAGGGTAAGCGCCTGGCTCCGGGCGAGCTGGTCGAGTACGCCCGCACCATGACCTTTCTGATGTCGCCATTCATCGCCCTCTTTTATGCGCTGGTGCTGATCAAGCCGGTGTTCATCTGCGTGTTGATTTTTGTGGTTACGTCGCTGCTGTTTCACCCCGAATGGCGGAGCTCGCCGGGGGGGCTGCTGGCCGTTGGCCTGAACTGCTGCATACCGCCCCTGACCACGGGCATTGTCTATTCATTCGTGGACCTTCCCGGCTGGGACTTCCAAAGTATCTTTATGCTGATTTTTCTGATTTACCTGATCTTTGTTTTTTGGGACACTCGTTCCTACCTGCGCGAAACTGACAAGCCGGAGAAAAACGACTTCTGAGCAGGCAGTCGTCCACAGCGTCGAGACCATCGCGGTACATGAGGACAGGCCTATGAATGATGACATCCAGAGAGCAAAGTATTTTTTGCAGGACGTGGGCTACTGGTGCAAAGACACGGCGGTGATGCTCAGCCGGCGTTTTGTGAAGGCCGAGATTGAGACGGACCCGCTGTTGATCATCGCCATCGTGCTGGTGGTGGTGTTCTTCCTGGGGTCGGCGTTCTGGGCGGTGTCCATCGCGACCAGCCGGCGTCATAATCCAGTGATCGCATTCCTACTTGGCCTGATCCTGCCGTGGGTCTTTCCGGTGGTGATCCTTTTTGCCCTGGATGTCAAGGGCGAGCGCGCCCGTCGGCGCGAAGAGGCCAAAAAGCAGAAGGAGCGGGAGGAAGCCGCAGCCCGCAAGGCCGCGGAAGAACGCCGGGCAGCCGAAGAAGCCCTGGCCAAAGACATCCATGCCAAGTGGACGCAGAGCTACTTTGAGAAGATTTCGCGCCGGGCCGACGGCAGTCCGGCGGGGCCTTTCGCGGTTGATTTTGCTGGCCAGGCGTTGCGGGTGGAGCAAATTGTCGAGGTACTGCCGACGCTGGTGCTGGTTGAGTTCCTGAACGAGCGCGGTGAAACCCAGCGCATGCGCATACCCTTTGCGAAGATTGACCGCTGGGAGAACTGCTGAGAGTGGCGCGGCAAGGTGCCGGCAGCAGTGGTCGGAATCGGCCTCGCGGCCTTTTTTTTCGTGAATCTGCCTGTCGCCGGGCAAGGGCTAGGCGCTGGGCATGACACTGAGTAATGACAAGAGCGCGGCAGCATGGCTGCCCTGAGAATCCGGCTATAAGGGCCGAGGAGACGGAACACGATGTTTGATGCGGTTGACACGAATGCGTCCTTTGCCAAGATGGAAGAGGCGGTGCTTGCCTATTGGGAGCAGGAGCAGATTTTTGCGCAGTCCCTTGAGCAGCGGCGCGGTGGTCAGCCCTACGTGTTCTACGACGGCCCGCCCTTCGCGACGGGCCTGCCCCACTACGGCCATTTGCTGGCTGGCACAATCAAGGACGTGTTTCCCCGCTACCAGACCATGCGTGGCCGTTATGTAGAGCGCACGTTTGGCTGGGACTGCCACGGCCTGCCCATCGAGGCTCTGGCGCAGGACAAGCTGGGCTTGGCGGGGGCACCGGCCATTCGCGACTGTGGCGTCGACGTCTTCAACGAGCAGTGCCGGTCGATGGTGTTGCGCTACGTGAAAGAGTGGCAGCAGACGGTCAACCGCATGGGCCGCTGGGTGGATTTTGAGCACGGCTACAAGACCATGGACAGCACCTTCATGGAGAGCATCTGGTGGGTCTTCAAGCAACTCTGGGAGCAGGGACGCATTTACCGCGCTCACCGCATCATGCCCTACAGCTGGAAATTGAATACGCCGCTGTCCAACTTCGAGGCCAACAGCAACTACCAGGACGTGCAGGACCCGGCGGTGACCGTGCGCATGAAAATACTGGACCGGGATTTTCCCGGCTGCGCGGGCCTGACGACCTACGTGCTGATCTGGACGACCACGCCGTGGACGCTGCCGGCGAACCTTGCGGCTTGTGTCGGGCCCGACATTCGCTACTGCGTCGTGCGGGACGGCGACAGCAACGACGCGTACATCGTGGCCAAGGAGCGGCTTTCGGCCTACTACAAGCACGAGAGCGAGTACACAGTGCTGCACGAGTGCGCGGGCGCCGAGCTGGTCGGCTGCCATTACGAGCCGATCTTCCCCTATTTTGCCGGCCATGCCAACGCCTTCTGCATTTTGAGCGACGGTTATGTGACGACGACGGACGGCACGGGCATTGTCCATCAGGCGCCGGCCTACGGCGAAGATGACTACCGGGTCTGCCGGGCGACGAACATCGAGCTGGTTGATCCGCTGGACGACGACGCGAATTTTCTGCCGGTGGTGGCGGATTTCGCCGGCGTGAACTGCAAGGAGGCCGACAAGGCCATCATCCGCATGTTGAAGCAGAATGGCAAGCTGGTGCAACAGTCGACGATTGTGCACAGCTATCCCTTCTGCGAGCGCACGGATACGCCCTTGATTTACCGGGCGATTGACGCCTGGTACGTGAAGGTGGAAGACCTGCACGAGCGCCTGATCAAAAACAATGCGCAGACGCGCTGGATGCCCGATTTTGTGGGCGAGAAGCGTTTTGCGAACTGGCTGGCCGAAGCGAAGGACTGGAATATCAGCCGCAACCGTTTCTGGGGGTCCTGCATACCGGTGTGGATCAACGTCGAGGATCCGGCGGATACCATCTGCGTGGGCTCCATCGCGGAGCTGGAAGCGCTGTCAGAGCAGAAGGTCAGCGATTTGCACAAGCATTTCATTGACTGTATTGAGATTCGCCGCGACGGCAAGCTGTACCGGCGCACACCGGAGGTCCTCGATTGCTGGTTTGAGAGCGGTTCCATGCCCTATGCGCAGCATCACTATCCCTTCGCCAACCGCGAGAAGGTGGAAGGGGCCTTTCCGGCGGACTTCATTGCCGAGGGGCTCGACCAGACTCGTGGCTGGTTCTATACTCTCATGCTGATATCGACCATGCTTTTTGACAAACCCGCCTTCAAGAACGTGGTGGTCAACGGCTTGGTGCTGGCGGAGGACGGCCGCAAAATGTCCAAACGCCTCAAGAATTATCCTGACCCGCGGACGGTGATTGACAGTTACGGCGCGGACGCGTTGCGCCTGTGTCTGCTGGCATCGCCGGCGGTGCGGGCGGAGGATTTGCGCTTTAGTGAGGTGGCGGTGCGCGAAGTGATGCGGACGGTGCTGATACCCCTGTGGAACGCGCATTGTTTCTTTGTGACCTACGCCCGAGTGGATGGCTGGGTGCCGCCAGCGGGGCAGGCCGCGCCGCCCGCGGCCCCGGAGAACGTGCTGGACAGCTGGGTGCTGTCGCGCTTGAGTGCGACGGTGCAGGACGTGCGCAGCGCGCTGGACAACTACGACCTGCAGCGCGGCGCGACCCGCTTTACCAGTTTTCTTGACGATCTGACCAACTGGTATATCCGCCGCAGCCGGCGGCGCTTCTGGAAGAGCGACAACGATACGGACAAGGGCGACGCCTACGCGACGCTGCATTACACGCTGGTGACGCTCTGCCAGCTGGCGGCCCCTTTCACGCCTTTTATCACCGAGACGATCTACCGCAATTTGCGTACGGACGCCATGCCGGCGTCCGTGCATCTCTGCGATTACCCGGAGGTGCAGACGGCCTATTTGGACACGGCGCTCAATGAACGCATGGCGCGGACGATGTCGGCCGTGTCGCTGGGGCGCTTTTTGCGGACGCAGGCCAGCCAGAAGATCCGTCAGCCGCTGGCCTCGGCGGTGCTGGTGTCGGCGAAGGCGGCGGTGCGCGCTGATCTTGAGCAGATGGCGTCGGTCGTTGCTGAGGAACTCAATGTCAAGGCGGTGCTGGTGCAGGCCGACGAAGAGTCGCTGGTGTCTTTGAGCGCGAAGCCCAATCTGAAGCGGCTCGGGCCGAAACTGGGTCCGAAGATGAAGTTGGCAATGCCGGCGATCGCGGCGTTGTCGAGCGCGGATATTGCCAGCCTGCGCCAGGGCGAATCCCTGGCCTTGACGCTTGCCGACGGCACGGCGCTGACGCTGAGTGAGGACGATGTGCTCATCCAACGCACGGAGAAGGAAGGCATGTGCGTCGCCAATGAAGGCGACATTACGGTTGCCCTCGACACCCGACTGACCGCTGAGCTGATCCAGGAAGGCAACGCCCGGGAAGTGGTCAGCAAACTGCAGAATCTGCGCAAGGAGCTGCATTTCGAGGTCACGGACCGCATCCACATTTGCTACAGCGCGCCGGTGGCGCTGAGCCGGGCGATAGAGGCCGAGTCGGCTTATATTTGCGCCGAAACGCTGGCGTTGTCATTGACGGCGGGTGACTGTGCTGACATGCACGCTGTGGATATCAATGAGGTCCCGGCCCGCTTCCACCTGCGCAAGGCTTGAGCAGGAGTATCCAGTGCTGACTGTCGGCGCGGTGGGCAGTCAGCCGCGTCGTGAAGATGGCGCGAAACAAAGGAATAGCATCATGGCAGTGAACTATATTTGCCCGCAGTGCGCCGCCCGGCTGACTCTGAATGCGCCGGTGCCGAAGCTCAATTGCCCACAATGCCGTACGGCCATGACCGTCGATACGCGTGATGGGGCGGCTACCCCCGCCGCGACCAACAACGCCACGGTGGCCGGTGCCAAGCGCGGTCTGAAGATTGCCCGGCCGGTGAATGTCATTGACAACGCGAACAAGCCTTCGGCGACGTCGGCGACGCCGGCTCAGCAGACGGGCGCCGTGCCGCCAACGCCGGCTCAGCAGACGGGACCGGCGACAGTGCCACCGCCGGCTCAGGCGCAGCAGACCGGTCCGACAGTGGCAGCGTCCATGTATGCGGCGGCCCCGGCGATTAGCGTCGGCGCGAGCGTGGGGCTGGCACAGGAGATGGAACGCCTGGTGGAGACTTCACGGCAGCAGGCCGCCAAGGAAATGGAGCTGGCCCGACAGGGGGCGCGCCTGCAGGCTGAGCAGGATCGCCAGCAGCTGCTCAAACAAGCCGAGGCGGAGCGTCTACAGTTGCTCAAACAAGCCGAGGCGGAGCGGCAGTCCATTCTGAAACAGGCGGCCGATGAGCAGCAGGCGTTGCTAGCCAAGGGTCGGGACGAATGCGAGCAGGTGCGCCAGCAGGCCATCACCATGGCCAAGCAATTGGTGGCCAAGATGAAGACCGAGGCCGAGCAGCAGCTGGCTACAGAACTGGCCAAGAAACGCGCCGATGGCGAGGCCGCCTGCCTGGAGCAGATCAAGAAAATGGCTGTTGACGCCAAGGCCAAGGCCGCGGAGATCAGCGCCAAGGCCGAGGCGGATGCGGCTGCGCTGCTGCAGAAACACCGCGACCAGTGCGTCGAGGAACAGCGCAAGCTGGAAGAGAAAAAAGAACAGATCAAGAGGCTGATCCTGGAAAAGGCAGCGGCCCTTGATGCCGAAATGAAGGAAAAACGACGCCAGGCCGATGCCGACAACGAGGCGTTGCGCAAAAAGACCAAGGACGAGATGGACGCTCTGCGCGCGAAGGTCACGGTCGCTCTCGGCGAAATGACCGCCCGGAAGACCGAGCTTGATCAGCGCGCCAGCAAACTCACGGAAGGCGAGAAAGCCCTGGCGGAAGCGCAGAAAGCCCTGGTGGAAAAGGAGAAGCGCGCGGACGCTTTTATCGCTGCCGGCAAGGACGGCGTTACTGGCGCTCTGCCGGCCGATGCGGCGGTACTGGCCAAGGAAAAAGCCGAGCTGGCCGAGATGATGAAAAAAAGCCAGGAAGAACGCGAACAGCTGGAAAAAGAACTGGCCGAAAAACGCCTCGCTGCCGACAAGGCTGCGGAGAAGGTGGTCAAAGACGCCGAGCGGCAGATGCAGGATCGTCTGAAGGTCCTTGAACGCCAAGTGATGGAGAGCCGCAAGGCCGCCATTGACGACTTGGCCGGTGAGCAGAAACGGCGCCTGCTGGGGCTCAATGGGCCGATGCTGCTGCTCTTTTATGCCCTGTTCATGGCTCTGAAGAGTAGCGGTATGCTGGCGATCATCTCCTGGCTGGCAGTGCTGGTGGCCGCCGCCTTCATGGGCTTTGCCCTTTACAGCATGCGCACGGCACTGGCCATGCTGAAGAAAAAGGCAAACGCGACGGCCCCGGAAGCCCCGCCCGTGCCACCGCCAGCCGGCGCTGCCAAGCCGGTGATGCTACCTACCATGAAACCCGCTGCGGGACTCAAGGGCAAGAACGACCGGGGCAAAAAAACGCTCCTGCCCCAAAAATCAACCGCGAAGACAAACGGCGACGACTCACCCGACAAAGATGGCGATGCCGAAACAGCTCGGGATAATGCCGCCGCTGATACCCGCAACGACAGCGATACGAGCGGGGACAAAGCCCCCGCCAACGCCAGCGCCAAGGACGGGGACAAAGCCCCTGCTGACGCCAGCGCGAAGGACGGGGACAAAGCCCCCGCCAACGCCAGCGCCAAGGACGGGGACAAAGCCCCTGCCGACGCCAGCGCCAAGGACGGGGACAAAGCCCCTGCCGACGCCAGCGCCAAGGACGGGGACAAGAAACCCGCCGACGCCAGCGCCAAGGACGGCGGCACTTTGCCGTCAGTTGCGGCGAAGACTGCTGCAGCCGTGGTGACGTCGTCTGGTGGTCAGGCTGGTGGCGACGGGATTTCGGTCAACAAGTCCTGACGCTTCGTTATCATAGTGTGCGTCCAGCATGATTTGGGCAGCACGGGGTGTGTTTCGCGATAACCCAGATGGGCAGTGACGAGCATGTTCAGCGCCTTGGTAATCTTGTTGCTGGAATTGACGGCGTTGGCTGTTTTTGTGATGATGTTGCACTGCCTGCGGCGGGTGATAGGCATTGTCCCGTTGTATCTGGTTCTTGGGACGCTGTTCATGCTGGGGCAGGCCACGTGGATTCCCGAGCTGGTTTTGGACGTCACCCCGAACATCTGGGACACCCTCAGCTACGGCCTGCTGCTCATCCCCGTGATGAGCATGTTTCTGGTGATCTACGAGACAGAAGGGACTACGGAGGCTCAGCGTTTCATCCTCAGCATGATGGTGCTGGGTATTGGTTTTTTCTTTACGACCCGCCTGTTGTTCAGCCATTACAGCGTGGATTCTGGTTTCAAGTGGTACGACGATTCCGACCCGTTTATGCTGGTCATGAGTTTGCAGCAGGGCATGATCGGCCTGACTTTTCTGCACCTGCTGCTTTTTTTTCTGCTGCCGATTCTCTATCAGACCATGCGCAATCGGCAGATGCCGGTGCTGTTCTGCTTTTTCGTGAGCATGAACATGTATCTGATGTCAGCGGAGTTGCTGGTGCGCTTTTTAAGCCGGAACGAGGCGGCGGATGTATCATGGAGCGTCGAAGCCGGCCGTTGTCTGGTCGTGACCTGGATTAGCGTCTTGACCTACCTCTACCTGCACCTTGGCCGGGCCTTGCGCATCGAGCGCCGCATTGGCGCTTTCGGCATCGTCATTGATCTTTTCAAGCACTTGCAGAGCACCAATCAGATGCGGCAATCGCTGGCGGAGTGGGCCGGGCGTTACCAGGCGGTCTTTGACAATAGCAGCGAGCTGATTTTTTTGCTTGACGAGCACGGCATGGTCCTCAATGCCAACACGGCCGCCATGTCCACCCTCCATCAGCTGCTGACACAGCCGAACTTCGTGCTGGCCAGTCAGGTCCTCGATGCCAACGACAAGCCCTTTGTCTGGAACGACGAATGGCAGCGGTTATGGCGCGGTAGCGAGGACAAAAAAGTCGTCATGTTCACCAACATGACCCTGCTGCTGCCCGATGGCCGCCGCCGCGACGTGGACTTCAATCTCTCCCAGGCATGGGTGAATGAGAAGGCCATGGCGGTGCTGATCATGCACGACATGACCGAGCAGCGGGACAAGGAGCGCGAACACCTGAAACTCGAAGAGCAGCTCATGCACTCGCAGCGCCTGGAAGCCGTTGGGCAGCTCGCCGGCGGCGTCGCCCACGACTTCAACAACCTCCTGCATGGCATCCTCGGCAGCATTGAGATGCTCAGCCGGCAGGACCTCACCCCGGCGTCACGAGCCATGCTTGGCAATATCGACGCGGCCAGCAAGCGTGCGGCCGAGTTGACCAGCCAGCTGCTCGGTTTTGCCCGCAGAGGCAAATTTCAGGAAGAGCTGCTGGACCTCAGCGCGTTGATCACCCAGGCCGGAACGCTGTTCAATACCACTGCCAAGGGGATCGCCTTCAAGACTCTGCTCGACCCCGAGCCGATGATGATCTACGGCGATGCCGCGCAGTTGCAACAGATCATCCTCAACCTGCTTTTCAACAGCAAGGACGCCGTGGCCGAACTCAGCGGCGAGAAGCGCATCGTCTTGCGGGCGGAACAGGCTCACGAAGACATGCCGGAATGGGACAAGCGGCCCCAGCGCGACGCGAAAGCCGGCGATTTCGTCTGCATCAAAGTGCGCGACAATGGCTGCGGCATCCCCCCGGCCTTGGTCGGCCATATTTTCGATCCCTTTTTCACCACCAAAGGCCCGCACAAAGGAACCGGCATGGGGCTGGCGATGGTCTATGGCTGTGTCACCCACCACCAAGGCTGGCTGGATGTAAAAAGCCAAGTCGGCCAGGGAACCGAATTCACCGTCTTTTTACCAAAAGCCCGCAAAGGCAAGAAGGTCGGTGAGCGTTAGTGTAGATGTTGTCTGACAAAGCGCTCCCGCCGGGACCTG
>Ga0123334_1006937_pt1 | contig 10295 bp, 19 predicted proteins | sample BiotimSIPDNA_FD_89706 | JGI IMG/M metagenome (GOLD analysis project Ga0123334, IMG submission 89706) | Anaerobic biogas reactor microbial communites from Washington, USA - Biogas_R1 time_0 SIP DNA | ecosystem: Engineered > Bioreactor > Anaerobic > Unclassified | place: Washington, USA... | reverse complement strand
TGTGGGTGTTTCCGTTTTGGAAATAGTTGACATTTTCAAGCCTCCCTCCAAAGTTCGTTACGCCCAATTCGACAGGAACACAACGTCTTCGGGGAACATTTTTCCCCATAACTGCTTAGCAAACCTGTAACATAAGTCATCGTCCGGTGGGTTCTCAAGGTTGAAATATGGCCCATATTTAATTTGTTCAGACAATACTTTGAGTGCCCTTTTTTTGTACTCGTACTCTTGGAAGATCCATATGATCTCCCTCAAGTCATTACGTTCATAATCTTCGATCCTATCTTTCCCACCTATATAATGCGTGTATAACCTGCTAAGCATTGTAGATACAGTATTCCTGTGCGGTTGATTCTCAATTGTCCATCGAGACCATCTTCCATGTCTACGCCGATGTGATTCTTCTCGAAACACTGCGAATAGATCGATCCCATCAGCTATTTCCCTGTTCTCATGGTATAGCCTCCCATCGCCTTCGATGGTCCAGCCCCGTTTCTGAATTTTCTTTCCACCAATGTTGCCCATCCACAATCGATTCACTGTATACCCACCCCACCCTAGAATGCTCTGTATTGATTTGTTACCCCAAATACCCATAAGTGGTCATTCGCACCAATATAATTCAACAGGACACTTAAAATTCTTCACGTGAGCGATGTGACGGGGATAGTCTCACCTGCGTTTACTCGTCAGACTTCGCTCCATTGGTTGGCGAACAGTCCGTATCCACGATCCGGTTCATCAACCATACGATTAATCCGTGCCGTGTGGGCCAATCGACCCCATTGAAATCAGGGTGGAGTTTTTTCCACAGGTTGATGGCACGACGACTGGCATCGTTGTACTCCCGGAAGTCGTACTCATAACCTCTCAGTTCATCCTTCAGTTTATCGATCAAGATCTCTGCGTTCTGTAATCTGGTCTTCAATTGGTCACGTTCTGCGACCAACCTTTTAATCTCGCTGAGTATCACCTTTTCTGTAGACACCTTCACACCTCCACGAAAATTAATCCCCTTCCTGAAACGGCCCCTCCTCAAAGCTCTTATGAGCTTCCTCATGCAGTCCACCCACCTTCCTGTGCATTCTTGTCTGGTAGTTTTCCCGCTTTACAATGTCATACGTCTCCTTGCACCAGTCGCATGTCACGGTGATGATCTTGTTTGCCGGGATATCGTAGTCACCCACTGGCATGTCTCCGCAATACGGGCACATGGGAACCTCTACGGACGAAAATATCCTCTGACGTTCGTACATCTCTACAAGTTCGTGTGCGTATTCCCCAACCAGTTCTGCAAGTTTTTTATTTTCCTTCATCAGAACCCGTGTCTCATCGGTCTGGTCGCATTCATCCTTCTTGTGCCTGTGGTACACGTACTCGAGGTCCTCTATAGCAACCTTAAGGTCCTCGTAAGCATCCACAGGTTTCGAGTCTGTGTAGTGGAACGTGTTGAATGCCTTCACAACGCTTCTTATGCTCTTCTTGAATTCAACCAACGGGTTCATTATGACCTCCTCGTCATTTCCTCTATATCCCATTCACGTGCCAAACCATCATCGTCAAACAATCTGTCGACACTGTCGTTCATGATCTCAGCGATGATTTCCATAGACTCACTTCGTATTACCATCTTCCTGTTTTCTATCATGGAGATGTGACTTTGTGGTATTCCGACGATACTCCCCAGTTCCTTTTGTGTGAGGCCTTTTCCCAGCCTTCTCATTTTTAGAAGTGTTACCTGCAGTTTCACGCTTCTTCCTCCTCGCCTTTGGTGGTGTCGGCATTGGTGGAAACTCACCGTTCTGGAACACAGATCCCATTGCCCTCACGAAGTATCCGCTCTTAACGTCACCCGGAACAAACCGGAACACCCTCCATCCCATGGACTGTGCGGTATTTATCTTTTCATTGTCTCTGATCTGTCCTATACCACCCGAATGCCGACCACCTATCCAGACACCACCATCGATTTCAACGGCAACCTTAACGTCAGGCCAAGCGATGTCGAATCTCCACATTCTCTCAGGGTGGAATCTATACTCGAACTCAACGCATTGGTGCAGGTTTCTGCATATCAGTTGGAATATCTCGGATTCGGTATTTTTACCCACTCGACCCCGTCCTTTTTTATTTGCTCGATAAGCTGGAAGATGTGAAAACTCTCCTTTGCACCTGCCCTGTTCGTAAATATGTATAGCCAAGTCCCCACACATTTACTCTTAACCTTCTCCAAGTAACGCATGGGCTTGTTGTATTTATTGTCACCGTCTCGCATCGACTGGGGCAGATTGATATAAGATGTACCCCGGAACATGTACTTTTCACCCTCAACCAGTTTTGGAGATGGAAGAGAGTACCCATCACCGAAATCCGGGATATTCTGCCAAAGAGATACCGCTTCACGCAGATACGGAACAGATACCTGATGCCTATTCGCAACCACCTCGTACGGTGTATCCTCGAACAACTCCGCAAGGACCTCTACCTTGTGCCTCTCAAGATACTGTCCAGCCGCAGGACGGTAATTCCTCTTAGAACGGGATGTCCTCCCCTTCGTATTCGTCTTCGTACGTTTTGTCATCGGTATGATCCTCTCCTCCTTTTTCAGCTTTCTCCTTCCTAGGCCCGAGGAATATCACCTGAGATGAGACCACGTCTGTGGAGTACCGCTTCCCAGATCCGTCCTTCGCCTCGTAACTGCGTACCTGAATCCTCCCCTCCACCAGAACCTGACTCCCCTTTGAAAGGTACTGCTCACATACGCTTGCCATTTTTCCCCAGACCACAACAGGGATGAAGTCCACACTTTCATGGATATCTCCGTTCTTGTCCTTCCAGTTATTGTTTACAGCAACTGCAAACTTGATTGCAGGTTTCCCGTCGTTGGTTGGCACTATCTCGGGGTTGCGTGCGAGGTTCCCGAGAAGCGTTACCCTGTTGTATCCCCTTGCCATCAGAGTACCTCCTTGAACATGACTGTCTGACCGAGTTCAACGTCGTAATCTTTCTGGAGTCGAGCGACCTCCTTGGTGAGGAGTTCAATTCTCCTCTCGCTCGACTCCCTCTTGGAACTGTACTTGGGATACTGACACAAGGCCTTCTCCGCTCCGTCCAGCAATTCCTTCTTGATCTTCAGTTCTGATGCCAATCTTTTTAATTTTTCGTTGTCCACCGTCATCATTCCCTTCAGCAAGCATACGGACCTGATCTCCAGCCCCCAGCATCTCTTGCGGTATCATCTCGCCAGTTCCTATCTGCACCACCTTCGGGACGAACTCAAGGAACCCTCCAGACCTGTTGTTCCATTCATGGAACCCCTTGAAGTATGGAGGGACCTTAACCGTTCCGTCCCTGCCATCCCATGAAGCCTTGCGTACCCCGATCTCGTACAGCTTCCTCCAGTCCTTCCCACGAAACTCGATCTCCTTGTCTGTCATGCCGTGCCACTCCTCGCATAACCTCATCCATCCTCCAAGGAGGTCTATTGCGTAGTGGTATGCAGGGTCGGGGAACCTTACGGAGGAGTAAAATCCGTGGTGCTCCATGGACTTCAGGAAAACTCTCCAAGCTACGAGGGACTTATCTGCAATGTCTCCCTCGATAATACTGATGATGTCCGCTGGCTGGACGAGGAACTTATTTGTGCGTGCATGCCCCTCAAGGGCACGGGAAATATCCTCGAACGTATAGTCCTCAAGAAGCTTGAACATCATGCTGAACGCTTCCTTAGTCCTTGGTTTCCCTGCTGTCACCTGATCGATCATCGCAACCGATTGGACAAACCTCTTCCAGTCCCGCTCCTTGATCACGTGACCACACTCCCTTCGACCGTGATAGCATTGAGCCTTTCATCGTCCCTCACCGAAGAGAACATCCCCTCGATGATATCGTCGGGGTCGAGGTCCTCTACCCCAACCGTTTTCCTTTTCTCGAGATATTTGCCGTCCAGAACCTTGGCGAAGTTTGTCGGTCGCACCAGCCATTCAAGATCAGCGGTCCACCCACGGTCGTTATGGCCCATCAGGAACGGAGAGTCCTTCACGATCATAAAAAAGTACCTCCACCATTCAAGGTTCTTCCTTTCGTTCGACTCGTTCCACCGTGACCGAAGGTATTTCTGCCTTGCTGTATTCCATGTCTTTGGTTGTGGGAGCATAGGAAGGATCTCCCCGTAGAGTTCGATGATCTTCTGGTGCGGACATTCTGGTTGTGGCTGTTGACTATTGTGTTTTATATTCTTCTCTGGAGAAGGAACAGGAGAAGGAGAAGGAGAAGGAGAAGGAGAAGGAGAAGGAGAAGGGGCATTCGGTACCCCATTGGGGTCCCTATGGGTACCCATTGGCAACCCATTTTTCACCCTTAGATAATCCTCCTTGGTTATAGAGGTTAAACCTTGTGATACCAACTCCTCGTACACCTTTCTATTCCATCTCTTGAGACTCGCAAGCCGTGCCTCATCCTCCCGCTTTTGTGCCTCTGATGCCCATGGGTTGTGGATCTCCCAATCGTGAACCTTGAATCCGATACCACCTTCAAGCACATCAAGAAGGCGTAAGTCGACAAGATTCTTGCAGAATTCTCCTACCCCACCATGCCACCTAGATGCGATCTCAACGTCATCCATATCCATCCCATATAGGTACCCATTGGGTTTGCATTGGGCTACCCATTGCCATAGGATCAGGAGTGATTTAACACCCTCAACACCTGTGCGCCGTTCTAATTTGACGATCTTCGGATGGTCCCAAAATCCAATCGCCAATCTTATGTCGCTGTTCACTGTGCCACCACCCTCCATTCGGGGAGGGGGTGGGTACCCTCCCCTTTCATCTCCATCACACTGCACCGTTTACGTCTGACCCCGGTAAGAGATTCGCCTCCTCACGGACAGACTTAGGTTCTTTTACTTCTTCCTTTTTCAGCTTCTCCTTGAGGTTGTGGAGTTTCCTTTTTGCGTCTAATGCCTGTGCGGACTCCTCCTCCTGTGGAGGTGTGACGTAGTCTGACCACTTCGACTGTCCGTCGCTGATGCTCTGGTAGATCCCCCTGAGTTCCTGTAGCTCAGACGGTTGGATCTGGGCAAGATCGTGCCCGAGATACTCCTTAAGGTCGTTCGGCATGATGCCGATCTTGGCAAAGGCATCGCTGAGCTTTTTCCTTGCACTGTCCGGGTCGGTCCTATCTTTCTTCTTCAAGGTCTCCCTCGCACGTTCCAGTGCCTCCGCTATAAGGTCTTGGGGAATCAGCCTGAGAACGTCGTTCCTCATGGCCTTGGAGATAGCAGAACCCTGTTTGTTTGCGATCTCGTCCTCAGTGGCCTTTACCAAGAAAACTTTTTCCCCTCTGGAATTGATCCTCTCTGAGAGAACCTCCCTCCCGGAAGAATTTTTCCTCTCGACAGTCTTCTCTATCTGGACAGAGGACGAAAACGAAGCGTTCGACTCATAGTCTGTGACAGTTACCGTTATACGTCTGACTGTCTCATCGTCGTAGACAACCTGCTGGGTCACGTCCATGTTGCCCCAGTTCCTTACACACTCCTCCGCAAATCGGATAGACGGGCCAATGATGTTGCTCCCACCGATGGGTTTAGCGTACTCGACAAGCTCTGCGAATCCCGGCCTGTCGCACGACCTGAGGATATTGATCCTTGCCTGATCGAAGTTGCGTGGTCTTTGCATTGCCATGATATAGGCACTCTGTATCCGTGCCTTCGCCTGTTCCGCTGAAGCGACAGCAGACGGATCTGCGTAAGCGATACTGCTGGGGACGTTCCCCATTGTTGCGATCTCATTCATAAGCTTTCTCCTCCTTCAGGAAATATGGGCTAATGAGCACATACGGAGCACCAATCTTGAGGAACTTCGCCCTCTCTTCTTCAAGCTCCGGGTGTACATTGAAGAACCCCTTGTGGTCGAATGTTTCTCTCCCTTTCTTGGGTATTTTGTGGCATCTCACACCAGCACCCTCTACAACAGTTGCGTTGTGCAGTGTCATGATGTTTCCCAGACGTTCCTTACACCCCTTCTCAAGCTTCTTTGCCTCTTCAAGGAGTTCCTTGGCTTGACGATATTCCTCGACCGCACCCTTCCACACATCGTTTTCAAGCAAGACGAAGCTGTCATCTCCTCCAACCTTAGGAATGTCAGGTTTGGTCAATGTCTCCTTCCCCTCCGGCTGAGTGCCGGACTCGACAAGACTCCAGAACCTCTCACCATGCTTGATAATGGATGCAATTGCGTCCTCGTCACGGTCAATGTCGAAGTGGATCAGTTCCCATGCCTCCGCATTGAAGATCGCATACGCACCCCACTTCCTACCGGATACAGCAAGGTAGTGTTGAAGCTGGATGAGATAGTACTCAGGGATGCCTTCCCTCTTAATCTTGGAAAATGTTCGGAGTCCGGGGCACTTGATCTCCAGTATTCCCGGATCACGCCTAGGTACTCCAACAATCAACCTGTCCACATTGCCCAGCATCCACGGGTGGTCCGGGTGCTGAAACATCTGGTTCACACGACGGACCTTTCGGCCTGTCTCTTCCATGTAGAGCTTGGCAATAAGATCCTCCATTGCCTTGCCACGCTTCATCGCAGGGGACTCAGGCTTGGGCGGTTCAAGACCCATCTTGTCCCTCCAGAGTTCGAGCGGGGTGGTAAAGGGGTGGCTGTCCCCGAGGATGATTACAGGGGAATCAGAACCCCCGATCCCCCTGCGTCTCTCCTCCAGCCACTCCTCATGAGTAATCCCGTTAAGTTTTACCCCGGTAGCGTTCAACAGTCATCACCGTCCTCAACTGAGGCTAGGTAGTCGGCAACTTCGTCTGCCTTCTCCATAAGATCTAGGTACATTCGATGCCTCGCACAACTCTCGTCCGAAGGGTGGTCACAACCATAGGGGCATTCATTTTCATCTGGTTCCAGAGCAACACCTGTGAGGTCAGTGTTTCCGGGGACTGTGACCCTCCACTTGCACGATCCGCAGAAGACCGCTCCGATATACTCGTCGTAGTCTTCCAATATAGACAGACCACTCTTAAGCTCCACCATGGCTACACCGTCTCGTCGATCCCGAGAACCATTCCAGTGTGCTTATTAAAAATGGACTCTGCCGGGACGTTGAAAAAAGAAGCGATGCTGTCCATATACTTATGAGCAGGTGCCTCGCCTCTCTCTATCTGGGAAATATATGTGTTGCTTAAACCGCAGAACTTCGCAAGCTCCCGCTGTTTTGTCCCAGACCTCACACGGACGAGTGCCAGCTTAGTCGCTCCGCAGAAGTTTGGACTCTTCTTCCTCCTCCGTTTTTTGCTCTTGGGCTTTCCCTTCACACTCACAGGTCGTGTGTCCAGAACCCAGCCACAGTCCTTTCCGAATACAACCCTTTCAAGCCAATCAAAGAACTGCATCTTCTTCCTCCTCCTCATCCTCATCCAACTCCATGTCACCTATCCCTGTTCCATGGTCCAAGAAGTACTTAAGCTCGTCCATCATGCCCTCCTCCGTCCTCATATTCGCCCGTTCCTTTCGTCTTCCCTATACGACCGATAGACAAAGTACAGCAGATACAACACAAACAAAGGAAGTGCAATAAAAAGTTTCGTGTAGTCGATCATGCCAGTGCCTCCTTCATTGCTCTCCTGATCCCAGATCGGACCTCTTCGCAGTACCGTGAGAATCCAAGCTTTGGGATCTCTAAAACCGTCACCGGCAACTGAACACACAGAAAAGCAATCGTTACCAGCACCCTAGCCGAGCGACTCCTCTTACAAACCATTGCCACCATGCCCGCAACCACCTCCTCCGAAACGGGCCATCAACCGACCTCGATTGTGCAAGACTCCTCATAAGACCGCAATTCATCGAATAACCCCCTTCGGGTAAATTTGGTGTTCCTTTATTCGATTGACAAGGTTCAACCCCGACTGGATCACAGGCCCGGACAGTCCTGCGCAGGGTAGGTGAACGCTACTCTCTCTCGTTGAGAAGGTCCCCAGCCCTGCAACCCAGACATGGTGCGACTTTATCCAGCATCGCAATGCTGGGGTTTCTCTTCCCAAGCTCTATGTCCGACAGGTACGTGACCGAAATCGGACAGCTTTTACAGAATCCCCTTATGCTCAGACCAAGCCTTTCCCGCTTGGTCCGAATGATTTCCCCCAACTGCACACAACCACCTCCATTTCGTGAGCTTACAGTTTGGAATGCCTGTGTTTCGTAAGCTCTGAAAGGATGTTACCATAAAAAAATGTTCGTGTCAAGCGAACATGTCCGCTTAAACTATCCCTTTCAAAAGCACGCACCAAAGGTCATGATGCCAGTTTCAGAGCATCTCTAACGTAGTCAATGATACTCTCATACTGACCCTTCCAATATCCATTGCAGAATCCTATCAAGGCTAGCTTTTCCTGATCTTTTAGTCTTGTTATCTTCGCTAATAGCCCAGCCCTCTTCCGTTCACTTGGCATTAGGATGAACCCCCTAGCGGAGGCGAAGAACCGGGGTATTATATCCATTATTGAGTTTATACTCTTCGATGGTCGTGCGTCTTTTAATGCGAGTATCATTTTTACAAGCTCGGCTTCAGTGAACTTCTCAAGCACTGCATCCCTAGACTCTGATGCCCACTCGCTTGCTACCTCAGTGATCACTGCACACGCACGTGATAGTGCCACTCCGGGGAGAACCTCCCTTAACATCTGAACCGTGGAGTCATTTATATTTATCGTCACTTTCTTCATTTCCACTTTACACCTCCTGAACCCCTGCTATAATTGTGATTGAGTAAAATGTGCAACCGCCCAGTAGTCCGCATGCTTACTCCTCCTTTCTAACGAGGCCGGGATCACTCCCGGCCTCGCTCCTTTTTCCACTCCTCGATTGCGTCAACGACTTCCGTGTACGTGTCTTTTGTAAAAACTGACCCCCCATTGACCAGACCGGAGAATTGAGGCCAGTGGTACCCGTCATTCACCCATTCGAATTCAAAACCTTCACCCTCGATGACTTTACGAATTGCGTCAACGTCCGTCTCTTTCAACATCTCCTCGTACATTCCGCTGAGAAAAGCCTTGACACCTACCAGCACCACGTTTCTACCGTACTTCAGCTTGGTGTACATCACGCTTTCATCAAGCGTCAAGTTCGGGTTTATAACAAGGTCCCTCTCGTCCTTCCCCTTGAGGTAGTCCTCCGCAAACTTGACGGGCATTCTTTTCCTGTGTCTGTTGCATTTCCCCACTATATAACGGACCTTCCTGTGGGCCTCCTCCGCTTGAGGTTCCATGACAAGGTCCCCGTTATCACTTACCTTGCTGAAATTGATGATCTTCTGGAGGTGCGGTTCCGCTATATCAAGAATCTCGTTGACGAAAACACCCTCCACTACAATAGCTTCGTACCACAACCAATGTGGACCTATACGGGATGGGTCACCCATTGATCTATACACTCCCACTGTTTTCCCAAGGATGTTCAACCCAATATAGACTCTCTTCAGAACAGCCATGCCTTCTACTCGGGAAGGTTCCCACAGGATGAGGCTGTCACTCACCCTGTGGACGATAAGCTTGTTATTCATCTCAACACCATTCGATTCTGGCGTAGCACCAGTCATTGTCAAGCTCGTCAGGGTAATAGCCAACTGACGGGTCGTAATCGTCTCTAGGGATAGACTGCTCGACGTGAGGGACCCAGCCGAGGTGTAGTAGATAGGTTTTCCCATCATCTCCCGTGATGGTATCTGGCAGATTCTCAATACTGTCAAATACCTCTGCGACCTCTGGGATTGGTCCCCATTCACCATCCCCCTTGTACCACTGACCGCACTCGTTTCTGATGCGATAATTCATCACCATCAGTTCTCATCCTCCTTTCTGGTCACAGTCAATTCTGCATAGTCCTCAGAGTCCCAGTAGTACATCCCCTCATAGATGGTCCCGTCTTCGTCCTCAAGGTAGAACCGGTCCCATCCACGGGGACCGTCAGGATCAGTAAGTTCCCCTGACTCCGTAATCCCTTCTCCACTCGCTAACTGTTCGCTCAACCACAACTTCTGATCTAGAGTGAGTTTGTTAAACTCGTTCATTCCATCTCCTCCTTCCCCTTGCGAAACTCCATTCCCAGCGAATCCCACTCCCTGTTTGCGCTATCTAGAGCCATTGATAATGCAAGCTCTGCATCCTCCTCTTCGGAGAACGTCAGTTCCCTGCCGTCAATGGGTGAGAGGGAGCACTCGGCTCCCGGCCCCTCGACACCATGCTCACACCAGACCGCAACCTCAGCACCGTCAAACCA
>Ga0123334_1006933_pt1 | contig 10303 bp, 8 predicted proteins | sample BiotimSIPDNA_FD_89706 | JGI IMG/M metagenome (GOLD analysis project Ga0123334, IMG submission 89706) | Anaerobic biogas reactor microbial communites from Washington, USA - Biogas_R1 time_0 SIP DNA | ecosystem: Engineered > Bioreactor > Anaerobic > Unclassified | place: Washington, USA | collected... | reverse complement strand
TATATAGCTCTTGCAAATGAAGCTCTTTGTTGACGTTATTGTACAATAGTTCGTAAGACAATTTTCAAACATTATTCCCGCGGGTCCTGCTTCGGGTATTGCAATAAATGTTGAACTCCAAAAAGGATAGATTAGGGTTTTTCCCCCGGCGCAACAGCAATAATTTCAGTAAGAGGATTATATGTAGTCGTATGTAATTTGTAGTTTTTTATTATATTTTGATTATTTCTCAATATAAAAAACGTGTCAACAACTGCTCCGTCCATACCTTTTTGTTTTATTACGCTGTTTCCTTCCTCAACTGTTTCATTTTCAATATACTCCGTGCCGTATGGTATTGTCTTAATGACTGTTGGGAGAATTGAAACCTTTAAATTAGGGTGTTCGTTGGTTCCATGAATTATAAACCGTATTTTGTTATCTCCGGTAACTGCTCCTTCAATTTTCACAGGCCAATTTGTAGTGTTTGTAAATTGCAAATCCTCCGTTCCGTATGAAACGGCCGCATCCCTTCCCAAAGGGACATACTGAACGATATACATATGGGGGTTACGCTCGGTAATTTTAAGATTTGCTTCCAGTGCTGCGTTGTACAATGTTGAAGACACCTGGCATACCCCGCCGCCAACACCTGTGGCTACCCCGCCGGAAGTATAAATGTTTGCAAGGTGGTAACCTTTGTCAACAGTGCGTTTGCCTACGATTTCATTGAATGAAAAGCTGTCACCCGGCAGTAATATTGTACCGTTTATCGCTTCAACGGCAAGACGTATATTAACCGAACGGCTGCGGTCGTTTTGCGTATCAATTGGGAATACTGTTTCATAACCGGACAGGACGTCTCGGAACAGTGATTGTTCAATAGTTTCTTTTGTTATCCCGGGTTTAATAAAATCAACAGGAAGCTCCATTTCAAAAAGATATTTGCCGGACTTGCTTTCAACCTCGGCAACACAGGATAGAAATTCACCCTTCTCAAGAGATCTTCCAATTACTTCAGGAGTAATTCGTACATTGCCGTTTTCAATGCTAATACAGGCATCTTGCGGTTCCCGGACGATTTTTTCATAGAATGAATCGGCATCAATCCTTGTAGGAGGTATTTCATCCACCGGAACGATTACAATGCCGGATTCCAATTTTCTAATCTGTTCAAGCATTCGTTCTCTCAATTTTTCTTTATTTACCTTCTGTCCGCATAAACCGGAACGGATGTAAGCTTTATTTTCCAGAAGGACCAAGGCAGGAGGGACCGCGGGTTTGTATGTTTCAGCATATATGGTATCCTCCAGATCGTTTATTATTTTCATGTCGATACTAACTTCGGTTTCAAGATACAAATGTTTTTTTTTGAAATTGTATATTTCAATCAGCCTTTTTATAAAATTCCCCTGTCTGCCTGCGTTATAAGCCATATTCACTATTGATTCCTTATCTATGCTTATATTAAGGTCCTCAAAGCTTACCTTCAACGGATAATCTTTATGGTAGACGCTTATAACCATCGAAGAGAAATCCCTGTCGTATTTACTATAAATATAATTTTCTAAAGAAGGCTTGTCCATGCCTCCGATATGAATTCCGTCAAGATAAACGCCGGCGTAAACATTAGGGGTGTTTAAAATCGCTTTAACCAGAAAAATAGATGTTATCAGCAGAACTGTAAAAATAATAAGCATTACTACAAGTTTTGTTATTTTTTTATTATCACTGTTTTTTGCAAAACCGGTAATGTAATTTATTTTCATTTTTCCTCCTGTTTGTATAGCAAGTGTCGGTTAAATAGTTGTTCTTATCATGCATAGTTATATATTAAATTTATCGGCAAAAACGCAAATAATCAAGACATTCTAAGATTTTGCGTTCATCCGCACAATAATTTTCAGATGGACCGATAATTGTACAATCGCTTCTGAAAGTTTATTCAACTTTGGACAGTAACTCAAAGGCATATCAATCAGTAAAACTACGGAATAAAAGCAGTTTTGGGTCTACTATAATATTGCTAAAATGACGATATTTATTGTGTGTAAGTATATGGATTATTATTAATTTGTCGAGATTTTGGAAAAATAATAAATATTATCCGGAGGCGGCAAATGGGCATTTTCAACCGGAGGAAACGAATACATTTTAATATAGCTACGCTGAAAAAAAATGACATAACTATCCTGACACTGGATGAGCGTTGGAATAAACTTTTTCAGATTATACCGATAAGCGCCGAGGTAAAAAAACGCCAGGATTCGCTTAACAGGCTTCTTGCGCAGGAATCAAGGCTTTATCAGGAAAAAAACAGCATAGAGCCTGAAAAGAAAAAGGTTATGAATACAATCATGTCCTTAACAACGGAAGCCTTTGAAAAAAACAACGAGGATGCAAAATTAATGCTGCAGAAATCAAAACAAAGGATAGAAGCCCTGAACAAACGGTCGGAAGAACTGGAAGAGGAACTTTTCGCAAAACAGGAGGAAATCAGGAACGCTAATTTCAGGCTGTTAGAAGGAACTGTAAGGCATGTTTACAGTGTAATGCTAAAATCAAGAAGGAAGGAACTGCTGCTTGAAAAAGAAATAGATAGCCTGAAAAAAAAGCTTAAGGAGCTTCAAACCCAAAGACAGAGCATCTCGACAGATTGGACCGTTGTTTATTCTTTTTTTCATGCTCTGCTTGGCGCAGAGGAGCTGACGAAACTGGATCAGCTGTTTTTAAAATCGGAGGTGGAATCATATGAAATTAGCGAATCCGGATCAAATGAAAAGAATTGATCAATTAGCCATAGATAAATATAAAATACCGGGTATTGTACTAATGGAAACGGCGGCGCAGCGTGTTGCCGAAAAAGCTATGGAAATGCTTGGCGAAGACTTCTTAAATAAAAAGACTGTGGTAATTGCGGGAAAAGGAAACAATGGCGGCGATGCTTTTGCAGCAGCACGCCATTTGCATCAGTGGGGTTGCCCGGTTACTGTAATTTCCTTAGCGCCTGTGGAGCAAATAAGAGGGGAACCGGAAATATACATTGGAATACTTGAACAATTGGGAGTTAGCGTTCATTATTTATACCATGAGAATGATCTCCCTGTACTGGAAAAACTGACGGGGGGAGCGTATCTTGTTATAGATGGAATTTTCGGTACAGGCATATACGGTGATATTTCCGGATTTACCGCGAAGGCGATAACCGCTGTAAATAACAGTACCGCGAAAGTGTTGTCCATTGATATTCCATCCGGTATAAACGGAAGAACCGGCCAAGTGTGCAAACTTGCCGTCAAAGCCGATGAAACGGTTACTTTTGCTCTGCCGAAGCCAGGCCTTTTTCAATATCCCGGTGCAAAATACGCGGGCAATATTTCCATCGCCGATATTGGAATCCCTCCCGATGCTGTAAACAAAGTGAATCCGGATGGGCAATTGATTGACTGCAGCATAGTTTTGAAACATTTACCCAAAAGACCCGCCGACGGGCATAAAGGTACATTCGGAAAGCTGATGATAATTTCCGGTTCCGCCGGAATGAGCGGATCGGGAACACTCGCTGCCAGAGCGGCATTTAAAACGGGAAGCGGGCTTGTTTACCTTGCAGTGCCGAAATCCCTTGCGTTTATATACAATGTTGCGATACCCGAAGCGATAACTATTCAAATGCAGGATGATGATGGCATAATCATGCCTGAAAACCTGGAAGCCCTTAAATTTCTTTCAAATACAATGGACGCTGTCGTAATAGGCCCGGGGCTTTCAACAAAGCCTCAGGTTTCCCGCTGGGTAGGAAGCTTTGTCGCAGAATGCAATAAGCCCATCGTGATTGACGCGGACGCGTTAAATATTATTGCCAGGCAGCCGCATATATTGCTTGAAAGAAAAGCTCCAACCGTTATTACTCCGCACCCGGGAGAGTTCTCGCGTTTGACCGGACTGCCGGTTGAAGATGTTCAAAAAAACAGGATTGACGAAGCACTAAGTTTCAGTTCAAAATATAATGTAACGGTTGTATTAAAAGGGGCTGGTACCGTTATAGCAAACCCGGGCGGGGAATACTTTATTAATGCCACAGGACACCCGGGTATGGCTGTTGCCGGTTCCGGCGACGTTCTTGCCGGAATTATAGGCTCCCTTATAGGCCAGGGGGTTAACCATGAAAAAGCTTGCGCAGTTGGCGTGTTTATTCACGGGAAATGCGGAGAAATGCTGGCGAGGCTTAATTCGGGGCAGTCAGGTTTTCTTGCGGGAGAGCTCTGCGGCTTAATTCCAAAAGTTGTGGCAGAAATTGTGAAAGATGCGCAAGCATACGCAGAGTACGGAAGGTGGATTTGCTTTTGAATAGAAAAATGAACAGGGCATGGGCCGAGATAAATCTTGACAATATAGCATATAACGTCAGGCAGGTAAAACGGCGCATAGGAAAGATGACTGAAATGATGGCTGTTGTGAAAGCGGATGCTTATGGGCACGGCGTAATTGAAACTGTACCGACACTTCTTGAAAACGGAGTAAGCCGGCTTGCCGTTTCAATGCTTGATGAGGCAATACAATTAAGAGAGCTTGGAATTAAAGTTCCAATATTGGTATTGAGCTATACCGATCCGGTTAGAGTTGAAGAAATTATTAAGTATAATATTACGCAAACGGTATTCAGCCATGATCTGCCAAGGGCTCTTTCAAAGGCGGCAGTAAAAATGGGAAGGGAAGCCCGCATTCATATAAAAATTGACACGGGTATGACACGTGTCGGTTTTAAACCAGGTTACGGAGCGGTTAAAGATGTTGTTGAAATAAACAGCCTTCCGGGGATAATAATCGAGGGTTTGTTCAGTCATTTTTCTTCTGCCGATGAGGAAGACCCCGGTTTTACGATGATACAATACGAACGCTTTGAAAGCATTGTTAATGAGCTTAACCGGATTGGAATTATTATACCCGTTAAACATATTGCAAACAGTGCGGCCGTAATACGCTATCCTAACCTTGATCTGGACATGGTCCGGCCGGGTATTATTCTTTATGGCTTATATCCGTCCGTCGAGTTGAACAATACAGCTATTGATCTTAAGCCCGCGATGGAATTAAAAGCCAATGTGATACTCGTTAAGGATGTGGAAGCCAACGTTCCGGTAAGCTATGGGCGCACCTATGTAACTAAAGATGGGGCAGCGGTTGCAACACTGCCTATTGGGTACGCGGACGGCTATTCGAGGCTGCTGTCGAACAGGGGAAGGGTAATGATTAACGGCGAATATGCGCCGATAATCGGCAGCATTTGCATGGATCAATGCATGGTCGATGTGACGGGCATAAAGCATACCGTGAAAACCGGTGATGAAGCCGTGCTAATCGGGTCACAGGGGGGCAATAATATCACGGCTGATGAGATAGCCAATCTTACAAACACGATCAACTATGAAGTGGTATGCCTTATTGGAAAACGCATACCAAGAGTTTATATCAAAGGCGGAGAGGTTGTGAAAGTGGTAAATTATTTGATTTAGTATTGGTATCGGCGTTGGCGATACCGGTTTGGGGAAATTGAAAGGAAGATGTATGAATTAAATACAATATTGCAATACTTAATTATATACAGGAATAGAAAGACCTGCATGTAACGGACATTTAATTTGACGGGGTTATTAATTAAAAATATAATGAAACCATAAGGGAATATCTGTGGGGTCAAATCCGATATTAGGGAGTGAACTATGTGGAAATTAGGAGAGGAGATATCTTCTATGCGGATTTGAGTCCTGTGATAGGCTCGGAACAAGGCGGCATAAGGCCTGTTCTGGTTATACAAAATGATGTGGGAAACCGGTACAGCCCAACTATAATTGTATCCGCAATTACTTCAAAACTTGACAAGGCAAAACTGCCGACCCACATCGAAATACCGGGCGATTTGTACGGATTGAACAAGGATTCGGTAATTCTTCTGGAACAGGTAAGAACAATTGACAAAAGAAGGTTAAGGGAAAAAGCGGGACATCTGGATGAAATACTTATGTCAAAAGTAAATGATGCGCTAAGTACCAGCTTTGGCCTTGAATCACGGTATATACAATAACTATACATATCGCCGGTCCATATTTTTGGCACTGATAAGAGGCGATTTTGGACAGAATAAAAATATGCTTAAAGGCCATTGATTGAAACCTGAAGTTTATATTTTGCAGGGGGTCTACAAAAGATGAACAAAAATAAACGTGTTCTATTTATTGTAATTGCTTTTATATGTGTAACTGCAGCTTTCACGGCGGCGCATGCCGCCGCTACATCGGCGCAGCCCGGAAGTGAGTTTGATCCGCTGGTTACGAAAAGTTATGTGGATGAGCAAATACAAAAGCTTTCACAAAAAATAGGGAGCGGATCGAGCGGGTCGGCCAGACCTTCAACCGGGACAGGTTCGGGAAGCGTTGATGAGCAGGTTATTAATAATCTAAGAACCGATGTTTCAGATCTGACAAGCCTTATTATTGAGGCGTATATGAGAATTCAAAGCCTTGAAAAACAGAATATGGAGCTTATTCGAAAGGTTGAAGAACTTGAGCAGGGTTTTACCGTAGTTGAAGCGGCAAAAGGACAGAGAATACTATTGGGCGCCGGTGCCGAAGTTATTGTAAGAAGCGGTGAAGCGTTGGCGGTACAAGGCGAATTAGGAGGCCTTGCCGATGTAACCGCAGCGAAGGATCTCACCGGCGGCATGCAGATTACAAACCAGCATCTGCTTATTTCTTCACGAAAGGACGGAAGGGGCTTACAGGTTGTTTCCGATGTGGTTTTCCTTTTGATCCGCGGCGGCTATACAATAGAATAAATAAAAAAGTTTAAGTATCCGTGCGGGCATTCATATGCTGAAAGGTAGAAATATGTGGAAGAAAAACGGTGTTCGAAACATAATAATATTGGTTTTGTTTTTAATAACCTTTTGGTTTGGAATCCGGCCTATTATTACCGGTGAGGAATATGAAAACAGGGCTAAGAAGGTGAAAGGTGCTTTAGGCCGCGATGAATACGCCCTTGTCGTGTTCGGATCAGAACCGGAAGGCATAGCCGCGGCTCTGTCCGGTGCCAGAATGGGCCTGAAAACGCTCCTTGTTACGGAAGACATTGATCCCGGAGGCTATATAAAATCCGGGCTTATTTCATACACATCACCTGACTATGCGACACTAAACGGTGAAAAAAAGAAATTGAATACCGGCATTTATACCGAGCTTTTTGGAGATACCGGCGGGAATTTTTCCCTTGAAGACTATATACATACTGTTATAAAAAAACTTGAAAGAGAATCAAATCTTGATGTTTTTTATAATGCCGGTATTTTATCGGCGCAGACCAATCGTAACGTTGTCGAAAGCGCGTCTGTTTATTACAACGGCGAAACAAAGCAAATAAAGGCGTCTTATTTTATTGACGCGACCGAAGACGGCAAATTTTTGGCGATGTGCAATGTGCCGTATTTTACGGGATCAGGCGATATTGGTGTTCCAAATGCTTATATGCCGGTCTACTATAATTTTATAATCTCGAATGTGAAATGGAAGGACATAGAAAGCATAAGGAAGCAAATGCAGGATATGGACGATTTCCGGCAAGTTTTGGAGCAATATGAGAGGGTCAGCAAGAAAACAAAAATCTCAAATCTCAATTTTATCGGCCAGCCTAATGACAATATGGTAATTAGCGGTATAAGAATGAGACAGGTTAATGTGGATGATCCAATAGCTTTGGAAGCTGAATTAAGGGATGCGCTTACTGAGGCTAAGACGCTGACGGCGTTCTTGAAATACGCTTTTGTCCCGTTCGAGAATTGCTCGTTCAGAACAGGTGCCTCCAGTTTTTACATACCGGAATACCGGCATTTCAGCGGGAGATACCGGCTTTCTGTCGAAGATGTGCTCGAAAACCGGAATTTCCGTACAAAAATTGTGCTGGCCTCCGCCCCGGTTGATGGGGAAAAATTTGTAAGCCCTGAGTTCTCCGAGGAGTATACTTATATAATAGGCGCACCTAAAGTATATTCAATCCCGCTTGAGTGTTTTATTGCGCAGGATCTGGATAATTTAATGATGGTTGGAAAAAAGGCGTCGTTTTCTTCACTGGCATCAACCAGTGCCGGACGAATGCCCGTGAGCATAACCAGCGGGGATGCATTGGGAGTAACAGCCGCATATTGTTATCTTCACAGCCTTACGCCGGCAGAGCTCGCCGAGTCTTCGAATAAAACGCTTAAAGAATATCAGAAACTGCTGAAACGGGCGGGCATTACCATTGTCGATTTTGACGAACCGAATCCGAATAAAGATCACTGGGCATGGCCGTCGGTTAAGGTGTTAACGGAATATGGACTTGTTGCCGGAGGAACTGAAAATGACTATCTGTTTGATATCGAGGCCAGCCAGGAAAATCTTGCGATACTTATAATAAATATGATTGTAAAGGTTTTGCCAGATATGTATTCGCTTGATTTGGATACAAGAATTCGCGCTTATGCGGTCAATGAAAGATTAACCGGAGAAAAAGCGTGTGAAATCGTTCTTGAAACCCTTGATATTTCGTATGCGCAGGGAAATGCATTTGCTGAGGCTGAAAAACGGGGAATTATTTCAAAAAATATCCTTGAACGAATAAGTCCCGGCAAAGCCGTTACACTGGACTTGGTTTATGTTCTTACCGTAGATTTGATTAACCGGATGAGATAGTCTTTTTGACCGGAATTCCCGGTTCAGATCTCGCCGTCCTCTAAAAAATCAGCAATAAGTAAATCCACAAATTTTCCATAGCTTTGCAGTCCGTCGGGCTGATTATTGCTCTTTAGATAATAATCATTTATATCATCCGCAATTTTTGTAATCCTTTCTTTTTTATGTGTGTCCCAGAAATTCCTTATATAGCGTTGATCGGCTTTTATTTCGTCAATCAGAAGCGACGATATTTCTTCATATAAATGCGGAGAGTGTCGGTATAATTCATTGCCCGCATAAGTAATTGCGGATAGATATCCTGAATATTGAAACAGTGGGTCGGTATGATATTTACATGCTAAAAACCCGGTATAGTTTGCTTCATCTTCAAACGTAATGCCCATTTGGTGTGCGATTTCATGGCATGCGGAATGCGGCAGCGTAACTAATGGAGGTTCTATGTTTATGTTTGGCTCGCCGGTTAAAAAGCTGTACACTCCGGCATATCCGGATATGGTTTGAATACGGGAAAAAATAAGGCCTTTTACCCTTACGCGTTTGGAATGAAAAAAGGGATATATGTCAGAAAGCGGCCGGTAACCTTCCCATGCGGTATCTAACACTGCTCTTGCCATTTTGCGTCCGGATATGTTTTCATTCGTTAACGTCAGACCGGAACGAATTTCATTTGCACGAAGAACAAGGGCTTTATATGTTGAGGACAATTCAGATACCGAAGATTCGTTTACTTGAAGGCTGAGCCGATCTTTCAACGGGATTCGGTAATTGTTAAGGTTCCACAAAAAGTTAAATAAGAACCACCCTAATGATGCGGTAAAAAGAATAAAAGTAAAAAAACGTGCCGCCTCCCTAACAAAGTTCTTTGCATATATCGAACGTATCAGCCTGAATAGCATATACAAGAAGAACAGTATAAGCAGCAGTATAGAAATTTCATACAGCGAGAACGGAAAAAGGTTCGCAATCCCTGTCTGGATTGATGAAGTGAAAGGATAAAGACCGCGGGAAAAATATTTCTCCGTTATATCAGGCCGTGAAACAGCAAGCATTCTTACCGCGAACGTTAAAGCGGCAAGGATTACGCTAATAACAAGCATTAGCTGTATACGTTTTTTTTTCTTTTTTCTTCTTGACACACTTACCTGTATATACATAACTGCACCTGTTATTTTTTAAATATGCGCTTTTTGTATGTCAGAATAATAAAACGGGGAAGATCCATCATCCGCTTATAGCGCCTTGGCTCACGGATAAGCCGGAAAAGCCATTCAAAACCGAGCTTACGGATAATTTCAGGAGCGAGTGTAGCCTTTCCGGCAAATATATCAATACTTCCTCCTACACCAATGCATACCTTGCAGGACAACCGATACATATTCCGATGTATCCAGAATTCCTGCTTCGGAGCTCCCAGGCCGACAATAAGGATATCCGTTCCTGATTGGTTTATAAGGTCGATGACATGATCTTCTTCCTCGGGACTAAAATAACCGTTATAATAACCTTTTATTTTCACCTTACCGTATTTCTCCATTATGTTGACCGCGGCGATTTCGGCAACACCGGGGCGGCCTCCTAAAATATAAAACCCAACATTTTTA
>Ga0123334_1006932_pt1 | contig 10303 bp, 3 predicted proteins | sample BiotimSIPDNA_FD_89706 | JGI IMG/M metagenome (GOLD analysis project Ga0123334, IMG submission 89706) | Anaerobic biogas reactor microbial communites from Washington, USA - Biogas_R1 time_0 SIP DNA | ecosystem: Engineered > Bioreactor > Anaerobic > Unclassified | place: Washington, USA | collected... | reverse complement strand
GGATGCTATCGCTGTAGGCAATACAGCGGTCGTAATCCTCGTCCCAAAGGCACACATCGGCCATCAAAGCGTACAAAGCCCATTTGGTGGCCCTGCCTTTGGTTTGCCAGGTTTCCTCATAGGTTTCCTTGGCGGCGCCGCTATGCAAGGCAGTCAGGATGTCTGCTTTAATCTGGGCGACAATGGTGGCTTCGTCCGACTTGGCAATTGTATAGGACGCATCGTCGTTGACATAGGCTTCCAACACCAAGGGTATTTCCCCATAGTTCCTCACTAATTGGAAGTAGCTAAAGGCGCGCATAAAGTAGGCTTCCACCAGGTGTGATTTCATCACCGGCTCGAAGTAGGTTTCATCGAGGTCTCTGACAGCTGGAGCGTACTTCAACACGGAATTGGCCATGTTGATGATTTTATAGAAAACGCTGTAATCGCAGATGGAGGCCGTGGACTCCATATTGAAATCCTGCAGGGGCACATCAGCGCCGTTATTGGAGTAGAGGGTGCCACCACGCAATTCACCCCAACGGATCATGGTGGGGACTGACTCACGCATGTAGAGGTAGCCTGAGGTCAGCACGGCCTCCACGTCTTCCTTGGATTTCCAGTATTTGCCGGTGACCTGCTCGTTGTTGGGCAGCACTTCCAACCAATCGTTGCAAGCTGCCAGGGTCATCATGGATGCTATCAATAGTAGGGAAAATAGTCGTTTCATGGTTGATGCCGTTAAAAGTTAAGATTGAAACCCAGGGAAACGCGCTTGGAGCAGGGTGTAGTGGCGTTGTCTTTGACCAGGTCAGTAGCCTTGTTGGGCAACCCAACTTCGGGATCCTGGCCGGTGTAATTGGTCCAGGTAAACAGGTCGTAACCTGTGCAGAAAATATTGAGGCTATTGACACCCAAACGTTTACAAAGGTTTTTCGACACATTGTAGGTTAACGACAGTGTCTTGAGTCGTATGAACGAGGCATCCTCCACAAAGCGGTCTGAACCCAGGTAGTTGTAACCCAAGCCATATAAGGCCCTGGGGATGTTTGTATCATCACCTTCCGAACGCCACCGTTTCAATACGGCTGTGCTCTGGTTGCTGTTACCGTACATACTTTCAAGTGACATGCGGGCGGCGTTGATTACCTTCTGACCATAACGGCCGTAGAAGAAGGTAGTCAGGTTGAAAGCGCCGTATTTGGCCGTAAAGCCACCACCACCAATCAAGAGGGGGTTGGAATTGCCCAGGTATACAATGTCATAGTCGTTGATAACACCGTCGTGGTTGATGTCTTCGTATTTGGCATCACCGGGATAGACAGGGATGGAGCCGTTTTTCATGCCAATGACATCACCCTTGTAGTCGGTCATGACCTTGCCGTTGGCATCCAGGGCAAAGGTTTCTGCGGTATTCTGGTAAACGCCTTTGTAACGATAGCCATAAAAGGAACCAATAGGGTCACCTTCAACCACCTTGACGGCGTAGTTGCCATTGCCGAAAGAATAATTTTCTTCAGCCATGTTCTCGGGTAGGCTTTCTACTTTATTGATGTTGCGGCTCACATTGAAATTGAAGGCCAGGCGGGTTTTGTTGGTTTTGAACACTTCATAATCCGTCCTGAATTCCCAACCTTTGTTGGTCAGTTCGCCAGAATTCAAATAAGAGATGCTGGCAAAACCCGTTGTGGCCGGTATGTCCACGTTTCGCAACAACAGATCGTAGGTATATTTGTTGTAGTAGTCGGCGGTCACATTAATCTTTCCTTCCCAGAAGCGCAGGTCAAATCCGACATTCCATTCTCTGGAGGTCTCCCACTTTAGTTTGTCTAACTGTATGCGCACAGGTTGGATGGCTGACAGGTTCATGTAATTGCCCATGGCCTGGTAAGCGCCCCAATACAGGGCTGAACCACTGGGGGCGTTGCCGCTCCAACCCAGACCGATACGGGTTTTGGCTTCGTCCAACCAACTCCAATCAGCGACAAAGTCTTCTTCGTGCATATTCCAGGCCAAACCGAACGAGGGGAAGGTGCCAAATCGGCGGTTGCGTCCCATGGCCGAGTTGCCTTCCATATTCACAGTGGCTTTGGCCACATACCTGTCATCGAAGGTATAGACAGCCTGGCCGATGCCAGAGACACTCCTGGTTTCCGATAAGCCGGAGCCGATGCCGGCCACGACACTGCCCACAACGGGGTCGGACAGGTTTGGCGAGGCGTTACCTGAAGTGACACTGGTATAGCTGAAGCTCTGGGCTTGATCTGTTCTAAACAGACCGGTGACAATGACGGAGTGAACCTCATCAAAGAGATTGTTATACAACAACTTATTCTCACTTTGCAGGACAAAGTTATCCGACACCGCATCCGTACTGCGGTTGGCATTGGAACTGTTCCACAGCACACCCGTGGCTTCCTGAGGCAGGAACTTGTTGTTTCTGGATGTACGCATGTTCATGGACACATAGCCTTGATACGTCAGGGCAAAAGGGAAACGGTACTGCAGACGGAAAGCAATTTTCTCTTCCCGCTGCTTGGTGTTGTTGATGCTAGTCTCGGCCATGGCCACAGGGTTGTAATTGTTGCTCCCATTGAAAGCGCCCTGAAAATCTTCTTCCTGTCTGGAGAAATAGATATTGGTACGCTCTCCGGTTTGGTCATCGATGTAGTAGGGGCTCTTGTTGGGCATCTTACGCATGGCCTCGCTGCGGACGTTCAAATAGTTGGCGTCCTTGTCGCTTTGTGTAAACGAGAAGTCGGCCGTCACCCTCAAGCGTTCGGAAAAGTCGTAGTTGATGTTCAACTTGGTGGACAAACGGTCAAGTGAAGTGCCCACCGTTGTACCTTGTTCGTTGAGGTAACCCAGGGAGAACCGGTAAGTTGCTTTGTCTCCCCCACCCGACAAGGAAAAGTTGTTGTCGGTGGTGATGGCGTTTTGCCTGACTTCGTCCAACCAATGCGTGTTCACATTGTATTCGTCGAAAAACTGAAAAGCTGGATCGTAATTGATCTCATAGGTGTTGAACAACAGGTCGAGCTCGTTTTTAGCTGAGCCTAACCCTTTGGCATTGGCGCTGTTCCAGAGAGCATCCTGGATCATGGCCACGTACTCACTGCCATTCAATAGCGGAATGGATTCCGGTTCGTACTTGGCCGTTGTCTTGGAGGAGAAGGAAAAGTTGGTCCGCCCTCTGGAGCCTTTTTTGGTGGTAATCAGCAAAACGCCGTTGGAGCCTTTGGTTCCGTAAATTGCGGTGGCTGAAGCATCCTTAAGCACTTCGATGGATTCAATGTCGGAGGGTGCGATGTTCAACAAGGCGCCGAAGTCTTCTTCGTTGGCGGTGGCAAAATTAAATTCATCGTTGATTTGCGTGGCATAGGGTATGCCGTCGATGACGATGAGTGGTTCGGAGGAGGCACTCAAGGAGTTGGTACCACGGATGCGGATGGCACTCCTGGCACCGGGGTCTCCGCCCAAGACGATATCCACGCCACCCAATTGGCCTTGAAGGGCTTCTTCGATGGAGGAGACAGGTATCGTCGATATGATTTCATCCATGTTGATTTTCTGAGTGGCCGAGGTTTGTTCCTTCCGGCTGATACCCATTTCATCCCGTTCCAGCCTGCGCTCGGTCACGACCACGTCGGACAAAGCCAACGCATCGGATTCAAGCACGACGTTCAAGGTTTTTTGTCCCGTGAATGGAAACGTCTTGGTTTTCATTCCGATAAAGGAGACCTTGATGGTCAGCGGTTCTCCCGAGACCGGCACGGTCAGGTTGTAATACCCGTTGACATCAGTGACAACCCCGTTGAGGTAACGGTTTTGTGTGTTGACAACCACAACATTGGCACTAAAGATAGGCTCTTGACGACCTCCTAATAGTTCTGTCACCCGTCCGGAGAGCACCGTCTTTTGGGCCAACGCTTCGCCGGCCATCAGCAACAGCGCTGCTACAAGGAGGATATAAGTGTGTTTCTTCATACGACTTTCCTTTCAGATTCAATTTAAAATGCTCTCTATCAGATGGAAACAACCATCTTTGAAGGCAAACGGCAAATAATGGAAGGTGGATACCACGTTGACAGGATTGGCTATCGTACCATCGACGAATTGCACGCTCAAGGGCGATCCTGTACCGTTGTCTGTCAGTTTTAGTTTGTTGCTGCCGTACGTGTCGAACGTACCAGCCAGACCTGAACCCGGGTAAGGATACACATTGAAGGTGTTCAGGTCGGACGTAATGAAATATGAACGGAGCCAGTTGGCTAATTTGGCCTTGTTGGCCGAAGTGAGTGTTCCGTTCAGGCTTCCGTCTCCGGCTACGCTCAAGCCTGTGGTGCCGGGGATAGAGGAAAGGTTGTTCTTAATGGCATCATTGGTGGGTACGAAAGCGATGAAACGGGTGCCTTCCATCAAAAAGTTCAATTGACCTTCGTTGACCAAACCGGCTTTTTGCAACAACTGGGCGAACAGGTAATAATGGTACCTGGCATCGTTGGCAATCGAAAGGGCGTATTCGAGACCGTCGCCCTTATCGGCTTTGAAAAGGCCGTTAAAGGAATAGGCATACGATTTACCGTTGTCCCATTCACCTGTGCCGGGTTTGATTTCCTGGAAAGGTACAAAGGGATCACCGGTATAATCAGGGTTAAGCTGCTGATTAAAGAGGGCGTTTGTGGTTATCTTACCATCGTTGACATACCAGTAATTGAAGGCCATATTGGTTTCCAGGACTTGAGTGCCTGAGGTGACCAAGGCTGTTGATCCATTGCTCACGTGCATGTTGACCATATCGGCCATTGCTCCTTTAGACAGGTTTTCATAAACGCCGGCATCGTCTGAGAAGATCTGCAAGACCTTACCCGTAGTCAAGGTGGCCATACGCATGTTCTCTGCGGTAAATTGAGCTGTATCTGGCATTAACGTAATAAAAGAGGCATCGTCGGAAGCCAAGGCCAGCAACAAATCGGAACCGTCCAGTGCATAGAGGTAGTTGCTGAAATGCGCGTATTTGAAGGCTGGTCCGGCTACGGAAGAAAAGATGGCTGGTGGCGTCATTCTATCCATACCGTACAAGGTACCGTTCACACACATCTTTCGCAGGGTGACATCTTCGGGATTGATGCGAATGGGGGTACCATAGGATGTCACCACATCACCACGGGTGATTTCTTCAGGGAAGACGGGTTGTTGACTGTTAGCGAACGATTGATAGATGAAATACTTCAGAACCAGGGGATCCAATTCGTTCAAACTGGGATACCCTCCTTCGCGCCAGAAATCATTGAAAAAGGCTGTCATGGCCGTGTTGGATGGCGCAAAGACGTTGTAGGCCACGCTGGACAAGTCAGCGATTTGTTGGTAGTCGGACACAGGCCATTCGAACGCGATGGGTGGCAATCCTTTGTGATCGTGCAGATACAGCGTGTCGCCTTTACCGAAGTTTTTGGTCAACTCGTTGTCGATGATATACTCGGTATAGCTATCGTACAAATCCAAAAACATCGAATAGTTAGCGTAGCGATTCCTCAACTCCGTATGGATGGTTTCCAGCGGATCCAGCACCTGGTTGACGTAATACACATAGCCATTGCTCGTAATCACATTGTCTTTATTCGTCACACTGGCGTTGGACACATTGAAACCTATGGTACCGCCTGTCCAGGCTGATTCGGGGTAGAAGAAGCTGTAATTGGTGGCTGCATCGATTTTCTTGGTCTCAAACAGTTTGTACGAGAATACAGGCAGGAAACGCTCCAGGTGGTAAACGGACACACTGTCGTTGGTGACAGGGTTGAACGCCATAGTAATGGGGTCACTGCTCTTCGTGCGGTGTTTATAGTAATAGCCGGCAAATTTGGCCTTGCTTTCAGGCGTGGCGCCATCGCCTTCCAAAGGCCTGAAATTAACAAACTTATCCCAATCGAAAGCGTAATAAACAAGATGGAAGCCGATCAGTTTTTTCAACGCTTCCGGGCTCATGGCATCGATGGATGCATAGCCTTTGCTGTTGAGGTAAGCGGTAAATGCTTCATCGTTGGGAGCCATCACGGTGAGGATGCTTTTGCCGTCTACGATGGGCTTGAAACCCGATTTTTCGACCCCTTTCAGAAAAAGGGTATAATCGCCTTCGGCTTCCAGCACTTCATAAGCGCTGCCTTTCAACCAATCGGGAATCTGGTAGTGCTCATCCATCTTGTCGGCACAGGACGAAAAGCCCAGGACGAACAGGCACGCACCAAGTACCCACGGAATGAATCTGGATTGTTTCATAGGTTTTGTATTAATCATGTATTAGTTTTTAACAAGCTGTTGGGTCAGCGCTTGCCCCTCGTGAGCAAGCTGTATCAGGTAATAGCCTTTACAAAGGTTGGACACATCGACATCGGTGGTTCCGGCCACGTCACAACAGGTCTGTACCCTGCCTGTCAGGTCGAAAATGCGCAGCGTGGCCTGGGACATGGAGCTTGGCAGGTTGATGGTCACAGTGTTGTTGGCCACAGTGGGGAAGCAAAAACAGGTTTCCGATGTGGGCGTTTGCAGGCCCACATAGCCTTCTTCGCGCACGTACAAACGGCCTTCCGTGTAAAGTTTGGACAAATCCCATATCAATCCTTCTCCCGGTGTTTCGGGCAGGACGTTGCTGAAGGTGCCGCTGACAGTGGCTCCGGTCAAACCGAGGATGTCAAAGTAGTTGCCTTTTTGCAATGGTAATGCGACCTCGTCTAACAGCAGGCGCAAGGTGCCTCCCAGTGTCGCTTTCCCAATGATGGTTAGTTTATTGGCTTTTCGGTTGGTGGGTGATGATTTAAGCAAGGGAATAAGGGTGACAGTACGGTCGGACAGTGTCAGGCCGCCCTTAAACGTGAGATCGAGATTGTCGACAAGGGTGTCACCGGCTTTTAGATAGGCCTCTCCTACCAAGGTCACTGGTCCGGTCAGCATACCGGTACCGGCCAGTGTGGCACCATCGGCCACCGTAATGGGGCCTGCGCCCATATGGGATCCGTTAACAATCAAGGTGCCATCGTTGACTTGTGTTGTACCTGTGTAAATATTGGTGCCCGTCAAGCGCCAGCTGCCGTCGCCTTCTTTGACAATGGAGGTGGTGCCGTTGTACCCGGAGGCACTGCAACGGTTGTCAATGACGCCTCTGAAGGTTTCATCGGTGTTGGCCCCGCCCACTATCCAGGTCATTTTGGCTGTCTTGGTATTTTTGCTGGTACCGGACAAAAAGGTACCGGCATCTCCGGAGAGTCCCCCTAGACGCATGGTCGCTGTAGTGGCCCAACTGACGATCTGGACATTGCCTTTTGCGTAGACTACTCCGTTGGGAATACCGGTGCCGTTGTAGAGCATAAATTGGCTATTGCCGGCCGTGGTGTTGATGCCGTTGGCCACCACGGTGCCGGTGAAGCCTGTCCAGTCGCCTTTGATGTATTCCCTCAACCAGGAGGTGGGTATTTCCAGGGTTCCGGCGCCACTTATGGTGTTGTTGATGCTGCAGTTGCGGTGTACCCAATAGGTGGAATAGGTGCCTTCCTCCACTTCAATGGGAAAAGAGTAGGTGGCATACCTGTCGTTGGCGTCTTTGGTTTTGAACGTACCTCCGGCCAGTACGAGTTTGGGGGAACGTCCCAGACCTGAGTCGATGAGAGCCGCTCCTTCTACGTAATAGGTACCGCCACGCAGTACAAGTGGCGCTTCAGTGCCCAGGGGTTGTTTGTTGTTCAATGTACCTTTACCGTTCAGGATCAAGGAACCTTGGCCCTCCAACTTGCCGTTCAGGGTGACCGTTGTAGCACTGTTGGCCAGGTTTAATTCGGTATCCGCATACACTTTGGCACTGCGGTTGGTGGCCGTTGTCGGGCCTGTGTACAACCAGGTGCCGCCTTTCCAAATCCAGTTTTGGGCAAATTCCTGGGAGGCTCCCAAGCCGCTGGCTAGCCCGCCATCTTTGAGGGTTGAAAAGGCATACGTGCCACCTGACAAAACGGTAGCGCCGGTATACGTGTTGGCTGTGGCCACAGTTAAGGTACTTGTCCCACCCTTGTTGAGCGAACCTGTTCCGGCAAGGCTGCCCGTTCCCGTGAGGGTCACATTGCCCTCGTCGCGTACCACTACGTCACCCGGACTAAGGGTTTCGTTCACAGTCACGGTGATATCGGATAACGGTTCAAACAAAACCTTGGCATTGGGTGTGAAAGCGGCCGCTCCATTATTAAACAGCAGTGCAGTGGCATCCCAGGTGGCCGATTCGACGGCCCAGGTCAGATCAGGCACAAAGGTTTCAGGGTCAATCACCGGCACTTCTTCGGGTTGGGTTTTCACCGTGATTTCAGGCGTATAGGCAGATTGGCCGGCTTCGTTATAGGCCTTGGCGCGCAAGATATAGGCTGTGGCTGGTGAAAGAGATTCCAACGTTATGGATTGGGCACCGGAAGACACCCTGCCCACTTCCTTGAACGTGCCGTTTTCCTTGACTTCTACGATGAAGCCTGTTTCGTCTTCCGTGTAGTCAAACCACTTTAGAATCAATGAGTTTTGAGTGGACACCGAAAGACTGAATCCCACGGGCGCCCGCAGGAAAAACTGCCTGTCGGTTTTGGTGAGGCTGTTGATGTAGTTTTCTATGTTGGTATAGCCATTGGGGGCCAGTACCATAGCGTCGTTGAGGGCCGGATTGGTACCGTTGGCGTTTTCCCAGGCATCGGGGATGCCATCACCATCTGCATCAACCTTGGCTACACCGGGCCAAATAGTCCAGGAAGAAGGTGCACCGATAGGCAGCAGGGCTTCATCAGCTATTAGTTTGCCTTCCTTGCCCAGTGACCAGATTTCGTTGATCATGTAGTGGTCGGCGTTGTCTCTGTAAGGCAGGGAGGCGCCCACGTTGGGCAGCAGGGAGTCGGCAACGACAGTAGCCGACCAGGTGGGTAAGATGGGGTATGGATACGGCTTCGACTGAAAATCGGGCGGGCCGGAATACGCACTTTGAGGGAGCAGCGAGGGATTGAGTTGGCCGTTCAGGTCGCTGTCATACCAGTTGTCGGCCGCATAGAGGTGAAAGAGTTCGTTGCCGCCGCTGAAGGGACTTCCCCCACCGGCCGGACCTTTGATAAAGAGGTTGCTTTCTGCGTTGCAGTAGGCATGCCCCGTTGATTCTCCGCCCATGATGTAGGCGGCGTTTTTCCAGTTGTAAACCAGGTTGTTGACATACTGGTTTCTGCCTTTGATCTTGGCATTGCGGGTGCTGTTGTCCACATAGACATTGCGGTACAGCGTGATGCTGTCGGCTTGCACCAGGCCGCCGGCAGAGTGGGACAACAATCCTTGTCCGATAAGGCTGTTTTGAATGGTGATATTTCCCAGGTCTCCTTTACCGTCGGGAGAAATGGAAAAGGTTTCGTCCTGTCCCCAGGCAACGGAGACGTGGTCGAAAATCATGTTTGTACCGTTGGCAATACCGGCGGCATCAGCGCCAGAGGTACCTTGTTTGCCCATGCGAAAACGCATGTAGCGCACAATGGTGTTGGTAGCACCCGAAAAAGAAACGCCATCGCCATAGACGATGACACCTTCGCCTGGAGCTGTTTGTCCAGCCACATAGAGGTTTTTGGCAAATACCATACGGCTGTTTAGCCGGATAACACCGGCGACATCAAAGACCACTATTCGGTTGGGTTGGCTCACGGCATCCCGCAAAGAGCCCGCTCCACTGTCGTTCAGGTTAGTTACTTTGTATACGGAGCCGTAACGGCCACCCACGGCATAACGCCCAAATCCCTGGGCACCGGGGAAAGCGAGTTGTTGAGCTTCGGCCAGTGGACTGAGTAAAACAATCAATAGACAGAGAAAGGGTATGGATATGGATTTCATGGTCGTTTTTCTATCGTGGTGGTAAACCAATCACACCACCTCCCGAAATGGGGAGGTGGGTGATGGATATAAAGCGATTATCGGCGCTCGTTGAGCATCACCTTGGTGGTTTCCACCGAGCCGTCCGAATAAATAGTGCGTACAATATTCAACCCAAAGCCAAGCGTCTTCATGGGCTGACCTGCCAAATTGTAGTAGCGGGTGGAAACCACCTGCCTGTCCAACGCCGGTTTGCGGATGGATACATCCTGTCCTTCACCCATCAGCTTGATGTCAAAAATCACCATGTTGCTGTTGGTGCCTAGGTTGCTGACACTCCTCAATTTAACATAGACAGGGGCTGTTTGGTCGTAATAAGCAACCCCTTTTCGAACATACTTATCGTTGACAGAGGTCAACGTATCCAAAACCGTCCAGGTGGTATCGTTCAGGTTGT
>Ga0123334_1006928_pt1 | contig 10309 bp, 7 predicted proteins | sample BiotimSIPDNA_FD_89706 | JGI IMG/M metagenome (GOLD analysis project Ga0123334, IMG submission 89706) | Anaerobic biogas reactor microbial communites from Washington, USA - Biogas_R1 time_0 SIP DNA | ecosystem: Engineered > Bioreactor > Anaerobic > Unclassified | place: Washington, USA | collected... | reverse complement strand
GCCGATGACTAACCCGGCCACGCAGCTGATGAGGAAACCCGCTAGTATGGTGAACAAGGTGACCTCACCGGCATTTAAGACGAACAGGACAAATACGGCAGAAGTAATGGTAGCGTTCTCACCTATGCTTATGTCCTGCCCTTGTGAGGCCGCAGTAACCAAGGCCATACCTATTGACAGAATAACCAACTCGGAGGCGCCGAAGAGGATATTCGGAATGTTCCCGTAAAATGCACCGTTTACCATGGTAATGCTGAAGTAATCTGCTCCCTTTACCAAGTTAATCACAATGAGGATCAACAGAACAGAGAGAGGAAGGAATAGATGAGATAAGTGAGATAAGTTTGCTTTTAACCTTGGCATATTCGTTCACCTCCCTGAGCTATCGCTTGCATAACATCGTGTTCCGTCAAATTCATTCCACTGAGTTCTCCGACTATTTCACGGTCCTTTATAACGATCATTCGAGAGCAGGTTCGAAGCATTTCGTCAATTTCTGAAGATATAAATGTCAGGCTCATTCCCTCTTCTGCGAGCCCCAGCACAAGTTTTTGAATCTCCACCTTGGTTCCGACATCGATTCCCCGTGTGGGTTCATCGAGGATCAGGAACATGGGGTGCGTGAGCAGCCAGCGGGCCAAAATTACCTTCTGCTGGTTGCCGCCGGATAAAGATTTGATTGGTGTGTCGATGGACGGCGTTTTAATGCTCAGTTTCTCTATATACTGGTTAGAAAATTCCTCAGCCTGTTTCCTTGAAAGAGGCCTAAAAAAGCCTTTCATAACCTGCAAGGCTAGAATAATATTGTCGCGTACCGAAAGCTCGGCGATGATTCCGTCGCCCTTGCGATCCTCTGGTAGATAGCCGATTCCCTGTTTCATGGCGTTTAGGGGCGTCTTGATCTTCACTCTCTTACCTTTCATTTTGACTTCACCGCCTGTCACCTTGTCGGCGGCGAAGATTGCGCGAACACTTTCGCTGCGCCCGGAGCCGAGCAACCCGGCAAACCCGTTCACCTCGCCTTTTTGGATCGTGAAATTGAAAGGCCTTACCCCGGCGGCGCTCGAAAGTGTCATAGCCTCGAACACCGGCACACTGCTGTCGGATTTAAGCGGCTCTTGTTTTTTTATCTTAGAGACATCACTCAGTGCCTTTCCCATCATCTTCGAGATAAGTTCGATTTGGGGAAGGGCAGCTGTTTGGTATTCGCCGATCAACTCTCCATTGCGAAGCACCGTAATCCTGTCGCTGATCTCGTATACCTGATCGATAAAGTGGGTAATGAAGATGATCCCCACACCCCGGCCTTTCAGTTCGCGCATGAGCTCGAAGAGTTTCTTCACCTCATCTTCGTCAAGGGAGGACGTCGGCTCGTCCAGGATGAGAATCTTGCAGTCCATATCGACCGCACGGGCAATCGCGATCATCTGCTGGACAGCAATTGAGCAGCTTGAGAGTTCTTGGGTCGGACTCGCTGGAATACCAAGAGAGCTGAGCATTTGAGCCGCCTTGGCGTTCATCTGCTTCCATTGAACGAAAGGGTTCTGGCTGCGACCGATAAACATATTCTCGGCCACGGTCAAATTGGGGCAAAGCGCTATTTCCTGAAAGACTGTGCCAATTCCCTTATTCTGCGCATCCTGGGGCGACTTGAAAAGAACCGGCCTTCCATCTAAAATAATCTGGCCGGCATCTTTTTGGTAAACACCGGTTATAATCTTGATCAGTGTGGACTTACCCGCTCCATTTTCGCCCATAAGGGCATGGATCTCACCCTTTCGGAGCACGAAGTCTACGTTATGCAGAGCTTTGACCCCTGGAAAAGATTTGCTGATACCTTCCATTTTAAGTATGTTTTCTGACACCAACTAAAGACCCCCTTACTGGTATCATATAAAATAACAGCAGTGCGGTTAGCCCGATATAAGATCCGAACACCGCACTGCGTGAATTATTACGAAAAAACTATCTTGTTATTACACCCTTGCCAGGATCAGCATTGATACCCCATTGTTCGATATCTTTGTCGGTTATCTTGTCAGTCGTAAAGAGCAATTCTTTTTGATAGACGATTCCTTTGGGGATCTTACCACTTTTGATCCACTTAGAAATCTCGGCTGCTTGACGTGGATTGCACTGCATGTCCGCGTCCCAGTAACCGGCTTGTACATTCCTAAGTGCAAAACGGTTAAAGTCAAAACCAATTATCTTGACCTTGCCATTCTTACCATGGCTGATACCAGCTGCTTCGAGAGCTTGAACAGCGCCTTGCGCCATACCGTCATTCTCAGCGTAGATGACGTTAAAATCTTTTTTCGCTGCAATCGCGGCTTCAACCACTTTGCGGGCTTCTTCAAGGCTCCAGCTGTCTCCACCAGTTCCATCAGCCACAATGGTGAGTTTGCCATCTTTTGCGGCTTTGAGCACTGCGGCGCTGCGACCTATTTCAGCTGCGCTACCCAACTGACCACGAATCAGGATCAGATTGATCGGTTTCGGAACACTTTTCAATACCCAGTCTACTGCCGTATTACCCTCATAAGCCATATCCGAGAGAAGTGCTGCCTCATAGTTCGAGGGGTCCGTTTCAATCGAGCGGTCAAAGAGAATAACCTTAACGCCTGCTTTTTTTGCAGACTTTAGGACATCGTCCCATCCAGACGCGTTTGCGGCCGAGATCAGGAGATAGTCCACTCCATCCCGAATGTACCCTTTGGCGGCAGCGATCTGCTCGCTGTTGTCCATGGTATTGGTCTGTTTTGCGTCATAACCGTTTTTCTTTGAGAAGACATTGTTCATGTCTTCAACATTGGCCTGACGGTAGCCGGATTCTTCCGGTGGTAAATTTACGATACCAACCTTAATCATACCTGCGCCAAAGATAGTAGCGGATAAAATAACCATAGCAACTAAACATACGACTAAAAGAATAGACCACTTTTTCATAAAATAACCTCCTCTAATTTTTTAGACCGAGACAAGGTAATCCATTGCCTACAACCTTTCTAAAATTACCTTCCTATATCTGGCCGTAAATACCCCCTTTTTTCTCTGATTTATATTAAGTTGCATTTGCAAACTAGGTTTTTTTGGTATGCAACTTAAAGTTCGGAAATCATTTCCCCTTGTACGTTCAACATCTCCGGCTTTAGTAACATATTTCATAATATAAATTTAACTCAACTTATACAGATTGTTAACATCTCTCTAGGTTTATTATAGAAACGTAACGGAAGTGTTTGAATAGAAAAAAATTAATAATCATATAATTTTTTTAAAATGTCCGTACAAGTTAACCCGGCTTGCTATTCTATTGCCGATAACGTAACCGACAATTAATATATCCATGTCTAAATTATGGTTGACAATCTTCTATTCAATCTTTATGCTATCGTTAGGTGTTATATATAAATTCCAATTATTAATGAAACGGTGAATAAGATGTTTGATCCCAACAATTCAGCCCCCAAATATCATCAACTCAGAGAATACTTGAAAGAACAAATTATTCGGGGGGATTTGTTGCCCGGAGAAAAGCTAACTTCCGAAAACACCTTAGCCAGCCAATTCAATTTAAGCAGGCATACGGTTCGTCAAGCCCTCGGTGAACTGGAAAATGAAGGTTACATTTACCGGGAAAAAGGCCGAGGCACCTTTTGCAGCCGCCCTAAAATAAATGCCCAAAGTATCGCGGTTTTAACCACCTATATTTCGGATTATATCTTTCCCTCAATTATTAGAGGAATTGAAGAGATTCTAAGTGCTGCCGGTTACAACCTGATCTTAGCTAATACCAATAATGATAAGGCCAAAGAAGCCCTGTGTCTTGAGAATTATCTGAGTCAAAAAATCGACGCTTTGATCATCGAACCCACCAAAAGCGCTTTGGAAAATTCCAATATCAATTATTATCATCTGTTGGAAGTGAAAGGCATCCCCTATCTGATGATTAACGCCTTTTATCCTGATCTTGATTCAGCTTATCTAATCATGGATGACACTCAAGGAACATATTTAGCCACCCATCATTTACTTCAATTAGGCCACCGCCGGATTGCCGGCCTATTCAAAACCGATGACTTGCAAGGAGTCAAACGCCAAGCCGGTTTTTTCTCAGCCCTAAAAGATTATGGCATTCCCGAAAATTCCGCCTTGGTTGGCCAGTATACCACCGAACAAATTCGTTCTTATCCGTATCAATTTATTCGAAGTATGTTGCAAAAAGAACCCCGGCCTACCGCCGTAGTCTGCTATAACGATCAGATTGCCTTAGATGTTTTGGAAGCGATCCGAAATGAGGGTTTAAAAGTTCCGGACGATATTTCCATCGTCGGTTATGATGATTCTCCTCTAGCAACCGCAACCGAAATCAAATTGACTACGATTAGGCATCCCAAAGCCAAAATGGGACGCCAGGCCGCTTATAATATAGTAGATATGTTGACCGGACATATTGAAAAACCCCGTTTCGTCTATCCCTCGGAATTAATAATCCGTTCTTCCTGTCGTAACATTTAGCCGAGATTGTTAAAAATCGGTTGGCTTGAACTAAAAAAATTATATTAAAAGAAGTTATTGTCAAGTTGACCATAGAAGGATAATAATATATAATAACTTGTACGTACAGGCATTTTTATTAAAGGGAGGCTAATGAAAGATGATTGATAATTTAAAACAAAAAGAAGTCTGGTTTGTTACCGGAAGCCAACATCTATACGGCGAGGAGACTTTGAGACAGGTTAATGATGATTCTCAAATCATCGCCCAAGCCCTTTCGGACAATCCAAACATACCCGTTAAAATTGTTTTCAAACCGGTTTTAACAACTCCCGAGGCAATCCTTAATCTCTGCATTGATGCTAATTCCACTCCTAACTGTATCGGAATCATTACCTGGATGCATACTTTCTCTCCGGCCAAAATGTGGATTGCCGGTTTAAAAGTACTAGCCAAACCAATGGTCCACCTTCATACTCAATTTAACCGAGATATTCCTTGGTCGACTATAGATATGGATTTCATGAACCTGAATCAATCAGCCCATGGTGATCGGGAGTACGGATTTATCGGCGCCCGGATGCGCAAAGCCCGCAAAGTTATTGTCGGATTCTGGCAGGATGCTGAGGTCATTGAGCGTTTAGCGACGTGGATCAGGGCCGCCCTTGCCTGGAATGACCTACAAGGCGCAAAGTTTGCACGTTTCGGCGATAACATGCGGGAAGTAGCCGTAACCGACGGTGATAAAGTCGCCGCCCAAATCCGGTTTGGTTATTCGGTCAACGGCTATGGTATCGGAGATCTGGTAAATTCGATCAATAGTATTGATGCGGCGGAAGTGAATAAGTTGGTCGCTGAATATGATCGACAGTATCGGGTCCAAAAGGAACTGGCCCCTGGCGGAACTCAAAGAGGTTCACTAGAGGAAGCGGCCCGGATTGAACTTGGATTAAAAGAGTTTCTGGAAGCAGGCGGTTTTAAAGGTTTCACCACTACCTTTGAAGATTTGCACGGCATGCTTCAATTACCTGGGCTGGCGGTACAGCGTCTAATGGCGGACGGTTACGGATTTGGCGCCGAAGGGGATTGGAAGACCGCCGCTTTGGTTAGAGCGATGAAAGTAATGGCTTGCGGCCTCAAAGGCGGTACTTCTTTTATGGAAGATTATACTTATCATTTTCAGGATGGGAAGATGAAAGAATTAGGCGCACATATGTTGGAGGTTTGTGAAACCATTGCCGCCGACCAACCTTCCCTGGAGATTCACCCCCTCGGTATCGGCGGTAAAGCGGACCCGGCGCGCTTGGTCTTTAATGTTCCTGCCGGAAGAGGCCTAAATGCGTCAATGATTGATATGGGCAACCGTTTCCGTTTATTAATCAATGAGGTCGATGTGGTCGCTCCGGACTACGATCTGCCTAAACTCCCGGTAGCTCGAGCCCTTTGGGCGCCGCAACCCAATCTGAAAATTGCCGCCGAAGCCTGGATCTTAGCCGGCGGAGCCCACCATACCGGATTTAGCCAAGCCCTTACCAAAGAGCACCTGGAAGATTTCGCGGAGATCGCCGGAATTGAATACTTGCTCATCGATAATGATACCAAAATTCGAGATTTCCAAAAAGAACTCCGCTGGAACGACCTTTACTATCATTTGGCCCAAGGGTTGGGGGATTAACAGAAATCCCTTAAATCCGTGTTAATCCCTTCAAAAAAATATTTTTAGACGGAATAGTTTGAAAGGAGATGTTAAGAATGGGCAATGAACAATATGTTCTAGGACTTGATTTCGGGACTGATTCGGTTCGCGCTTTGATTATTGAAACAACTAACGGAAAAGAAGCGGCCAGTGAGGTTTCCTATTATCCCCGCTGGGCCAAGGGACTATATTGCAACCCGGATAAATATCAATTCCGGCAACATCCTCTCGATTATATCGAAAGCATGGAAGCAGCCGTACAAGGGGCATTGGCGAAACTGCCTCCCGGTACCGGAGAAAAAATAATTGGAATCGGAGTCGATACTACCGGATCAACTCCCTGCGCAGTCAATGGAAATGGGGTTCCCTTGGCATTATTGGAAGAATTTCGCGAGAACCCAAACGCCATGTTCATCCTTTGGAAGGACCATACCTCCGTTAACGAAGCCGGTGAAATCAACCAAACCGCCAAAACTTGGGGCGGTATTGATTACACCAAATATGAAGGCGGAGTATATTCCTCGGAATGGTTCTGGGCCAAAATACTCCATACCATCCGTGAAGATCCCCTGATTCGTAAGAATGCTTACTCATGGGTGGAACATTGTGACTGGATCCCCGCGCTGTTAACCGATACCCAAAACCCATCGTTACTAAAACGAAGCCGTTGCGCGGCCGGGCATAAAGCCATGTGGCACCAAGATTGGAACGGTCTTCCGGAAGAGAAATTTCTAACCAAGATCGACCCCTTGTTGGCCGGTGTGCGAGAACGGCTTTATCAAGCTACTTTCACCTCCGACGTTAAAACCGGAGAACTTACCCCCGAATGGGCGGAACGGTTCGGAGTGAAACCGGGGATCGCCGTTGCGGTAGGCGCTTTTGATGCCCATATGGGCGCGGTCGGTGCTGAAATCACCGAAGCGACTTTAGTTAAGATCATGGGAACCTCCACTTGTGATATTATGATTGCTTCCCCGGAGGTAATCGGTAATAAGCTAATCGCCGGCATCTGCGGCCAAGTTGACGGCTCAGTCATCCCCGGTTTCATCGGTTTGGAAGCGGGCCAATCAGCCTATGGCGATGTTTACGCCTGGTTTCGCAAGTTGCTCGGCTGGCCTTTGGAAGCAATCCTCCCGGAGACCTCGAGCTTGAATCAGGAAACGGCTGTTAAATTAAGAGCGGAGATCGAATCCAAAATCCTGAATCGTCTTGCCAGCGAAGCGGAGCAAATTGATATCGGGGAATCCTCCCTAATTGCTCTCGATTGGTTGAACGGACGCCGGACACCTTACGCCGATCAAACCTTAAAAGGAGCAATCGCCGGGATAACCTTAGGCACCACCGCGCCAAAACTCTATCGCGCCCTAGTTGAAGCCACCGCTTTCGGCGCTAAAGCGATCGTTGAAAGATTCCGGGAAGAAGGAGTTCAAATCAATCAAGTGATCGCCATCGGCGGAATCGCTCGGAAAAGCGATTTTGTGATGCAAGTGACCGCCGATGTCTTCAATATGCCGATTAAAGTCGCCAAATCTGATCAGGCCTGTGCTTTGGGAGCCGGAATGTTCGGCGCTGTCGCCGCCGGGGCCTATTCCGGAGTATCGGAAGCGCAAGCCGGAATGAGCGGCGGATTTGATAAAACTTATCTCCCCCGGCCGGAATCAGCCAAACAATATCAAAAATTCTACCAAAGATATTTGGAACTCGGCAAAGCATTGGAAGAACAATTAAGAGACCTTTAAAGAGGTGTTTAAATTGCTGGAACAATTAAAGGAACAGGTATTGGAAGCCAATTTGGAATTGGACCGGAGGAATCTGGTAATTTATACTTGGGGAAACGTCAGCGGCATTGACCGGGAAAAAAGCCTGGTAGTGATTAAACCCAGCGGAGTGGCCTACGAAGAACTACGGCCTAATTCCATGGTAGTATTATCATTGGATGGTGAAATAGTGGAAGGCAAGTTAAAGCCATCTTCGGATACCCCCACTCACTTAGACCTCTATCGTAATTTCCCGGAGATCGGCGGGGTGGTCCACACCCATTCGCCTCACGCCACAGCCTGGGCCCAAGCGAACCGGGATATTCCCTGTTTGGGAACGACCCATGCCGATTATTTTTATGGCACAATTCCCTGTACCCGGCCACTGAATAAAAAGGAAATTGAGTATGAATACGAAAAAAATACCGCCCAAGTAATTATTGAACGTTTTCAAAATCTTGATTACCGGAGTATTCCCGGAGTATTGGCAGCCGGTCACGGACCTTTCACCTGGGGTAAAAATGCCTTAGACGCTGTTCATAACAGCGTTGTCTTGGAGGAAATTGCTAAAATGGCACTGGCCTCCGTTCAACTAAACCCCAAGGTTGAATCATTATCCCAGTATTTGTTGGATAAACATTTTCTAAGAAAACATGGTTCCAACGCATACTACGGGCAAAACAATGAATGATATAGACAATTGGCCTCCCTTGAGCTAAACTATTATTAATACAGTAGCGGAGGTTAGACATGGAAAACTTCATCTTTCAAAACCCAACCCGAATCACATTTGGAAAAGGCGCCGAAAACCAAGTGGGTCATGAAGTATTACCATATGCCAAAAAGATTTTGCTCCATTATGGCGGAGGCAGCATCAAAAAAACCGGCCTCTATCAAAAAGTAATCAGCTCTTTGAAGGAAGCCGGAATTGAATTCATAGAGCTTTCCGGGGTACAGCCGAATCCCAGGTTGAGCTTGGTCCATGAAGGAATCAAGATCTGCCGCGAACAAAGAATCCAATTGGTTCTAGCGGTAGGCGGCGGCAGCGTCATTGACTCGGCAAAGGCGATTGGAGCCGGCGTGCCATACTCGGGAGATGTTTGGGATTTCTACACCGGCAAAGCAGTCCCTAAAGAAACATTGCCGGTCGGGACCATCCTCACGATCCCGGCTGCCGGAAGCGAGGCAAGCAACTCTGCGGTAATTACCAATGAAGACGGCTGGTTCAAACGAGGGCTCACTAGTGATCTAATCTACCCCAAATTTTCGATTCTAAATCCGGAACTAGCCTTTACACTCCCTAAACATCAGGTGGCCTGCGGTGTGTCGGATATTATGGCCCACTTGATGGAACGTTACTTTACCAATACTCCTAATGTAGAATTAACGGACCGGCTTTGTGAGTCAACCTTGAAGACGATTATCAATAATGCTCCTCTTGTTTTGGAGCAACCTGATAATTATGATGCCTGGGCTGAAGTGATGTGGGGCGGAACGGTGGCCCATAATAATTTGTTGAATACGGGGCGTACCGGGGATTGGGCCTCCCATGATATTGAACATGAACTAAGCGGCATCTATGATGTGGCCCATGGCGCCGGACTGGCCGTCATTTTCCCGGCCTGGATGAAGTATGTCTATCAGCATGATCTCAACCGTTTCGTCCAATATGCGGTCCGGGTCTGGAATGTGGAAAACTCATTCCGAACACCGGAACGGACTGCGCTGGAAGGGATTCGGAGGCTTGAGAATTTCTATCATTCCATGGGCTTGGCAACGGATTTAAAAGGCATCGGCATTGATGATAACCGCTTGGAAGAGATGGCAAGCAAATGTACCAATTCCGGCCATTCTACTGTTGGTAATTTTGTGAAACTAGGCCAAGGGGATGTGTTACAGATTCTTAAACTCAGTGGTATTAACACTGCCAAAAAATAATGTCCCGTTTTAACTAAAGTATCACAGTAATCAAGACCGTGGTTTTGTAGACCACGGTCTTGATTGTTTTATCGATCAAAGGCAACTTCATTTATTCCTGCCTCATAAACACAAAAGCCACCTTATCAAAGTATGACCATTGATCCCGTTCATCCAAAAGAACCGCCGCATTCCATCCGGACTTAAAAGGGATATAGCCGATCCAACCACTTTCCATAATCACCGAAGCTTTAGGGGCTAATTTAAAAGCATCGGTAAAAGCCATTCCCGGCCTAATTTTTTCCACGGTAACAAATTGGGGATCTTCGGTGCTAATGAAGATAATAGCATTATTGCCATCGACGCCAATTTTATATTCAATCTCCTTATACTCAATGTTATATCCGGGAGCGGTTTGTGATGAACTAACTTTTAATTCCCG
>Ga0123334_1006927_pt1 | contig 10310 bp, 8 predicted proteins | sample BiotimSIPDNA_FD_89706 | JGI IMG/M metagenome (GOLD analysis project Ga0123334, IMG submission 89706) | Anaerobic biogas reactor microbial communites from Washington, USA - Biogas_R1 time_0 SIP DNA | ecosystem: Engineered > Bioreactor > Anaerobic > Unclassified | place: Washington, USA | collected... | reverse complement strand
CGCCGCCCAGAGAGATTGCGATCCGTATAGCGTCCTCAAATGACCCGGACTCAAGGAAGCACTCGATAGCCTGCGGGACGGTCTGACGGCAGGTTTCGTCAAAGCGGAAGCTCGGACGAATATCGTCGATTTTAAAATCCAGCGGATAATATCCGCGTGTGATATGCTCCCGGATTTCAGGTTTAAGAGCACCGTTTCGGGCCATGTATATCGCCTCGGCGGCTGCCGTAGCTCCTTTTATCCCCTCCGGGTGGTTGTGTGTTACGGCCGTTACGGTTTCGGCCAGACGTATTAAATCCCGGTGAGAGCGCGCGATGAATCCCACGGGACTTATCCTCATAGCGGCTCCGTTGCCGAAGCTGTTGTACGGAGTTGGCGCTTTGCTGAAAATCCACTTATAAAACATACTGCCGAATCCGCAGTCGGGATATTTTCTGCCGATCGCCCGCATATACCTGACAGTAAAACCGGCCAGAATCGTATGATAGTTGTTGTCAAGGCAGTGTTCGGAAGAGCTCGCCGCTTTTTCCGTTTCCATGATTGCTTTTGCTGCGGCAATAGTCATTATGCTGTCGTCCGTGGGAAAACAGCCCTCGGCGAAAAGGTTAAAATCCTTACTGCGGCGGTTGTTAAACTCAAAACGGGACCCCGCGATATCTCCGACGATTGCTCCGAGCATAGAGTTCCTCCCGGGTTTAAGTGATTTTATATGCCGGGCAGGCTTTTCGGTTCCCCCGCGATAGCGGCGTTTTGCCGTCTGCCCGAAAAGCTATGTTTTTCATAATATTAGTCAGGTGCTGTTTCCGTTTCGTGCAGGTTGGCGTAAAGGCGTTAATTCGGGATAGCTCAGGTATCCGATTGTTCCGAGCAAACAAGCAGAAAATTTTCATACTGCTCGGCAGCTTCGTTCTGGGAAGCTATGCGGATATTATCCAATTCAGAGTAATTATCAATCAATAGACCGACAATTCTTCCGTCAAGCGCATTGCTTTCGACCATGTTGGATAATACTTTAGCGGCACTTTTAAAATCCATGCCTTTGCGGTAAGGACGGTCTTCTGTTATAGCCGTAAACACATCCGCTACGGCCATTATACGGGAGCCTATTGTGAGACTGTCTCCCGCAATATGGAACGGATACCCATTGCCGCTCAGTTTTTCGTGATGAAACGATGCCCAGGTGTTAATTGTTTTAAGCTGCTCAATCGGCTCGAGCGAATGGTAGGTATAAAAGGTATGCGCGCGCATTTCATTTACCTCTTCCTCATCGAGCTTAGACGGTTTTTCCAGAATATCATCACTGATTGCCAATTTGCCTAAATCGTGCAGATATCCGGCAACAAGCATCATTTTGCACTCGTAGGACGAAAACCCGAAAAGCTGCGCAAGTTTCTCGGCTGTTTTGGCTACACCGGCGGAATGACGCGCGGTAAAGCGGCTTCTGAAGTCTATAATCCGTGAGAATATCAGCGCAAGATCAACTATTTCGTCCATTTCCAATGTTAGTGTGTTGAAAAGTTCTTTTTTTAAAATGTTCCTTGCAGGGTCCGGCGAAACTAAATCCAACCATATATATTCTATCGTACTTATATCAAACAGTGCATCGACTAAATCCGGCATTAATATACTGTCGGACAGCTGACGGATTTTTGACAGAATCTCCGGAATCTGGGTGATTATATTTCGATTTGGATTTATTAATGCGCATGTTTCATCTGCCAGATGAATGAGGTGGCTTGCCAGAGGAACCTCCTGCCCCATATATGTGCTTCCCTTTCCGCCATCCCACGGAAGATGGTGAAACTTAATTATATAAGCTGCGTTTTGCAAAGGTTTGAAATCTTCAAACAGCTTTGCCCCTCTGAAAGCATGACCGTTTGCGTTTGCCGGCTCCGCCTCAATCAGTTCGAGCATTTCTTTGGCCGAAAGTGCGCCTATATCATGAATAAGCGCCGCAACGAAAATATCATACTGCTGCGCAGTCGTGAGCTTTATGTGCTCCGATAAACGGAACGCAAGATATGCCACCTGCTGATTATGGTTTGACAGCCTTTTCGATACGAGATCCTGCGTGTTGGAGATACACGCCAGGAGATCATAGAGGTTAATGCGCATTTTATCCATTATTCAAAGGATTCCTTTCATTCAAAATGTAAAACTAAAATCTGTGACACATAATTTCAAACCGCGGGTTTTTAGCCGATGTCAACTAATCCTGCGTTTCGGGCGGTTCAATGCAAACTTTGTTCCGGCCCGCGTGCTTTGCGGAATAAGCGGCCTTGTCGGCCCGATCAATTTCATTTTCATAGTTTCGAACCTGCTTGTCGCCGCAATAGGCAACACCGATACTGACGCTTACATGATGCCCGTCTAAAACCGCGCTTTCCACGGCAATCCGCAGACTTTCCGCGATAGAAAGCAGCTCTTTCTCGCCGTATCCGTATGCCATTGCCGCAAATTCCTCACCGCCGTATCGATAGAATTGCAGACGGAAATTCTGCGAGAATTTAGTCAGCACTTCGCCGAAACAGCTTAATAAATTATCACCGGCTGCGTGGCCGTAGTTGTCGTTAAAGGCTTTAAAGTGATCGATATCGATCATTAGAATTCCGGATGGCTTTTGCGCGTTTTCGGTTTCGAGAGCTGCCAGAGTTTCAAACAGTTTGCGGCGGTTAAAAAGACCTGTCAGCACATCCGTTTCTTTTTCGATAGTTAACAAGCGGCGAGCCTCATAACTGTCTAACCTTACCCGAACCACTATATTGCCGATAAAACACCCGAGAATAGAAAAACATAAGCAATTAATAAAATCATCGAGCGCATATTGCGGTTTTAGGTAAAATGCCAAAATCGTATGCAGCGCAAGCCAAAAAGCTTCGAACAGATTCATGCGAGCGGGACGGTCGATGAAACCGAGCGGCATAATGCATAACGCCCCCAGCAGAACTGTTGCCCGCATATGGGGCGAGTGAATTACACTCAGATAAATCGCAAATGCAAAAAAAACGGAAAAACAAATATACAGTCCGCCGAGAACGTATTTTTTCATAAAAGAAAGCTTTAATAAGAAGAAAAGTATGAAAAAGAGTGCCGATGCCAGTAAATAAGTAGGAATAGCGTCTGATTTTGTTTTACTGAAAGGCGCCGATAACACCGGCAGAAGCATTAAGAATCCGCCTATCAGTGTCAGCGCGGATAACATTTTTCCGTTATACTCACTGATGGCCTTGCGGTTGAGTGCCGCAAGGCGCAAATAATCCTTTTCTTTTTTCAACAGCAACCCTTTTTTCATATCACGATTAATCTTTCTGAGTATATAGTCGCATATGCTGCCGCGCTGAGCCGTTGAGCAATACTGCGATCTTAACAGTCCGTATTATGTTTTCTCAAATATTCAAGAGCGTCTGTCTCATCAAGCGGTTTGCTGAGCAGATATCCCTGTATCATGTCGCAGTCGTGTTCTTTTAAATACTGCAGCTGGCTTTCGCGCTCGACTCCCTCGGCAATTGTAAAATGTCCCAGTCTATGTGACAGCGAAATAATATCGCCCGTAATAGCTTCGTTCGGGGCCGTGTCCAGCAGCTTGTTGATGAAATATTTGTCGATTTTTACGCAATCGATTTTCAGTTCTTTTTGTCTGGCCAGCGAGGAATACCCGGTTCCAAAGTCATCTATTGCTATGTGGATGCCTGCTTCCCGCAGTTTCATTATAAGATTATTGATATAGGCATAATTGGAGTCGAAGACCGATTCCGTAACCTCAATAACGATATTTTTCGGGTTAATCAGCATCTCGTTAATCAGTTCAAACAGCCTGCTTGTGAAACCGGGTTTAAGCAGCTGAATAATAGAGATGTTGATTGATATGTCAAGCTCATCATAGCCGCTTGCTTTGAGTTTATTAAGAAAATGAAATGCGTTTATAATCACTTTTTCGCCAATCGGAATAATGAGCATTGTGTTCTCGGCTATCGGAATGAACTCAAGTGGTGACACCGGTCCGAGTTTTTCTGTCTTTAATCTGGCCAAAGCCTCAAAGCCGACGATACAATCAGTCCGCAGATCCAGAATCGGCTGATATTGTAAAAAGAGTTCATTGCCGGGTTCGCCCGCCGCTATTGCGGAGAGAGCATCTTTAATGTCGATTTCGCGGTTAACCAAGGCCTCCATCTCTTCATCATAAAAACAAGTTGTAAAGTACCGCTCATGCCGGTTTATTGACCTTTCCGACGCAATCAGAAGCCTTCTTAACAGCGAATCGATTTCTATATCGTTATCGCTCTGCTTAATTTCGAGTACCCCGATCCCGCCGCCTATTCTGTCTGTTACAAAAGTTGATTCCAGAGTTTCCGTAATGGAATCGCAGAAATCAGCGAGCTCGTTTATGTCTTTATAGCCGACGCGATAAAAAACAAACCGATTTTCATGTGCCTGGAACAATAGACATGTATCGGTGCTATGCTGGCGGAGAACCTCGGCGGCTTTTCTTACCAGGCCCTGGGTGTAAAGAAATCCGTATTTTGCTGTTAATAACTGAACGGTACTGAGATTAACACTGATAAGGGCCCTTTTTAACGTATTCTTTTGCCTTGCGTCATTTACAAGAAGCGTTTCCAAATATTCACGGTTTTTGAGGCCTGTCAATCTATCGTGTTCGCTTATGTATCTGCGTTCATTTTCAAGGCGCTTTCTTTCTGAGATATCTTGTATAAGACATATATGATTCAGTATATTTTCTCCTATTGGCTTAAGGGCAGCGACAGTCATATATACCCACACAATCGATCCGTCGGGTTTAACATATCGTTTTTCCATTGAATAGCTTTTAATTTTGCCGGCCTGCAGTTTTTTGAAGTTTTCTATATCTTCTTCCACATCATCGGGATGTGTAATATTTGCCCATCCCGAATTTATAAGCTCTTCCCTTGTCCTTCCCGTGATTTGTTCGAACATAGAGTTGATTTCTGATATTGATCCGTCCGAGCGCTGCGGGTCACTGCTGTGCGAAATCGCAATGCCGATAGGCGCCTGATCAAAAATCACGTCAAAGGAAAGCATTTGTTCGCCCAGCTTCTGCTCCAATGCGTGCTCGGCGCGCAGCAGCGCTGCATGGACATCGATTCTTGCCTTGAGCGACTCCATATTAATCGGTTTGCGGATATAGTCCACGGCACCGAGTTTAAGACCTTTGATTTCATTGTCCAATTCATTGTAATTCGTAAGTATTACGGTGCGCAGCTTTCTGTGCCGCTCATCGCGGCCCAGCGCCTCCAGAACCTGAAAACCGTTTACATTGGGCATATTCAGATCGAGTATGAGCAGGTTGATTCCGTCATCCTCCGCAAGCGTACTTAAAGCTTCAGCCCCGTCGCATGCAGTCAATATGCTGTACTCGCTTAGCATGTTTTCGATTATCAGTCTGTCGGAAGCCGAGTCGTCTGCTACCAGAATTTTAACCTTCATTGTGAATCCCCCATAAAAACCCACGCCCGCCCTCGGGTTCCTTAATGAATTGATTAAGGTCTGCATGCAGTATTTTAGTTATTTAAAAAGCCGACTTGCAATGCCCCGTATTAACGTACCAATGAATTGCAAGCGGCTTTACTAATTACGTCTCCTGACCTGTATTCGTGATTATAATAAGCATCAGCTGTCGCATTAATTGTAATGTGAATATTACACTATATGCCTACAATACAATATAACGAAAATTTGCGAATCATACAAGATTTTGTCTGAAATTGCAGAAAAATCTTGATTAATCAAATTTCAGACGGCCGCTTTCTTCAAAGAGCCCGAAATCTCGGTGCCGGGTGTCGGTTAAATTCTAAAATTCGCTATTGACAAATAAAAAAGCTTATGCTAGCATGACTACTATAGCAAAGGCGCTGTTGGCAAAAGCAACAGCGCCTTAATGCGTTCCGGCGGGAATATCATTGGGATAATGCGAGGGGATCCGGCGGTTTACATAGAATACTGTGCGCACAAGGGCGTGTGTTTTATTGATTGATCAATAAAATTCACGCCTTTTTTATTTTATTTTTTTCAGGAGGGTTATTTCATGGATATCAAGATGATAGTGGACACCTTTTGGGTTGTACTCGCGGCTATACTAGTGTTCTTTATGAACCTCGGATTCGCGGCTGTTGAATCGGGTATGGCCAGATCAAAAAACGCTGTAAACATACTGTCAAAGAACTTCATTGTTTTCGCAGTATCCTCCCTCGGTTTTCTGCTGCTTGGGTGGGGACTTATGTTCGGCGGAGATAACCCGATTATCGGCACACGGAATCTGTTTATTCTGGGCAGCTCCAAGCTCGACTTCTACAAAGATACCCTGACACCGAATGTGCCGTTTTGGGGGAAATTCTTTTTCCAGCTGGTTTTCTGCGGAACGGCGGCAACCATCGTATCCGGAGCGGTTGCAGAGCGTATTAAGTATTTGTCCTTTATAGTATTCTCGTTTGTTCTGACTCTTGTTATATATCCGGTCGTCGGGCACTGGATATGGGGAGGCGGCTGGCTTGCCAAATTAGGGTTCCTTGACTTTGCGGGCGATACGGTGGTTCACTCGGTGGGCGGCTGGGCAGCCTTGGCCGGAGCGCTGATACTCGGGCCCCGTCTCGGAAAATATGATAAACACGGAAAACCAAAGGCGATCCCCGGTCACAGCATGTCGCTTGCAGTTATAGGTCTCTTTGTGCTGTGGTTGGGATGGTTTGGTTTCAACCCCGGCTCTACAATGAGCTTTCAGAATCCGGCCGATGTCGTTCATATCTTAGTAACCACGAATACCGCCGCTATCGCAGCCGTGCTTACTTCTACCGTAACATCATGGATCTTCATCGGCAAACCGGATCTTGGCATGACAATAAACGGATGTCTTGCGGGTCTTGTAGGTATAACAGGCAGCTGCGCGTATGTAAGTGTTACAAGTTCACTGATCATCGGCGCAATAGCTGGTATTATCGTTGTGTTTGCCGTGCTGTTTTTTGACAGAGCAAAGGTTGATGACCCCGTCGGCGCTACCTCCGTACATTTGGTTTGCGGTGTTTTCGGAACAATATGTGTCGGCCTCTTCGCGCAGGAAGGCGTAACCGGCTTATCGACAGTCAACGGTTTATTCTTCGGCGGCGGTTTTTCATTGCTCGGAAAAGAGGTCATCGGTATAATTTCAGTCGGCGCATTTGTATTCGCAGCCTCAGCTATTGTGTGGCTTGTTCTCAAGAAGACTATGGGTATCCGCGTGAGCGCTCGGGAGGAAATTCAAGGCCTTGATATCGGTGAGCACGGAAACTTCGCTTATCCCGATTTCGCTATCGTTGCTCCCATCATGTCGGATAGCGGCAGTGATGACAAGGCGGCGGAGGTTTATATCGAAGCCCCGAAAACGGTTCAGGGCAAGGTATCTCCGGATGTCGCCATCCCTGTTGTAAATAAGGCACGCCCGGGAGCAAAAATGACAAAGGTCACCATTATTACAAATCAGGATAAGTTTGCACAGCTTCAGACAGACCTTGATTATATCGGCATAACCGGTTTGACCGTCATAAACGTACTTGGTTATGGCATGCAAAAAGGTCATACAGAGTATTATCGCGGTTTGCCGGTAAAAACAAGACTGCTCCCCAAGGTTCAGGTCGATATCGTTGTGTGCAAGATACCCGTAGAAACTGTGGTCAACACTGTTAAAAAAGCTCTGTACACCGGCAATGTGGGCGACGGTAAAATCTTTATTTACGATGTTGAAAATGTAATAAAAATCAGAACCGGCGAAGAGGGTTACGATGCGCTCCAGGATGAGGAGTAATCGCCTGTACCGGTTCAGTATTAAAGTGCAAACCCGCTCAGAAAAACCTCAGTAATACCGGCAAAGACTAAATAAAAGCAGGAGACGCAAGAGCAGACCGCATTACGTCTCCCGCTTTTTTATTTTAACTCACAGCTTGCCTATTTCTTGAAATTATCCTTGTCAGATGTCAGAGAGCATATTTGCTTAGCAGTAAAGCAAAATCAATACAAAATTGCATATCTTTGTGTCCTAACTTCGCCTTGTAATAGCACCTGGCCTCGTTGACCGCGGATACTTTCTCCAGCATAACAGCCGCGTTTGCCGCGGCGACTTCGGTAACAGACCGGTATCCGGCTTCATAAAACGCTCTCGCTGCGACGGGACCCACGCCGTTTATCCGAACAAGGTCGCAAAAGCAAAACAGCTCGTCCGACAAATCTTGTGTTGTTTCCCAATACTCTTTTGATGTCTTAAGACCGGCATCGCTCAACTTTGCGGCCAAAGAGGGGTCGATGCCGGGAAAAGCCGAGAGCGGGACGGGCTTTTGTGCCAGGCTGCCAATCTCTCTTTTTAAAATCACCAGATACTCTTTGGGTATACCGCTCACTGCCGCGATATACGCAATTTTCGCTGGGGTGGAAAGGCATTTTTTCAGTTGCGCGGCGGTTTTGATTTCTCTGCTTTCAAATACCGTGAAATTTCTGTCTATATCCTGCAAAAGAATTCTGCGGCCCGGCATTAGATTTTGCTGTTTCAGCAGTGTTTTGTATTCACGGACGGACAGGCGTTCCAAATCCAGCGTATATTCCATTATGCTATCCCTCCTTTTTTCTTGCCAAAGCTTTTAACAGCTAAACGAACCGATATAATCAGGTTGCCTTCCGGATCGGATAAATAATGCGGGCGCTGCCCGTCGGAATCCACCGGTTTCATATTCAATCGTCAATGAATCCGTGAGATTTCTATATTGATTTGATGTAAAAACATCCGCGACAAGTAAACCGCCGTGTTTTTTAGCCGCGATGTTTTTTAAGTAAAACCATCCGATTATCAGGTGAAAGCATACCGAAATTATAATAGATAAGAACAGCCGAATCTTATTCATCTTCATAACCTGGTGTCAGATAATCCTGAAAGATGAATTCAGTCTTTTTGCCTCCGAAATTCTCATTCGCAAAAGCAAATCGATTTATTCGAGATAGATTCAATTTTTTTTTCGGCGCAGAAAGGTTCGTGCCGCGGCTGAGACTAATGCAGCAGAGCGCGGCGGCAGTCGACACCCTGTCACCGCGTTTTAAATTTACGGGTTTTAATGGGATGCAAGCATAAATACCCATCTGTTATGATGCCTATGCTCGCCGCTTGTGAAATTTTCGTCGGCGACAAGCGTCTGCCCGTTGTCCGCAACAGAGTATTTTACAATATTGGCTGCCTCGTCACTGCCTTGCCGAAAGACCATATCGGAGACTAATGACTCCTTATCCCAGTACATTTTCGCGGTTATGTCTATTCCTCTATGATTCATTTTTATCTCTGAACCGTCGGTTTTCAGTTCTATGGTGAAGTGATCGGGTATGCCGTTAATAATGTGCGTTCTGTCAAGAGAAAACGATTGTTCGCTGTGACTGATATGAAACACCGAAGATTCCGGGGGAGGACTTTGTAATTCGCTCTTATCGGGATTAAAGACCCAAACACCGGAAAAATTGATCATTGTATCATCTCCCGTATCGCAGTCCTGTTATTTATGATTTCAATAAAAAATTCTGCAAATGCCGAAATGATTTATGCTTTGCGTATCGGATATCTGAGTACCGTTTTTAACTTTTCCTGTTCAACCTTCCGCGGGTCGGAAATATATATCTCGTGATGACGGCGCGTCTGGCTTATATCGATTCTATAGCCGTTTTCGATTGCGAATTTTTCAAGTGCCGCTACGGTTGCCGGTTCGTCATCATACGACCCGATGTGCATTGCCTGAACACACAAACCCTCCGTGATTGTAATGAGCTTTGCCTTTGATGTGTCAACGCTCGTTTTTTTCTTTATGAGGGCAGCTTTTGCGGCTTCAAATATGTCTGTCGTTACAAAATCAGGCTGCCTTATCACCATCGTCCATATAAACTTGCTTTTATCATTTATCGCGGCGCCGCCTTTGAGTTCGTCGTCAAGGCTCCAAAAGCCTTCAAGGGGAGGGACAACATAGTCTAAAACAGATTTGTTGCTCATTTTAATGGCATACGAAAGCCCATACAGCAGCTCGACTGCCTCGGCATAATCAGGGTTCGTATTCGGATTCCCCCTGCCGTCAACCGCGATATATTTTATTTCCGGTACATCAATAACGGATGGTGCGGTCTTTGGCTGGTATTGGTCTTTTTGGGTTTTCTTATAGTCAATCGACATCGCTGCACCTCATCTCGTTCTCAATAAGTGTATATAACAATCTGTTTAGCTACCCGCATTATATCGTTTTAATACTCTTATAGCCCTCAACGTAATCCACTTGCTTTGCTCG